>OQWM01003329.1_pt1 | contig 10752 bp, 9 predicted proteins | sample 1691531 | NCBI WGS metagenome assembly OQWM01 (sample SAMN03418257, study PRJEB22391) | human gut metagenome | biome: human-gut; feature: organic feature; material: feces | host: Homo sapiens | place: Tanzania | collected 2013-01 | reverse complement strand
CCTTCAGCTTGAGCATCTCGGCGCGGGCAATGCGGCTCATGCCCACCCACTCGGTGAGCATCAGGGCAAAGATAATGGTGATCATGCCGGGCTTGAGCACCAGCAGAAGCAGCGTGACGATCACCAGACGGGGGATGCCGTTGGCAACTTCCAGAAAACGCTGCATCATCATATCCACCTTGCCGCCAAAGTAGCCGGAGATCAGGCCGTAGCTCATGCCGATGACCATATCGATGATGGCGGCGGCAACCGCGATGATCAGCGAGACGCGGGCACCTTCCCAAGTGCGGGTCCAGATGTCGCGGCCATAGGTGTCGCTGCCGAACCAGTAGTAGACGTCCTCCTTGCCCTTTTCCACATAGGCATTGACCGTCTTGGAACCGGTGGTGGTGCTCATTTTTTCGTCACCGTTGAAGATGCCGAAGTTTTCCAGCACCTGCACGCGGGGCGCAAAGTTTTTCTGGCTCAGCTCCTGACCGGAGTAGGTATACTCGTTCATGCCGGGGCCAAATGCCGCCAGCAGCACGATAAAGACCACGAGGATCAGGCCGAGCACCGCGCTCTTTTTGCGGAAGAAGCGCACCCGCACATCCTTCCAGAAGCTCTGTGCGGCAAAGTTCGAGTCCATTGCGATCTCTGCGTCGTTGTGCTTGAGCGCAAAGTCCTTCTCGTTGAAGGTGTGCTCGGAATACATGGTATCCACGGCGCTGATGATGGCATCAGCCGTGGCTTCGCCGCCCAGGCGAATCGCTTTTTCTGCCATATCAGTCGTCCCCCTTTGCCAAGCGGATGCGCGGGTCGATGATGCCGTACAGCAGGTCAACGACCAGCATGATGCCAATGTACATGGCGCTGTAAATAAAGCTCAGACCAATGACCACGTTGTAATCGTTGGACTGGATGGCCGTCACCAGCAGGCTGCCCACGCCGGGGATGGCAAAGATCTTTTCCACCACCAGCGAGCCGGTCATCAGGTCCACGATCAGCGGTGCCAGCACCGTGATGATGGGGATCAGGGCGTTGCGCAGCGCGTGGCGGAAGATCAGCGCCGGGCCGGAAATGCCCTTGCTCTCGGCCAGCAGCATATAATCGGAGTCCAGAACTTCGATCATTTCACTGCGGGTGAAGCGGGCAATGGAAGCCATGGTGAACATGGACAGCGAGATGCTGGGCAGCACACTGGAGCCGAACACGTCCTTTGCGGAGAACAGCATGGGGAACCACTTGAGCTTGAAGCCAAAGGTATAGCTCAGGGCCAGTGCGATCACGTAAGACGGCACCGACACGCCGATGACCGAGATGATGGTGGCCAGCGTGTCGAAGATGGTGTCCCGCTTGAGGGCTGCAATGATGCCGAGGACAAGGCCCACGATGGCACCCAGTGTAACAGCCATGCCGCCCACACGGATGGAAATGGGCAGACGGGACTGGATCAGCTGGGAGATGGGCGTGTTCTTGGAGATATTGTAGCTGACGCCGAAGTCACCGCGCAGCATGTTGGTCACATAGCGGAAGAACTGTACATAGATGGGCTGATCCAGACCGTACTTTGCGTACAGGGATGCGCGCATTTCCGGCGTCAGCTTTTCATCGTTGAAGGGCGAACCGGGCATCAGCTGCATGAGGATGAACAACACCAGCAGGATGGCCAGCAGCGTAAACAACGAAGTGATGATACGCTTGAGCGTGTATTTTTTCACGTTGGGTAGACCCCCTTAAAGTTTCTTCTCCGCCCCGCACGGGGCAGAACGGCTCCCGCCTGCTGCGGTCAGCCGTGCGCCGCACGCGGACAGTGCAAAAGCCAAAAAGTCGCACAGCGGCGTTTTCGCTGCCACTGTGCGGCATTTCAGTTCTCGATCAGAATCAGACGCTCTTCTTTGCGTTCTTGTAGACGCGGTTCAGGGCGACGGGGTGGAAATCCACGCCGGTAACGGCAGAGGAGATCATCTCGGCATTGCACTGACCATACAGCGGGAAGATGACGGCCTGCTCCAGCACGATGGACTCGGCGTCATACATAGCCTCCCAGCGGCCCTCGGGATCGGTGCACAGATCGCCGGTGGTGCACTCTGCGATGATGGCATCGTAGTCAGCGTCGCTCCACAGACCGTAGTTGTTGGAGTTGCCGGTGACCCACATGCCCAGATAGGTCATGGGATCGGCGTAGTCGGGTCCCCAGCGGGTGAGGGCGACTTCAAAGTTGCCGTCCTGCATATCCTGCACGCGCTGCTTCTTGGGCTCCACCTTCAGCTCCAGAGTGAAGCCGGGCAGGGTGGTCTGCAGCTGCTCCTGAACGACCTGAGCGACCTTCTGGGGAGCATCGTCGGCATCAACGATCATGGTGAAGGAGAAGGAATCCTTGCCCAGCTCAGCCTTGGCCTGCTCGTAGTACTCTGCAGCCTTGTCGGGATCGTATGCGCAGAACTCTGCAAACTTGGTCTGGTCGGCGCTGAAATCGCTGCCGTCCGGGCCGGTGGCGAACTGTGCGGGCACTGCGGTGTAGGCGGGAGAGGAGCCGTCCTTCAGCACGTCATTGGTGATGGACTCACGGTCCAGTGCAAAGGTGATGGCACGGCGCAGGTTCAGGTTTGCCAGATCCGGCATAGCGTCGATGTTGGGGCTGATGTACCACAGGTAGCCGGCACCCACGCTGGTGAACTCGGGGTCATCCTTGACCTGCTCCACCTGCTCGCCGTTCAGCAGGGTGAGATCCAGATCGCCGTTCTGATAGCTCATCAGAGCCTGCTGGCTGTCCTTGATGACCTGATAGTTCAGGCCGTCCAGAGCAATGCGGTCAGCATCGTAGTAGTCGGCGTTCTTCACCAGCTCAAAAGCGGTAGCGGCCGGCTCGTAGCTGGTCATCACGAATGCACCGTTGGACAGCACGGTGTCTGCGCTGGTGCCGTAGGTATCGCCGCAGCTCTCAAAGAACTTCTGGTTCATGGGGTAGAAGGTGGGGAAGTACATCAGGCTCAGGAAGTAGCTGACCGGAACGTTCAGCTCAACTTTCAGGGTCTTGTCGTCCACAGCGGTAACGCCCAGATCGGTAACGGGCTTGTCGCCTGCAATGATCTCGGCAGCGTTGACCACCTGGCCGATATCGCTCAGCATGTAGGAATACTCGGAAGCGTTTGCGGGGTCAACTGCACGCTGCCAGCCAAACACGAAGTCGGCTGCGGTAACGGCATCGCCGTTGGACCACTTTGCGTCCTTCAGGTGGAAGGTGTAGGTCTTGCCGTCCTCGCTCAGCTCATAGCTCTCTGCCAGAGCCTCCACAGCTGCACCGTTCTCGTCCATCTGCATCAGGCCGTCGGTGTAGTTGGCGATGACCTCAAAGGAGGTGCCGTCGGTAGCCAGCTGGGGGTCCAGAGACTGGACTTCGGTCTCCAGCATGACGTTCAGCACACCGCCCTCAGCAGAGGCGGCTGCACCAGAAGCAGCGGTGGAGCCGGAAGCAGCGGTGCTGGAAGAGCCGCCGCAGGCAGTCAGAGCCAGTGCAGCAGCCGATACGCCTGCAGCAGCCAGGAAGCTGCGGCGAGAAATACGACGATCGAATTTCATATTTTTTCCCTCTCTCTTACCTCAATGCTTTATTAAGGTAAAGCATTGAATGGTGAAAAATGCACAAAGGTTTTTTGCTCCTCCTCCGGAGCTCTGCACACCTTTGTGCGATATCCGCATTATACGCTGTTCCGCCTAAAAAAGAAAGGCTTCCGGCTGTTTTTCTGTGCTTTGACCAATGGTCAGCAAAAATTTTGTTTTTATTTTTGTGCAGTTTTGAAGATACACTGTATTTGTTCAAAATACAGTTTCATGAAAACATGAGTTTTTTGTGTTTTTCCGGCAAACAGATGAAGAAATTTCACCTGTTTATTCGTGTTTTCCGTGCGCAAAACAGCCTTCTGCGGTTTTTTCCTGTCCGCATACAGAGCACAAAAAATCCCTGCCGGGGCCCATGGTTCCGGCAGGGAAAGCAGCTTTTATTCCTTACGCAAACAGCGCCACAATAAATCGAATACTGTTTCACAATCGGTGTTAAAATCAAAGAAATTAAAAATGGTAATAAAATCATTCTATAATCAATCACGCTGACTTTACCCCCTTTAATGCCTCTATCATATCGTATTGTCCACGTTTTGTACAAAGAACTGGACACGAAATATTCTGAGAAATAAATTGAGAAGGACCAAAACAATCTGCCATACCACCACTCAATTCAATTCCATGCATTAAAAAATATTCTTGTAAAGAAGCCGGAAGATTATCAAAACAATGTTTCACCCACAAAGAAATTTGTGAAGAAACCATTTCAATGGCAGGCCATAATATACTTGATTCAATCTGAACCGAATGTAGATTTTGTCTTGAATCAAAACCATAACACATCAATAAATTATTTTTCTGTTGCCAAAAAGCATCACTTGCCATTTCCTTTAAATGTGCCGCATCCACTTTTGTGATAAAATAACCCGTCTTCATATAAACGATCCTTTGAATCTGTTCATCCACCTGTGCTCCAGCATAATAAATCGTTTTAGATACAAGCACTTTATCATAAGCACATATATGAATTTCTGTATACGAATGTCCACTATGAACTAAAAAACAAGGGTTTTCTTCTCGCAAAACTTCTAAATTTGAAATAAATTCAACCTTACGTACTCCGCAATTTAAAAATGCCTGTTGCCAAAGCTCACGTTGTCTTTGTGATAATTCACTTGGGACACTCACAAGTACGCTAGGCCTAAATAGACCATCAAAGGCATGAAGCCTATCAAGCCCTTCATGAATCAAAGGCTCAATCGAATGAAGAATTTGACCATGAGAAATTGGATACTGAATTTGAATCGTATCTAGATCCTTATATAAATAAGCAATTGCCTGATCCGATACGCCAAGAATTTCAGATCCTTTTTGTGCGATTATCGTTTTTAAAACAATTTCTTTCTGTGTAGAAAAATCATAAAATCGTGCAAGATACGCCCCAACATCCAGGGCAATCCACTTATCAAGCAAAGCCATTATAGATTGTTAGTTGTAGAATCGCCTGACTTGATACATACGCAAGACAAAGCGATAATAAAAACATCAATATCTGCACTTTCTTAGGATTTTTTACACTACATATTTTTTCAAACTGAATACTTGATATCGCATAAAAACTTAAACCAAAACACGCAAAGAAAACCAAATAAGAAATTACTGAAGCCGCCATATTAGCCACCTACATGTACGATTTCGACAAAATCATACTTTTCTTTTAACTGTTCATATGCATTTGAAATTACATCTTCATCCACACTGAAACCTAACATGCTCGAACCAGATCCTGACATCAATATACGAACCAAACCCGCATCTTCCATATCCATTTTCACCTGATTTAATTCAGGTTCAATTTCAAAAGCGATAGGCTCTAATGCGTTAGCCATAGTCTGATACAAAAGGTCCATATTCTTTTCACGAATACTCGATTCTACTAAATCAACATCTGGATGAAACGGACGAGACTCTTTCCATTTTGAAAATGCATTGGCTGTAGAAATCCCAAAATTTGGCTTTACAACCACAATATCAAATTTCCAATCACTATCAATCGGCGTAATTTTTTCTCCAATACCCTTTACTCGAGCCCACTTATCATGAATACAAAAAGGAACATCTGCCCCTACTTGTTTTGTGATTTCATATAGATTTTCTTCCGTTTCCTCTATACCTTCCATTTTTAAAATAGCTTTACACACAGCAGCTGCATCAGCACTTCCACCACCAAGACCAGCCTGAGCTGGAATATGTTTCTTGATTGATACTTTAAAACCAGAATCTAAATGATACATATCCTTTAGAACCTGAATCATCTTTGAAACTGTATTATTCTCAGGCAATTTCATACCTTCACATTCAACCCTGTCACAATCATCTTTTTCTATTTCAATCTCATCGTAAATTGAAATAGGCGCCATAATCATATCTAAAGAATGATATCCATTATCCATTCTTTCTACGACATCTAATGCCAAATTAATTTTTGCCCTTGCCTGTACCTGCATAAGTCACCTCATATAATCGAATAAAATCCTCTAATGTACATTGTTGCGCACGCATACTTGGATTTATATTTACTTGTTCTAACAACTCTTTTGCGAGAGCCTTATCTTTCACAAAATTTTGAAAATTATTATAAATTGTTTTTCTTCTTTGCGTAAAACAAGCCTTCACTAAATCAAAGAAAGTTTTTTCATCTTCCAAATGATACTTATGATGGAACGAGAATTGAATAACCATCGAATCTACATTTGGACTTGGCCAAAACACTCTACGTGATACATCCATTACTTTTTTCACGTCACAACGATATTGGGTAATTACACTTAACGCATTATATTCTTTGTCATTTTCGTGTGCCAAGAAACGCTCACCCACTTCTTTTTGCATCATAACCGTAATTCTTTCAATTTCTTCATTTGCCTCAAACAACTTAAATAAAATTGGCGTTGTGATGTAGTAAGGAAGATTCGATGCGAACACAACCTTTTGTCCAGGTTTTCTAAATTCACGAATCTTTTCATCAATATCCACCTTTAGAATGTCTTCCAATACAATCTGAAGATGATCAAAACCAATCTCATTCTCTAATACAACCGGTAATCTTTCATCAATTTCAAAAGCTACAACCTGATCACTTTTTTCACATAAAAACTGCGTTAAAGCTCCAATTCCAGGACCAATCTCAAAAACCAATTCATCCCTTGATTGAATGGCCGCGTTCGCAATCTTTTCAACAACCCCAGGTTCAATAATAAAGTTTTGACCAAAGCTTTTCTTTGTGAAAACCTTATACTTTTCTTGAATCTCTTTCGTCTTTTTTACTGTCGCAATCGCCTGTTTCATGAAAGACTCCTTTCTTCTATCTCTTCTCTTGTCACATGCATCTGATTTAAACGTTTAAAGCATGTTTTCGCATTACAAGGACCAATATGAAATGCTTCACACACTTGAAAACGTAGATCTTTATTTCCAACTAAACCTAAATCAATAAAATCCTGCCAACTTAATACTTCTTCTTTATTCTCAAACGTTACATAATTACATAGAGCATCCCATAAATCTTCTTTATTCGCATGCTCTACCCCTACTTTTTTTGGTGTCTTTGCCTTTTCCTTATTAATAAATGCATGTTTACACCCTGGCACACTATTACCAATCAGTCTACGAATATGTTCTCCTGGCGTATCAGGATCGGTAAAGATAATGACACCTCTAGTCTTTTGAGCTTGCCTTACACGCTCAATCGTTTTTTCATTAACCTGATCTCCACCTGTTTCCGGAGAATAACAATCAAAAAAAGACTGCAACGTATTTGTGTCGTTTTTTCCTTCCACGACAATAATTTCCTTAATATGTTGTTTCATTTGTCTCCACCACATGTTTCGATGTAAAACCAGCACCATGTACCTGATGTACATCATTCACTATAATAAAAGCTTTTGGATCAATTGCTAAAACACTTGATTCCAATAATGGATATTGTTTCTGTTTAATGACACACATCAACACAGGTTTAGGCGCTTGTGTATAGCCACCACTTCCATCTAGAATCGTTACACCGCGATCCACTGTCTCTAATAAAATTCGACGAATTTGTTTCCATTCTGTTGATATAATCATAACATTTTTTGCGGATTGCATGCCAAGCATTACCGTTTTATCAATAGCCACACCACAAACAAATACAGACATAATACCAATCAAAGCTGGTGTTAATCCGTGTGTTACAACACCTAATAAAACTGTTAAGCCATCAACGATCATCACACTAGTTCCTTCAGGAATCTTAAAATATTTATGTAAGATCAAAGCTAATATATCCATACCACCTGTACTCGAATTCACTCTAAACACCAATCCTAAACCAACACCTACAATGACTCCGGCATAAATTGTAGCTACATAAGGCGGCATCACAAATGTATCTTTAGGAAACATAGCAGCAACCTGAGATAAACCTGTTACGAAAACCGGATATACAATTGTCGAAATAACAGATTTCATCGCAAACTGTTTACCAAGTAAAAGTGCTCCTAATATAAATAGACCAATTGTCAAAGCATCAATCATCAAAACTATATCAATTGGAAGAACGGGATGTAATGCGACGGCTACACCGGCAACACCACCTGTTAATATATTATTAGGAAGTATAAAAAAGGAAACTGAACATGCGACCACAAAGTTTCCAAGTATAATCATTATTAAATCATGTATTTTATTCTTACTCATATGCATACCTCTTCTAGCCTACATGATTATAGCATTTTTTATGTATCATTTTTAAAAAATATTACTTGCATAAAATAAACTTTATCCGTATAATAGTCCGGGTTATATAAGTTCATGATATGGTTGAACGTTCATACCTACTACCGAAAACAGTAGACTATAGCCTTCAAGTAGGAGGAAAATAAAATGCAATACGATATCATTATTATTGGTGCTGGGCCTGGAGGAATCTTCTCTGCCTACGAATTACTTAAAAACAAACCTGAATTAAAAATTGGTGTATTTGAAGCAGGTGCTCCATTAGAAAAAAGAAAATGTCCAATCGATGGAAAGAAAATCAAATCATGTATCCACTGTAAATCATGTGCTATCATGAATGGTTTTGGTGGAGCCGGAGCATTCAGTGATGGAAAATATAATATCACAAATGAATTTGGTGGAAACCTATATGAATATGTAGGTGAACAAGAAGCTATCGATTTAATGGAATATGTGGATGAAATCAACTGCAAAATGGGTGGAGAAAAAACACGTTTATACGCAAACTCAGATGCAGCTATCGCAAAAAAATGTCTTCAAAACGATCTTCACTTATTAAAGGCAAAAGTACGTCACTTAGGAACTGACATTAACTATGTTGTACTTGAAAACTTATACAATGATTTAAAAGACAAAGCAGATTTCCATTTCTTTAAACACATTGATATGGTAAACAAAATTGAAGATGGATATGAAGTTGTTTGTGGTGATGAAAGATATACATCTACACAATGTATCATTTCTACAGGTCGTTCAGGAAGTAAATGGATGGAATCTGTATGTTCAAACTTAGGTATTGAAACAAAGAGTGATCGTGTAGATATCGGTGTTCGTGTGGAATTAAATGCCGATACATTCTCAGAATTAACAGACTCATTATATGAATCTAAAATTGTATATCGTTCAAAGAAATACCAAGATCGCGTTCGTACATTCTGTATGAATCCTAGAGGTGTTGTCGTAAATGAAAACACAAACGGAATCATTACTGTAAATGGTCACAGTTATGAAGATCCTGCTCGTTTCACAAGCAACACAAACTTTGCCCTATTAGTATCAAACCATTTTACAGAACCATTCTCACAAAGTAACCAATATGGTGAAAGTATTGCCCGTCTATCAAATATGTTAGGTGGTGGTGTTATCGTTCAACGTTTTGGTGATTTGATTCGTGGACAACGCTCAACTCCAAGTCGTATTGCACAAGGATTCGTAACACCTACATTGAAGGCTACGCCAGGAGACTTATCTCTAGTTATTCCTAAACGTCAATTAGATGACATTATCGAAATGATTTATGCCCTTGATAAAGTATGTCCATCAACAGCAAGCGATGATACTTTACTATATGGTGTTGAAGTTAAATTCTATAACATGCAAGTCAAAGTAGACAAGAACTTAGAAACAAAACACAAAGGACTATTCGTTATCGGAGATTGTTCAGGTGTAACACACTCATTAAGTCATGCCAGTGCATCTGGTGTATATGTCGCAAGACACATTACAGAAAATCTATAATAAGACACAAAGTGGATCAAACGATCCACTTTTTTTCATTTATTCAAACATTTTTCTTAAATCAAACAAATGTATATTTTTATCTTCAATCATATTTTCATTGAATCCCTCTTTAGAAAAGATATAATATACTCTTTTTAATTTATCAGGAAAAATAGAAGCACTCTCTTTTAGATGTTCATACATATCCCTAGTATATTTTTTGTTTCGAAATTTACAATCCATCACCAACAAATATTCTTTCGTACTTGTGATACCATCTATTTCAATCGATCTATTTAACTTCGAATTATCCACCTTATAATTCTGTATATATGGAAAAACATCTTCTAATTCACCTTTTTTCTGCCAACAAACATAGGCCCTCCATTTTATTAACTCCACAGTTATTAACTACCGAGTTAATAACATCGTTGAATGAAAAGATACGCAACATGGTATAATAATTTAGGTGATAATTTATGATACAAATTCCAGACAACAGTACAATATTAGCTCCGGCTACCCTACATTTACCTCTATATAAAGAGATTTTGAAACAAAAAAAAGATTGCCTTGGCATACAAGTTTTAACTTTATCAAGCTGGCTATCTTCTTTTTATCATGGACAAACAAAATCTGACATTGAAATTCTTTATTTATACAAAGAAGCCTTACAAAAAGTATCCGTTCAAAATGCCTTCTATTCTAGTAAAGAAGACTATGATTTTTTAAGTGCTTGCCTAGACTTTATTAAAATGGCTAAGACTTATCAAATCCAAGATTTTCCTTGTTCAACCCAAAAAGAAAAGGATTTAAATGAAATTTTAAATCTTCTTTATCCAATTGAACTTAAAGAAGACCAAACGCAAGATGTCCTTTCAAGTTTACCGGATTTAGAAAATATCTATATTCTAAAAAAAGAATATTCTCAAT
>OQWM01003326.1_pt1 | contig 10753 bp, 5 predicted proteins | sample 1691531 | NCBI WGS metagenome assembly OQWM01 (sample SAMN03418257, study PRJEB22391) | human gut metagenome | biome: human-gut; feature: organic feature; material: feces | host: Homo sapiens | place: Tanzania | collected 2013-01 | reverse complement strand
TCGCCTCGTCATTTACGGTAATTGCCGTTTTTGTTCCGTCCACATTTTCGGAACCGCAGCCGGTCAGTCCCATCGCTGCCATCGAAGCACTCAGCATAACGCAGACTGCTTTTGCTTTTAAATTTTTCATTACTTCCTCCTCATGCAGGATGAAATGTATGCTCAAAAAGAATTTACCTTTTCAAAATTGTCGGGGGCTTTCAAATGCCCGACTTTTTTACACGTTCGAATTTCCGGTCCTGCATCGATTTTTATAAACGCTTTTTCTATTATACCCTTTTTGCTGATACAGAGCAACTTTTTTCTTCCCTGTTCACGCCTTTTTCACACGATTTTGGGGGTATGCGAGTGTTTCACTCCTGTGTGATCCGCAGCAGATCTTCCACCAGTGCATGGCTCTTCTCCAGCAGATCGATCTTTTCCTTTGAATTTCTCCGCCGCGGCGTGTAGACAAACGCCAGCGACTCCATCTGAAATTTCAGTTCATCACGGTATTTCTGCAGCAGCTCCGGAATCCGCGCCACATCGATTTTGGCATGCTGCTGTAAGGTGACACGTACCGAATCGCCCATCTGTTTCAGCTCTGTCACATACGCGCAGTGCGCCAGCGCTTTCAGTTCTGCGACAGCCAGAAGATTCTGCACATTCTTCGGTGGCTCCCCGAAGCGGTCGGTCAGCTCCTCTGTCATATCTTCATACTCTTCCTTATTTTCAATCGCCGCAATTCGCTTATATGTGTCAAGCTTCAACGCCTCGTTGCTGATGTAGCTGTCCGGAATATAGGCACTGACATTCAAATCAATCGTTGTCTCGAACGCCTCTGCCGGTGCGATGCCCTTCGCCTCCTGGACCGCCTCTGCGAGCATCTTACAATAGAGATCGTATCCGACCGACTCCATATGGCCTGACTGCTCAGCGCCCAGCAGATTTCCGGCGCCGCGGATCTCAAGGTCACGCATCGCAATTTTAAAACCGCTTCCCATCTCCGTAAATTCACGGATCGCATGAAGGCGTTTCTCCGCCACTTCCTTCAACATCTTGTTTCTGCGATACATCAGAAACGCATACGACGTCCGGTTCGACCTTCCGACGCGGCCGCGGAGCTGATAGAGCTGCGACAGTCCCATCTGGTCGGAATCGTGGATAATCATGGTATTGACATTCGAAATATCGAGTCCTGTCTCGATGATCGTCGTCGACACGAGCACATCGATCTCTCCGTTGATAAAGCCGTACATGATCTTTTCCAGCTCACGCTCTTTCATCTGTCCGTGCGCAAAGCCCACATTTGCATCCGGCACGAGCTTCTGGATCGTGTTCGCCATATCCGCAATCGACTGGACACGGTTATAGACATAGTAAACCTGCCCGCCCCGCGCCAGTTCACGGTTAATCGCCTCGCGGACCATTTCTTCATTGTATTCACAGACGAAGGTCTGGATCGGCTGGCGGTCCTGCGGCGCTTCCTCGAGCACACTCATATCGCGGATGCCGATCAGGCTCATGTGCATGGTACGTGGAATCGGCGTCGCCGTCAGTGTCAGAACATCCACATTCTTTTGCAGCTGTTTGATTTTTTCTTTATGCGTCACGCCGAACCGCTGCTCCTCATCGACAATCAGAAGGCCAAGATCTTTGAACTTTACGTCCTTCGACAGAACGCGGTGTGTTCCGATGACGATGTCCACAAGTCCCTTTTTCAGATCCTCCAGCGTTTTTTTCTGCTCTGCCGGCGTGCGGAAGCGGCACAGAAGATCAACACGCACCGGAAAATCCTTCATGCGTTCAACGAACGTATTGTAATGCTGCTGTGCCAGAATGGTGGTCGGAACGAGATAGACGACCTGTTTGCTCTCCTGTACTGCCTTGAACGCTGCACGGATCGCAACCTCGGTTTTGCCGTATCCGACATCGCCGCAGATCAGACGGTCCATAATCTTTTTGCTCTCCATATCCGCCTTTGTCGCCTCGATCGCCGCAAGCTGATCGTCCGTTTCCTCAAACGGAAACAGTTCCTCAAATTCCTTCTGCCAGATCGTATCCTTTCCGAACTGATAGCCGGATGACGCCTGCCGCTCGGCATACAGCTTCACGAGATCCTGTGCGATATTTTTTACCGCATGGCGAACCCGTGTCTTCGTTTTATTCCATTCCTGACCGCCGATCTTATTCAGCTTCGGCACCTTTGCAGCTTCACCGGACGCATACTTCTGCAGCGTATCGAACTGGGTGGCCAGCACATAGAGGTTCGATCCGCCCGCATACTCGATTTTCATATAATCACGCGTTACGCGGTCCATCTCAATTTTCTCGATACCGCGGTAAATACCAAGGCCGTGGCTCTCATGCACGACGTAGTCACCGATCGAAAGATCCGCAAAGTTCTGGATTTTCTGACCGGAATACTCCGATTTCTTCCGATTTTTCTTCTTCTCTTTTCCAAAAATATCCGTCTCTGTGATCAGCACAAATTTCTGCATCGGATATTCAAAGCCTCTGCGGGCCGCGCCGTGGATCAGCATGACCTCGCCCGGGTTCAGAACACGCTCCTCGTTTTCGCTGTAGAAGGCCGGAATCTCCTCATTCTGCAGGTCCTCCGCCAGATGCTGCGCTCTCGTCCGCGACGGACTCGCCAGTACAATACGGTAACCCGCTTTTTTCCAGGATTTCAGATCTTTTACCAGAAGCGGGAACTGATTGTTATACGAATTGACCGATTTTACCGTCACACTGAACTCGTCACGGATATTCCACTCGCCTTTCTGCGGCTCCATCAGCGACACGGCAACACAGCCGCGGCGGTTCAGTCTCGCTGTCAGTTCCGATGTGCTGCACATCAGCTTCGCCTGCCCCGGCAGAAGATATCCCTTTTCGAGACGGTGGCTCACGCTCTCCTGAAACTCCGTTTCCAGCGCGGTGGCACACTCGATGATACGGTTTGGTTCATCGAGAAAAATGCGGCTGCTCTCCGGCAAATAATCGAGAAAAGAAATGGTTTCCGGATAAAAATAATGAAGATACTGTTCAGCTCCCTGCAGAATTTCACCTTCTCCGATCTGGTCGCAGATTTCCTCTGCCGCATGGCAGACCCGTGCCGCTTCTTCTGTCATCATTTTGTCGCGGAATTTTGTGCTTTGCGCTTTCGCCTCTTTTTTTATGGCTTTTACGCCGCGCGCGATTGTATCCTCTGTTAAAATCAGCTCCGATGCCGGATAAATCGTGATTTCCTCGAGGTTTTCAATCGACCGCTGACTCTCCGCGTCGAAGCTTCGGATGGAATCTATCTCATCGCCCCAGAGCTCAATCCGGATCGGGTTCTGTTCCGTCAGCGGATAAATATCGAGAATGCCGCCGCGAACGGAAAACTGGCCGGTCGACTCCACCTGGAAGGTACGCTCATAGCCGAGCCGCACCAGCTCTTTTCTTATTTTATCCAGATCGAGTTCGCTGTCATTGCGCAGATGGATACAGTGTTTTTTGAACACGTCAAGAGGCAGAAGAAAGTCCATACATCCCCCCACGCTGGTGATGATGGTAACTTCCTTCCGCTCAAGAAGTGCCTGGATCACCTGAAGCCGCTGCCGGATCAGCAGATTTCCGTGAATGTCTGCCTGATAGAAAATCAGGTCCTTCGCCGGATAATACAGCGTCTCCGGATCGTACAGCCGGTAATCCTCATATAATTCTTTTGCCTTTAATTCATTTTCCGCAATCAGAAGCCGCACCGGGGCATCCTCGGAAAGACCGGCGATCATGTGAGCTTTCTGGCTTTCCAGGCAGCCCGAGATCACCGTCACACCTGCGGCTCCTTTTTTCAGGTCACGGAACAGCTCGTCAAAACGGGCAATTTCTTTGATCGGTTCTAATAACGCTTTCATTTTCCTTACTCTGCCGGGTTTGCAGATTTGCGGTTATACTCATTCATAGCTGCGTCCACATCCCCGTTCAGCATCTGCTCGATTGCTTTTGCCGCATGCTCGATTGCCAGATTTACAAGGGGACGTTCGTCTTTCGTAAACGGACTTAACACATAGTCCGCCAGATCCCAGTTTTTCGGTTTCTCACCGACGCCGACCTTCACACGCATAAAGCGGTCGGTGCCAAGATTGGCGATGATGTTTTTGATGCCGTTGTGGCCGCCCGCGCTTCCTTTTTTGCGGATGCGGATCTGTCCCGGTGCCAGGCTGATATCGTCATACACCACGATCAGCTCGCTCTCCGGATCTGCCTTGTAATAGTTCACCAGATCCCGCACGGACTCACCGCTCAGATTCATATACGTCATCGGCTTTGCAACGATGACCTTCTGACCTGCGATCATACCTTTTCCGAACAGTGCCTTATGGCCTGTACCGGAGGAAGGGATCTGATATTCGTCAATCAGATAATCGATGGTATCAAATCCGACGTTGTGCTTCGTGCCCTCATACTGGCGCGTCGGATTTCCCAGACCTACTATAATATACATAAATTCTCCTGTCATCAGACCATTTTCCGGCGCAGTTTTTGTTCACGCCGCGGCCAAAGCGGATATTCGTAATTCGCTTCGCTACTTGCGCATAACCGAATAGCTGCTCCGCCGCACCGGAAAATGATGTATTGTTTTTCCATCTGCCGAATGAAAGAACACGAATAAAAGAGCAGTCGTTTTCCTGCTCTTTTGTTCGCTGAAACGCTTCGGCAATGCTTAGTTAAAGTATACCAGCTCACTCTCCGGCTTTTTGGTCGGTTTGATTTCTTTTGCATACAGAACCGGGCCTTCGCCGTCGTAAACCTTCATATAGCCCCACTTTACGGTTGCAGTCACGTCAACCCAGGAACCCATCACGAGAGATTTGGCGCTTGCGCATTTGCAGACATAACCGATAAAAGAAGTATCATCTGCACAGCAGGTCATTGCCATACGGCCCGGAACAAAGAAATCGGCTCCGACATCTTTGCTCTTTAATACCATACCGCGGAAATGAACAGTCTTGCCCTCGTAACGCTCCGGGTTGTCGCCCATATCGACATACCAGATTCCGTAATCAGCATCATCAATCTCGATCACATCGGCATCGGTATCAAACGGCATCTGATCCTCAAAAATGTTGTCAATTTCGCCTTCTTCGTTCTCAAACAGAACGTCGCATGCCTGATTGACTACTTTGATGCTGCGGCGGAATGCCGGAAGCGGATCTTCCGGACGACAGCGGTTGAACATAACCATATCCGCATTTTTTGCCATCTCCATGAAAACAGATTTCATATTCTGCATATAAATCTGGAAGCAGCTTGCATCGACCGTCACAATCTCCTGTACAATGCCCCAGCCGCGCGGCAGCTCCATTTCTTCGAGTTTTTTTACGCTCCAGAGCGGATTGTATTCCAGAATAATACGCTCCGGGCGATATTTACGGTTCAGTTTTTTCAGGTAATCTAAGGTAAACTGCTCCGGTCCTTCTACGATTTCCAGTACGGTATTGTGTTTGAGCAGTTCTTTTTCGTCATACTCTACCTCACCCTCTTCGGTTGTGATCAGAAGGGTCGGTCCGTCGATCTGGAAATAGTCCTGTGCTACGGTAAAATTAATAAAAGAGGTTTTTCCACTCTCCAGAAATCCTGTTATGAGGTAAATCGGAATTTCTACTTCGTCTTCTTCGTACATTTTGTACCTCCATTGTCTCTGACGTACTCCCGGAATCTTTCTGCACTTGCTTTTGCGGCTGAGATTCCGAACGTACCTTTTGCTTTGTCTCTAAATCAAGAAAAAAAGCTGCCACATCGGATTTTGTTTCTGATGCGGCAGCTTCGTTACAGTTCACAGGTAGCCTGCGAACCGTAAGCTTTGCAGCTACTTTGTATTTTACAGTCCGAACAGCTCTGCCAGCTTATCTTCTGCTAATTTGGAACCGATGACACAGATTCTTCCGGTGAATTCCGGTGCTCCGTCACGTACTTCGTACTCTTCCGGAACCATATCGAAATAGATCCACTGTCCATCTGCGCCTGCTACCATACCTTTGGCACGAAGAACCATACCATAAGCGGTATCCTCGGAAAGTTTCTTTAAGATGCCTTCGATCTGCTCTTTGGTGAAGGTCTTCACAGTCTCCTGACCCCAGCTTGTGAAAACTTCGTCTGCGTGATGATGGTGATGATGCTCATGACCGCATCCGCACTCATCATCGTGGTGATGATGATGCTCATGGTCGTGATCATGGCCGCAACAGCACTCGTCATCATGGTCGTGATGATGATGCTCGTGATCATGGCCGCATCCACACTCGTCATCATGGTCGTGGTGATGGTGCTCGTGATCATGGCCGCATCCACACTCGTCATCATGATCGTGGTGATGGTGCTCATGCTCCTCGTCGTGATCGTGGCCGCAGCAGCACTCGCCGTCGTGGTCATGATGGTGGTGATGATGCTCTTCTACCTGCTCAAGGTTGATGATCGCACCTTCCATGGTATCGAGCACTTTCTTGCCGCCCAGAACTTCAACCGGTGTGGTGATGATGTGTGCTTCCGGATTCAGCTCGCGGAGCATCTTTACTGCTGCCTCTACTTTTGCAGTGTCAGCCTTATCGGTACGGCTCAGGATGATGGTTCCTGCACTCTTAACCTGGTTCTCGAAGAATTCGCCGAAGTTTCTGAGATACATTTTGCATTTCATAACGTCGACTACGGTTGTTGCGGAGTTCAGGGCTACGCCTGCTTCTTTTTCCACACCGTCTACGGCTTTGATGACGTCGGAGAGTTTTCCTACGCCGGATGGCTCGATGATGATACGATCCGGGTGATATTTGGTGATAACGTCTTTTAATGCTGCGCCAAAATCTCCTACGAGAGAGCAGCAGATGCAGCCGGAATTCATTTCACGGATTTCGATACCGGCATCTTTTAAGAAGCCTCCGTCGATTCCGATTTCACCGAATTCGTTCTCGATCAGGACAACCTGCTGTCCTTTCAGCGCGTCTCCGAGGAGTTTTTTGATCAGGGTTGTTTTTCCTGCGCCCAGGAATCCTGAAATGATGTCTATTCTTGTCATTGATTTAACCTCTTTATCTTGTTGATTCCGTTTATAGTTAGCTACAAAAGGGCCGAAGTTTATCCTCCGCCCCACACTCACGCTTATTATAGCAACCATAGAACAAAAAATCAAGAGAATTTCCCTTGCTTTTTCTGCATTTCACCATTATAATATATTACATGTCTTTTCTACTTTAACGCGTTGAACAGGCAAATCATTTTACCTATGAATGGGGGATTTTTTTATGAGTGGAACGAAAGAAAAAAAACTCAATCTGCCACAGTCACTGCTTTTGCTGCTGCTGATCATCGTATCCGTCGCAGTCTGTATCCGCCTGAAAACCGGCGGTCCTATGATCGGTCTGTTTGCAAGCTGGATTTTTATCTATCTGTTTTGTAAGATTTTCGGTATTTCTTACACCAAAATTGTTGCCGGCGCATACGATGCCATCCGTATGGTCGTCCCGACGCTCTGCCTTCTGATGGCCATCGGTGTCATGATCGGCACCTGGCTGCAGAGTGGCACCATTGCCACCATCATTTCCTGGGGCTTAAAAATGATTAACCCGTCCTGGCTGCTGCCTCTGACGCTGCTGTTCTGCTCCATTTTGAGTATTGTAACCGGTACTTCCTATGGTTCCGTCGGAAGCGCAGGTGTTGCCATGATGGCGATCGGAAACGCCATGGGTATCCATCCTGGCATGGTAGCCGGTGCTGTCATCTGCGGTGCCATGTTCGGTGACAAATTAAGTCCTCTTTCCGATACCACAAACCTTGCTCCGGCCGTTGCAGATGCCAAACTTGGCGATCATATCCGCTCGATGCTCTGGACCACCCTTCCAACGTATGTAATTACCTTAATTCTTTTTACTATTCTCGGTTTCCAGCAGACCAGCGGAAGCTATACCGAGGGAAGCATTACCGTTTACATTGATGCTTTAAACGGTGAATTCCAGCTCGGATGGATTACCATGATCCCTGCCATCCTGATTATTGTATTGCTCCTCTGCAAAGTAAATGCGATCTCTGCACTTGGTCTTTCCAGCTTCGCTGCCGGATTTGTTTCCTATTTTGTGCAGCACGATACTCTGCAGGGCATCATCCGCACAGCTTACAACGGTTACACAACCACAATCGAAGAACCGGTATTACAATCCATCTTAAACCGCGGCGGCATGGGAAGCATGCTCCAGTACGTAGCCATTATCTGCTTTGCTGCCGGCATGAGTGGCATGATGGCTGTACTCGGAAGTGCCATGGCGACCTTTGCCCTGGTTCTCCCATCCTTGGTTTTGATGATTCTTATCAGCAAGATGCTGTACAAGTATATGAACACCACAGCCGTCCAGAGCATCTTCATCGGTCTTCGCCCAGCCATTGTCGGCTTGGTAGGAGCCGCAGCCCTGCTTCTGATGAATGGCGAGAACTTCTCTACGCCAGCCAATCCCTGGCATTTCTACATCTCCATCGCCCTCTTCTTTGCCACCTTTATCGGCGTGAAGGTGATGAAGATCAATCCTATCCGCATGATACTCTACTCGGCTTTTGCCGGATTGGTATTACTATATTAAAACCGATTTTATTTACCAATAATAAACAAAAGGTGGATTTTCATCAGAAAATCCACCTTTTACACTATAATTCGCTTTTTGTCCACCTCTTCTTTGTGTTTTTTGTGTACTTTTGCAACTGTGTATTAATAGCGGCATGAATTCAGGCTTAGCTTGGTTTTATGCCAACCAACAAGTAAACAAACAAACCTAAGAATAAGAAATGAATAAGAAAAGACAGATTTTACTTTCAGCAGTGTTGGCCTCTGCTTTGGCATCCAACGCACAGGTTACCATCAATGTAGATGCCTCTAACCCAGGTATCAAGGTATCTCCTAACCTCTATGGTATCTTCTTCGAGGATATCAACCATGCTGCAGACGGCGGTCTCTATGCCGAACTCATCAGCAACCGTTCCTTCGAGGATGACGACAAGAACATCCCTACCTGGAAGACTGCCGCTCAGGAAGGTGCAAAGATCAATGCACAACTCATCAATAAGGGTTTGCTCAACAATGCACAGGGCAAGGCGCTCCAGCTTACTATCGCTGCCAAACCAGCAGCAACAGCCTCTCTCATCAACGAAGGCTTCTGGGGAATCAACGCCGTGCAGGGCAGAACCTATAAACTCTCTTTCTGGGCTAAAGGTAGCTACAAGGGCGGATTGAAGGCTCGCCTCACCAACGCCAAGGGCGATAAGGTGTATGCAGAAACCGCACTCAACGCCAAGGTTGGCAAGAAGTGGACCAAATATACGGCAGAGTTGACAGCCAACGGAAACGATGCCAAGGCTCAGTTCGAACTCGTAGCCAACGGAAAGGGTACCATCGTTCTCGATGTAGTAAGCCTCTTCCCTCCTACTTTCAAGAATCGCGAGAATGGCTTGCGTCCTGATTTGGCTCAGCTTCTCTATAATATCCATCCTAAGTTCGTCCGTTTCCCAGGCGGTTGCTACGTAGAAGGACAGGAATCTCCTGAGAATGCTTTCCACTGGGAGAAGACTATCGGTCCTATCGAGGAACGTCCGGGCCATAAGAACGTAAACTGGCGCTACCGTACCAGCGACGGTATGGGATTCGACGAGTATCTTCAGCTTGCCGAGGATCTGAACGCCAAGCCTCTCTATGTTGTAAACGTAGGTTTGTGGCACGGCGGCATGACTCCTGTGGATAGCATCCAGCCTTGGATTGACGAGTGCATGAATGCCCTGGAGTATGCCAACGGTCCTGTTACCTCTAAATATGGTGCCCTGCGTGCCAAGAACGGTCATCCGGAACCATACAACATCGAATATCTGGAGATTGGTAATGAGAACAACCAGCCGGATCCTGCGGCTCAGAGCGACCACTACTACGAGCGCTTCAAGAAGTTCAAGGATGCCGTATTGGCGAAATATCCTAAGATGCATCTCATCGGCAACGTGGTGGCTTGGGGCGATGACAACCCTAAGTGGGAAAGCAACGAGAGCGTAGAGCTGCTCGACGAGCACTACTACAGAAACCCAGCCTGGTTTGCCGAGAACTTCAACAAGTATGATAACTACGACCGCAAGGGCAGCGAGATTTATGTAGGTGAATATGCCGTAACCCAGGGCTTCGGCAATATGGGTTCGCTCGATGCAGCACTCGGTGAGGCTGTCTATATGATGGGCATCGAGAACAACTCCGACATCGTGACCATGGCATCCTACGCTCCTATCTTCGCCAACCTCAACAACCGTATGTGGGCACCGGATATGATTCAATATACATCTGATAAGGTATTCGGAACTCCATCTTACTACGTTCAGAACGTGATGGCGAACAACATCGGTACCCGTGTATTGAAGGTAAACCAGGAGAATCCATACAAGTATGATCAGGCTCGTGTAAAGCCAGCCATCTGCCGTGTGGGCATGGGAACATGGGGTACTCAGGTTTCTTTTGAGGACAAGGGCTACAGCGATGAGAACGGCAAGGCGCTGCCGATGACGATGCAGGAGTTGCCTACCGATATCCGTGGACAGTGGAAGACAGAGGGCAACCTCATCAAGCAGACCAGCAACGAGGAGAGCTGTATCCGTCTGAATCCGGGCGAGATTACCAGCAACGGTTATATATATAAGGTACGCGCGAAGAAGGATGCCGGAAACGAGGGTTTCCTCATCATCTTCAACTACGTGGATAAGAACAACTACTGCTGGTTGAACC
>OQWM01003323.1_pt1 | contig 10756 bp, 7 predicted proteins | sample 1691531 | NCBI WGS metagenome assembly OQWM01 (sample SAMN03418257, study PRJEB22391) | human gut metagenome | biome: human-gut; feature: organic feature; material: feces | host: Homo sapiens | place: Tanzania | collected 2013-01 | reverse complement strand
GGAAAGCCTCAAAAAAAGTTATAAATTTTTTTGTCGTGGGCTTGACATACGGGTGCCGCAAGCTATGCACATTCAAATCCAGCGGCAAGTTGTTTGCTTTCAAAATCAGCTTAAAGCGATAGGTAAATGTGCAAGGATTCATCGGCTTGCCGTTAGGCTGGCGGAACAGGTAGTCATCTTCAGATACGGTTTCGTTCGCGGTTTGCTGCCTATACAGTAATGCTGCCCACCCTCATGGTCATGGCTGCCGTACAGGTAAACTCTGTTTCAAAAAACGTGGGGTTTGCCATCGGGAATGTACACGTCCGGCGGTAAAAAAGGATTATATGCCTGCTTTTTCATACTATTCGCCCCGAACCATGCGCAAGATGCCGCGCAGATAGTGTCCGTTGGCCATTTCTACCATTCCCTGCATGATGCCATCCCGTATACCGCCGTTGATTTGGCTGCTGCTCATCGAGCAGTCTGCGGCGGAGGCCATCATCATACGGAAATCCGGGTCATCATACGCCTTTTTACCGTCAAAGCCCTTGGCGACCACGGACTCCACCGCATGGTACATGATGCGCATGACAAGGCTCTGGTCCCGCATTTCCATGACCGTATTTTCCATTGTGAAGGCTCCCTTTTGCGGTTTTGTTTCATGGTAGGGTCTGCCAATCAGTTTTTCCCACTCGGATTGGCTCGGTGTTCCGTGCGGATGCTGATACCAGCTGTTTATCAGTTCCGGACGTTCCTTGACTGTGTCTGCATCAATAGGCAGTTCGGCGGTCAGTCCGCCGATTTCTATTGTATAGCGGCCGCCCGGAATCTGCCAGCCCTCATGCCATACCGCAAAGCAGCGGTCATCCAGCGTAAATTCCACGGTCTTGCTTTCTCCGGGCTGCAATTCAATTTTGCAGAAGCGTTTCAGTTCCCGAACAGGACGGTGTATGCCGTCCTGCGGCGGGCATACATAACAAAGGACGGATTCTTTTCCGGCTCTGCTCCCGATGTTTGTTACCGTCACAGATACCTTTCTGCCGTGTACCTGCAAATCCGTGTAGGCAAACTGCGTGTAGCTCAGACCATAGCCAAATGCAAACCGTACAGGCACATCGGCTTTGTCATAGTAACGGTAGCCGACATAGATACCTTCTCGGTATTGACCGTCTTTAAAGTTGCACCCATAATAGGCATGGCTGGGGCAGTCCGTATACCGCAGCGGCCACGTCTCGGCAAGGCGGCCGCTGGGATTGACCTCACCTGTCAGGATATTGGCCAGTGCCTCGCCGCCCGCCTGACCGCTGAGCCCTGCATAAACAATTCCCTGTACGGTGTCTGCCCACGGTGTTTCCACAGCACTACCGCAGCACAAAATTACCACAACGTGCGGATTGACTTTGGTTATGGCCTCCACCAGCTGCAAATGTCCCTGCGGCATCTGCATAGACTCACGGTCAAAGCCCTCGGATTCATACGCATCGGTGAGACCGACGGTCAGAAGCACCACATCCGCTTTTGCCGCAGTCTGTGCCGCCGCTTCCAGCAGTTCCTCGGTGGTATTGCCCTGCTCATCGCAGCCAGGGGCATAAGCAGCGTTCGGGAAAGCGTCCTTGAGCGAGGTCAGCTTTGTTGGCCGGATATGGCTGCTGCCCGCGCCCTGATAGCGGGGTGCCTCTGCCATCTTGCCAATCAGCGCTATGCGGCTGTCAGGATGCAGCGGCAGAATGTCATTCTCGTTTTTCAGCAGTACAATGCTGTTTTCCGCCACCTTGCGGGCAAGCGCGTGGTGTTCCTCTTCCGTATAGGGCACTTTGCGAACCTTACAGCTCTCCTGTGCAAGTAGTGCCACCCGCTCGGCGCTGTCCGTCACATAGGATTCCGGCAGGATGCCATCCTTGACGGCTTTTGCAGTGGCCTTCTCACCGTAGGCGCTGCCGCCCGGCATCATTAAATCACACCCGGCCCGGAATCCTGCCGTTCTGTCGTGCATAGCACCCCAGTCGGTGACGACAACACCCCGAAATCCCCACTCCTTACGCAAAATATCGCTCAACAGCGCTTTGTTGTCACTGCTGTACACGCCATTGATTTTATTGTAGCTGCACATCACCGTCTTAGGCGCGGCTTCCTTTACGGCAATTTCAAAGGCGGGCAGATACAGTTCCCGCAGGGTCCGCATGTCCAAAACACTGTCTGAGGAAAAGCGTTTTGTCTCCTGACTGTTGCAGGCAAAATGCTTCAGGCTTGCTGCTACGCCGTTTTCCTGCAAACCCTGTATAAATCCTGCCGCCAGCTTTCCGGCAAGATACGGGTCTTCGCTGAAATATTCAAAATTGCGGCCACACAGCGGATTGCGTTTCAGGCATACGCCGGGTCCTAACACCACCGCAACATCCTGCGCCGCCGCCTCTGCGGCGATGGCACGGCCCTCCTCTGCCAGCAGTTCAGTGTCAAAGCTGCACGCACTCAGGGACGCAGTCGGAAAGCAGGTGGCCGGTACAGATCGGTTCACACCCAGCATATCGGCGGCGTTTTCCTGCTTGCGCAGTCCGTGCGGGCCATCGCACAGCATGATGGATGGTATGCCGCTGTCCGGGAAAGCCTTTGTGTGCCAAAAGTCCTTGCCGCTGCACAGCGCAATTTTTTGCTCCAAAGTCATTTTTTCGGTACTCTTTTTATCCAATTTACATCACACCTCTGCTACGTTGTTGTTTTGAATCACTGTCAGGCAAGCAGACATGCACCTGAGTACAGCCTTCTTCACAGCGAATCTCTTTTACATTCCACGAAAACGAAGTATAGGCAATACCGCTATGTGTATTCCTGGGGTTGATTGTTTACACCGCATTGACAATTTTATGTTTTTGCTTCGGCAATTTCAAATTCCAAAATGTCAAGGTTTCCGGCTGTGACAGAGAATCTCAGGGTTGCACGCCTTTGACTTTGTGGAATCGGTAAGGTCTGCGTTGTCCATCGGTCGGCACAAAAATCAAGTGTGCCAAGCGGCAAATCCTGCAGAAAAATTTGTACACTGCCGTTTTTTCTTGCTGTAAGCGAAAGCTGTGTATTTGCCTGAAAATCAAAATACTTATAAAGAATCTCTGTGCCCTTTTCCGCGTTCGCAATGAACCATTCTCCGCCATCGTGTGTAATGCGGGGAATATCCGTCCGCATCTGGTTGGCGATATGCGGCATTTTTTCATTCGACAGACTGCAGCAGATGGCTGCCGGATATTCGCCCGTGCCGGGCAAATCGCCGCCGTTCAGCCCACAGGAGGTCATCTCCGCTTGGCGGAAGCTGCCGTCCGGCAGGAGCTGCAAGGGTTCTGCACACATCTGGCGGGAGTAATCACTGCCGTGGGTCAGCCGATGGTAAAACACATACCACTGCCCGCCGATCTGCTCGATACTGCCATGGGTGGTGCCGGTGGCGTTGGTGCGCTCGTTCTCTTTTCTGCCGTCAAGTCCCACGTCGCCGTTGCTGACCAGCGTACCCCCAAAGCGGAAATCCCGATCCGGATAGCAGGAGGTCGCGTAGCACAGCTCGTGGTTTTTCTGGGACGAATAGACAAAATAGTAGGTCTGCCCGATCTTGCGGATACTGCTGCCCTCAAAAAAGGCGTGTCCCTTAAAATCCGGCGTATCTGCAATGCGCTTGGGCGGTTCTTTCAGGGTCAGCATATCGTCACACAGCACGGCGGCGTTGGCGCCCAAGGGTCCGGGCTTTTGCAAAAATGCCTTGGCAGGCTTGCCAAATACTCCCGCGTACACCTTGGTCAGCACAAGGGCGTTCCACGGTTTTACCTCCATGCCACGGAAGGGTCCCGTGCCGAAATACAGCCGTATCACACCCTCGTCATTCATAACAGCCGGGTCAAAGCAGACAGCATCCTGATAGGGCGTACCGTCGGGATTTTGCACAACACCGTAATATTCGTAGCATCCGTCCGGCGTATCGCAGACCGCCACGCCGATGGGGTGGGAATACCCGCCCTTGCCCTTCCACCCGGCAAGGCAGTAGTACAGGTAAAACCGCCCGTCGCTGCCCTGCACCACATCGGGCGCGTAGAGATAGCAGGCATCGGGGGCATAGCGCGGGTCCTGCTTGGCGGAGTAATTCGCGCCCTTGCTTGTCCAGTCGGACAAATCATCCAGCGGGGCAGAATAAAACTCGTAATCCTGCAGGCAAAAGCTCTCCCCGCCCGGCGTATCGTGTGAGCCGATCAGGTACACACGGTCGCCGAACACATGGGGTTCGCCGTCCGCGATGCAGACCGAAAGCGGCAACACAGGATTCCATGTTGTGTGTTTCATGCTGTAGTTTCCTCAAAAAAACGGTAGATATCCCTTGCGGCCTGCACCTTATATTTTCCGGTAAAGACGTGCGGCTGCCCCTCGTAAATGATCAGTTCTGCATGGTCATCCCGCAAGGTATTGTAGTGGTCGGTCAGGTTTTGGGACATCTCCATGGGGACGATTCCATCCTTCGTACCCTGCAGGATCAGCACCGGTCCGGTGTAGCCGTTGACATCCAAGGGCGCACCGCTTACCATAGCGTCCGGGTTCAGATTGATTGCCGGGTACTGCAGCACAATTGCGCGAATATCCTCGCTGTGGGTCACGGCAGCTGTTGCCACCGTTGCACCGCCCATAGAACTGCCCAACAGATACAGATGGTCGGTGTCTACAAAGTCCCAGCCCTTTGCCGCGTCAATGACGGCATTCAGATCCTCCACCTGCTGCAAGACCTTTTTCTCGTAGGAGTCGTCAACGCCTCTGGGGACATCATGGAACCAATGCACGCCCTGCGGACCGGTGCTGCGATCTGTCCAGCCGTAAAAGTCAAAGGTGTAGCAGGCAATACCGCTCTTGGCAAGACTTTTCAGGGTCGTCAGGTCAGCCTTATAGTCGCTCTCTGCTCCGTGGGCATACAAAACCGTGGGGAACGGTCCGTTACCGTCCGGGATCAGCGCCTTGCCGTACAGGCTTATCCCGTTGTATTCCACACAAAGCTTCTCTGTGCGGTAGCCGGTCTTTTCCTTTCCAACCGCCGTGGGAAATCCCACATAGTAGCCAACCCCTATGACGGCTGCAATGCCCGCCAGCAATGCAAGGGCTGCCGCGCCGACAAGCAGACGCCGAACCCATTTTTTCATCAGCACACCTCCAAGGTACGGAAGATAACGTCCAGCGCCTGCCGCGCCTCCGGCATGGCGGTAAACACCTGAAATGCGTGGCAGCAGCCGTGGCGGATGTCCAGCATGGCGCGATGTCCCTGCTTTTCCAGCTTTTCACAGAGCATCTTGGAATCATCCAGCAAGACTTCGGTATCCGACGCCGAGAACAGCACCGGCGGCAAACCGGAAAAATCACCGTACAGCGGCGAAATCGTGGGCTGACGCAGGTATTCGGTATCGTTTGCCCTGCTGCCGAACACGATTTTGATCTTTCCCTCCGCCACAGCGTTGCGCAGCATAAGATCCGTGGCGGCATTCGCCGTGTGGGACGGCAGCCTGTCCACCTGCGTGGTGCAGGGCGACAAGGCAACCAGCGCTTTGGGCTGGGGCAGCGATTTTTCCTTGAGCAGCAGCGCCAGGCTCAGCACCAGCGTACCGCCGGCACTTTCGCCCATCAGCACGAGTTCCTTCGGGGACACGCCGGTTTCCAGCAGTGCCGTGTAGGCGGTCAGGCAGTCCTCCAGCGGGGCGGGCCAGAGGTTTTCCGGCGCAAGGCGATAATTGAAGGAAACACAGCGGTAGCCGTAATGTTCCGCGATATACTGGCAGATTTCCCGCCGTTCCCGCGCAGAGCCAACGGTAAACCCGCCGCCGTGGATATACAGCACCGTACCCTTATTGCTGCCGCTTTTTTGGATAAGCTCTGCCGAAAGACCGCCCAGTTTGCCCAACCGCACCGTAACATCCTTGGGCGGCTTGGGCGGCTTGCGGTCATTGCGCTTGCGCTCCGCCGCGTAATCGTGCGGCTGACCGGGTTTATCCTGCGGCATACAGCGAAAAACGAAATTCATCAAATGGGCATAAAAGCTTGGCATCGTATCACCTCAAAATGTGTGGGTTCCGGCGTCCAGCGTGACGGGCTGCTTTCCCGGCAGGCAGAGCGTTGCGGTGCAGTTGGCAGGAATGGTAACGGTATAGCGCCAGCCATCCGGTGTTTTCTCCCAGCCGCTTTCGACCTTGCCATAGACGCTGTTGTAGGCGGCTTTGGCATGGGTAAAGTGCCCGCCCGGGTGCGGCGCAACGGCAAAGTGATTGCTGCCGTCCACCCGGATGCCGCACATGGTGCTGAACAGCCATTCGACCATGGCGCCCTTGGAATAATGATCCAGCGAGGCAATGCCGTCGTTCTGGGTGGCGTTGCCCTCCCATGCTTCCCAGATGGTGGTCGCGCCGCTTTTGGGCATAAACAGCCAGCCGGGCATTTCCTCATTTTCCAAAAGACGGTAAGCGGCGTTTACGTCGATTTCCGTCAGCACCGACAAAATCAGCGGCGTGGACAAAAAGCCTGTGCCGACGCGCCAGCCGAAGCTCTGCAGCGCCGCAAGCAGACGTTTTTGCGCGTAGCTGCGCTGGGTTTCATCCAGCAAGTCGAATGCCAGCGGGCGTACAAGCTGTGCCTGCCGGTCGGTATCCAAGGGATACAGCGGCGTGCGGCGCAGTGCCTGATAGCTTTTGCGGCAGCCCGCGGCAAAGGCGCGGGTTGATGCGGCTTCCTGCTCGTTGCCGAGCGCTGCCTCCATTTCCGCCATACAGTCCATCACATGGGCGGTGTAGGCGGTGGCGGTTTCTGGGTGCGGCACGGCGCAGTCCTTCCATGTCATGTGGTGTACACTTTCCGGCTCCGCCCATTCGCCGTAAGCCTGCCCGTAGTTGGACAGATATTTTTTGTCCTGCCCGTGCAGCCCGGTGCGGCGTGCAGTGGGGTACCATTTGCCGCAGCGCTTTTGCATAAAGCGGGCATAGCGGCGCATACCGGGCAGGTATTTCTTTAAAATTTCCGTATCCTCGTACTGTTTCCACAGTACATAGGGCATCAGCACCCCGGCGTCCGCCCAGCCGACCGAGCCGTTCATCGCACGCATATAAAAATCCGTGCCGCCCTCCGGCGCGATCTGGGGCAGGCAGCCGTCCTGGGTCTGCCAGTCGTAGAGGTCGTTCAGGTATTTTTTCGCCATGGGGGCATAGTCAAACAAATAGGACGCTGTGCCGCAGAAAATCTGGGCATCGCCGCTCCAACCGTGGCGTTCGCGGGTGGGGCAGTCGGTGGGCAGATCGGCGTGGTTATTTTTGGCGCTCCAGACGGTGTTCTCGACAAATTTGTCCAGCAGCGGGTTGGAGCTTTCCAGCCAGCCGGTGCGCTCCATATCAGAGTAGACCGCCACGGCGGTAAAGTCCTGCGGGGTGAACGGCACGTCGGTTTCGACCAAAACATACTGAAAGCCGAAAATCGCAAAGGTGGTCTTATACTCGTTGACGCCGTCCTTGCAGGTGTAGCTGACCTGCTGCAGCGGCGTGGTGACCTTTTTGTTGGAGCATTGGATGTTTTTCTGCGTGAACTCGCCGTTTTTGTCCAGCATTTCGCCAAAGCGCAGGTGGATTTTCTGCCCGGCGCGGGCAGTCACGCTAAACCGGACATACCCGGCCATATTCTGCCCGAAATCCAGCACGGTCTTACCCGCAGGCGTGGTGAGCAATGTCGGGGTAAACTCCTCATGCTCGGTCACGGTTACGTTGTCAGAGGAGGTCGGCGCGACATTGTGGCGGGTGCATTTTGCCTTGCCGCTGTAGCTTGGCACGGCGTTGGCGTCCACCGTTTCGCCGTCCTTATTGTCGGCAAAGCGAATCGGACCATCGTTCGACCACGCCCAGCTTGCATCGGTGCAAACCGTCTGCACGCTGCCGTCTGTGCGGGTGATTTCGAGCTGCGCCAACAGCTTGGTTTCGGTGCCGTATTGGTTGCGCAGCCCCCACGCGCCGCAGCTGCCGCGGTACCAACCGTCCGCCAGCTGCACGGTAAGTGTGTTTTCGCCGTCCTGCAAAAGGTCGGTCACATCGTAGGTCTGGTACTGCACGCGCTTGCGGTAGTCGGTGATGCCGGGTGCCAGAATCACCTTGCCCACGCGCTGCCCGTTGAGCCTTGCTTCATACAAGCCGCACGCCGTTATGTACAGCCGCGCCTTGCGGGCATTTTGCACGGCAAAGTGCTTGGCAAAGCAATCCACGGGATAGCGCTGTTTTTTGTTGGGCGTATAGTCGCCGGTGATCCAGCTTGCCTGCCAGCGGTCCAGCCCGGTTTCAAAATAAGCGGCGCTCGGTTCGCCGGGGATGTCGTTTTCGTCCCAAAGCTGCACCGTCCACTGCACCCGCGTTTTGGCGGGCAGGGGTGCGCCGCCCCACGCGGCGCGCATGGCGCTGCCTGGCACCTTGCCGCTGTCCCACAGGCTGTGCGCGGCATCATCCGCCGCCGTAATGCGGTAGGCGGTCTGCGTTTTGCCGCCCGCACAGTTCCAGTACAGGCAGGGCGCTGTAAAATCTACGCCGAGAGGGTTGGTCAGATGTTCGGTTTTTAATCGGATCGCCTGCATAATCATTCGCCCTTTCGCAGTTGCTGCAAATCGTATTCTTCCACCAGTTGATCGATCATGGGGCGGATATACTCCCGCATCCAGCGCAGCTGTCCGTCATGGTTGAGGTGTATGCCGTCCTTGATGAACAACTCCTGCGCGTACTGCTGCCCATCCCACGTCATCGCCGAGGCATCGACAAACCACAGGTAGTCGGTCTGCTCACAAAGGGTCTGCAATTCCTTGTTGACAGCTTCGGTCAGCTCGCGGTATTCGCTGCGCCCCGGCAGCAAAAGACCGCTCATCACCACCAGCTTTGCCTGCGGCAGCTGCGCGTGAATGTCTGCAAACATCTGCTTTTTGTATTCCATGCAGGCATCGACCTTTTCGGCATCGGTACCCTTCAGTGACACATAGTCGTTCGAGCCGGTCTGGAAAAAGACGATGCTCGGGTCATACGGGTAGAGCAGCTGATCCGCGTAATGAACCAGATCCTTGTCGGTACAGCCGCCGAAGCCGTGGTTTTGCACCTTATAGTCCGCAAGGTCGGTTTCCATATCCGTCCACATCCGGAAATTGGACGCACCATAGAAAATGATTTCGTTTTGGTGTTCCTCTGGCGGGTAGGTTTTCTCAATGGCGGCAACGTCATTGTCCCATGTGTGGAAAAACGCAAACGGTCCCCAGCCGATTTTGGCACCAGTGATCATCAGCCCGGCAAGGCTCGCCGCCGCCAGCACACCGACTACAACACCCGCAATTTTCACTGCTTTTTTCATGATTTACCGTCCCTTTCTTTGATTTATGCCTGTTTTTGTTTGATGCCGTCTTCCGCATTCAGAAATGATGGCAGCAGTGTTCCGCTTTTCATAGATTTTCTCCTTTGACAGTGTGACATTTTGCCCGGTTTTTCAGGCTTTTCTCTTGTGCTATTGTAAGTATAGCACAGCATCATCGCGCTGCGCTTTCGTAATTGTATCATTTTTTCCATATCCGTAACCAAAAGAACCCGGCGAAGGTCTGACCGATTCCATTTTAAAAGAAAAAGCGGAGGAAGCAAAACGCTTCCTCCGTGATTCGAACAATTTTCTTGACCGCCAGCGGGTCGTTTTTTCGGCAGATTGGGCAAAAAGCGAAACGCCTTTCCTTATTATAATAGGATTTGCTTTTTCTCCCCGTGCAGGGTGTATTTTATGCAGATTCCCGCATCCGCCTCTACACGGATATTCTCGGCATGGTCGGCTATATCCCGCAGCGCCGCATACTGCTGCCGCATTTCGGGGGTGTAGCGGCATGGCATATCGGAGGTCAGCAAAATGCCGCTGAACAGCGCATTGACCGTGGCGAGCTGTTCTTTTTGCTGCGGGGTCAGCTTGCAGTTTTCCTCCCGCAGGAAAAACACGTCCGGGTCACTGCCGTAGGCACGCCCGTTGAGCTGGCGGCGGAAAATCGTGTTGCCGATGCTCTGCTTTGTGGACACGCGCTCGCGGTGGAAAAGCCGCATATACCACACGTCGTCCCAGTCAAGCCCCACATCGCAGCCGATGCGGCAGTAATCCGCCACGCCGAAGGCGGGCATAACCGGCACACCGCAGCCCAGAATCAGCTTGTCGCCGCACAGGGTGCGCAGCCACGCCATGGCGCGCTGCATCCGCGCGGCGCGGGATTCGTGTTCGTTGCCAAACGGCGCTGCACCGTACAAAAAGTCCAGCTTGACAAGGTCAAAGCCCCAATCGTTCAGCACGCGGTCAAAAACCGTTTGCAGGTAATCCTGCACGGCGGGGTTGTCGATATCCAGCGCGTAAAAGCCGCTCCAGTTGCAGCCGCAGCACCAAGGCTGCCCGTTCACCTGCAGCAGCCAGTCGGGGTGTTCGCGGTACAGGGCGGACTCTTTTTCGCAGACAAACGGCGCCAGCCACAGCCCTGCCAGAAAGCCGTCCCCGTGCGCGGCATCGGCGATGGGGCGCAGTCCCTGCGGGAATTTGGCGGGGTCGGCGCTCAGCCAATCGCCCACCTTCGGCTCCCAGCCGTCGTCGATTTGAAAGAGATCCCCCTGCCGGAACAGCGTCCTGCAGCCCTGCAAGTCCTCCAAAATTGACGATTCATCAATGTTTTGGTAGCGGTTGTACCAGCTGGAATACCCCGCCAGCTTTTTCTTTTGCCGCGCTTGGCAGCCGAGCGCGGCAAACC
>OQWM01003319.1_pt1 | contig 10764 bp, 8 predicted proteins | sample 1691531 | NCBI WGS metagenome assembly OQWM01 (sample SAMN03418257, study PRJEB22391) | human gut metagenome | biome: human-gut; feature: organic feature; material: feces | host: Homo sapiens | place: Tanzania | collected 2013-01 | reverse complement strand
GCTTGATTGCATTCGGTTTGCACGATAATTCGGGTAAAACCCTCATTCACATACCCATCATAAGATTTAATTCATCACAATCCGTAACATCACATTCAATATTGATATCATCACCAATACTCAACTGATCACTCACTTTAGAAAGATCTGCAGAATCTAATGTATCCTTGAGTCCAGGAACAGCCGCAAATACTAACATCTGCTTAGAACCATCTGTAACGATCTTACCCTGATCACATGTTGCATTAGAGTAATGATCATTATTCAATGACAACATACCACCTGCAACATAGAATGGATGAATAATCACATTCTTGCCATTGATTGTCTTTGTTTCAGAATTAACATTTGTTAAATGAATATTGATCTTTAAATGACCACTCTTGCCTTTTAATTCTTCCTGAGATAATTGCTGACCATCTAATTCATAAGTAATCTGCATTGTTACTGGAAGCTGTTCTGTAGAATTACCCTGATAGTAAATATCGTTTCCGTCGGCGTCCCATACGCGGGTGTTATCTCCGCCCATGGTGTATTCCTCGTCGCCTTTTACGTTCTCTACGTCTTTAAGCTCGGAATAATCCTTTATTTCCTTGCTCTGCTTTGAGTTTTTAAGCCAGTCGCTTACTATAATTTTCTTTGTCTTTCCCTCTGCGTCCACAAGAACGTAAACGGTTTCGTCCTTGCTTACTCCGGAGAGAGATTTATCGGAAGAGGAGCTTTCTGCGGTTGTTTTTGCCTCCTCAACCTCCGTTACGGAGGCGGATTCGCCTTTGGAATCCGCTTTATTTTCTGCAAATGCGGTTATGCCAACGCTTCCGGCAATAAGCACAGTGCAAAGCGCCGCCGCAGTTATCTTTTTTACTGAGTTTTTCATTGTTTTACTGCCTCCCTACATTTTTTCATACCGAATGTTGTCGCGCAAATAAGCTTATCGCAAAGAGTAAGCAGTGCGGGCAAAATGAATATTACGCAAAGCATACTTACCACAGCGCCGCGCGCCATAAGCATACACATGGAACTGATAATATCTATGTTGGAGTAAACGGCAACGCCGAACGTTGCGGCAAAAAGTCCCATACCGCTTACTATAATGGACGGAATCGAAGCTGCAAGCGCCGTTGTTACTGCGCCGTGTTTATCCTGACCGCCAAGGCGCTCCGCTTTATATCTCGTGGTCATAAGTATTGCATAGTCAACCGTTGCGCCAAGCTGAATTGTGCTTATGCAGATAGGCGCGATAAAAGGAAGCGACTGACCAAGGTAATGCGGCAAGCCAAGGTTAATGAATATTGCGAGTTCGATAACCGCAATAAGAATAAACGGAAGAGAAAAGCTCTTTTCCACAATGGCGATTATCACAAATATCGCTACTATTGAAACGGCGTTTACTACTTCAAAGTCGTGACCCGTGGTTTCTATCATATCCTTCATGCAAGGTGCTTCGCCTATTAGCATACCGTTCGGGTCGTACTTTTTGAGTACGGAATTGAGGGAGTTAATCTGTTCGTTTACAAGGTCGCTGGCGACCTTATACTCGGAGTTGATGAGCAGCAGCTCCCACTTGTTGCTCTTGAGCAGGCTTGTTATGCTTTCCGGCAGAATTTCCTCCGGAACCTTGGAGCCAACCACGGACTCAAGCCCAAGAACATATTTAACGCCGTCCACCTGCTCCATCTCTTTAATCATTTTGCGAACGGAGCTTGTGGGAGTGTCTGCACTCACAAGCACCATATGGGTGGACGCAATGTCGAAATCCTCTGAAAGCTTCGAGTTTGCAATAACATACTCAATATCCTGCGGCAGGCACTGCCCCATATCGTAATAAACTTCATCGTTCGTCTTGCTGTATCCATAATATGCCGGAGGAATCAGCAGCGCAAACACCACAAGAAACGCCGGGAAAATTTTTACCACCTTTGCGGCAAAGTTCTTCATATCCGGAATGATGGAACGGTGCTTTGTCTTTTGCAGCGGCCTATCAAAAATAAGTATCAGTGCCGGAAGAACGGTTACGCAGCCGATTACACCAAGGATAACGCCCTTTGCCATAACAAAGCCAAGGTCGCGTCCAAGGGTGAAGGTCATAAAGCAAAGCGCCGCAAAGCCCGCAACGGTTGTAATGGAGCTTCCTATTACGGATGTCAGCGTTTCGCTGATTGCCGCCGCCATGGCGTCCTTATGGTCGTCATATTTCTGGCGCTGCTCGTTGTAGCTGTGCCAAAGGAATATTGAATAGTCCATAGTAACAGCAAGCTGAAGCACGGCAGCAAGAGCCTTTGTAATATACGAAATTTCGCCGAAGAAATAGTTGCTGCCAAGGTTGATTACAATCATCATTCCGATGCTCGCAAGGAAAACCAGCGGCACAAGCCATCCGTCAAGGAACAGCATCATTGCCGCACAGGCAAGCAGAACTGCAATCCCGACATATATAGGTTCTTCTTGTTCGCACAGGTCTTTAAGGTCTGTTACCAGTGCGGACATTCCCGAAACGAAACACTGCTTTCCTGCGATGGAGCGAATTTCGCGGATAGCATCCATGGTTTCGTCCGCAGAAGTGGATGTATCAAAGAATACTGCAACAAGAGTTGCGTTGCCGGTGTTGAATTCGTTATAAAGCTTTTCCGGCAAAAGCTCCATAGGAACGGAAACATCCATAAGCGAACTGTACCACAGAACCGTTTCAACATGGTCAACGGCTTCGAGCTTTTTAACGAGATTTGCAACGTCCTTGTTCGGCATATCCTCCACAACTATGAAGGAAAAAGCGCCTTTGCCGAAGTCGTCAAGGAGTTCGTTCTGACCGATTACGGTGTCCATATCCTCCGGAAGGTAATCAAGCATATCATAATTTATCCTTGTGTTTACCATTCCGAAAACTGAAAGAACCGCTAAAAGCAGCGTGACGATGACTATCGGAATACGCAGCTTTACTACTGCTTTTGAAAATGACATTTGTCCTCATGCCTCACTTTCTTGTTTTGACAATGACAAATATACAGCATTCTTCGCGGAATAAAAATAGACAAAGGATTTTGCCTGTCCCAAATTTGGACAAAACAATACCCATGCCTAAAAAATCAAAGGCACGGGTACATTTTATTAAAATATTCAGCTTATTTTTTCGCACAGCGCTTTACAAGCTCTTCGGTCATACCGTGGCGAAGCTCGAAAAGCCGATGGAGCGATTCCCTGTTGTCCTCTTTCATTCCGCCCGCCATCCAAGCCATAACCTGACCGAAGCATTCGCACTTAAAATACTGTATCAGTATTTTTTTGTCATTCTCATCCACTTCCATATCGCCAAAAGCTTTTTGCGCATAGGACTTTACTATTTTTTCACAAACATCCATAAGGTAATGCTCAAAAATGCTGCGATTTGCGGAGTTGTAAATGTGCATTGCCGCGCGCTTGTTCTTCATTGCAAACTCAAAGGCAACATCTATGCACTTTTCAAGCGAATCAATTTCAGGATACTCGTTTATTATGTTGTCAACCTCTTCAATTACGATTTCTTCGATAAGCGAAGGCATATCCTCAAAATGATAATAGAACGAATTGCGGTTGATACCGCAATCCTCGACTATATCTTTAACGGTAATCTGGTTCAGCGGCCGCTCGTTCAGCAGCTTTTTCATGGAATCCTTTATCGCTTTTTTCGTAAAGTTAGGCACTTGATCGCTCCTCTTCATATTATTAAGAAAAGTTAAATGTCCTTTTTGTGAAACAATATTATACAATAAATTATAAAAAAAGAAAAGTGATAAAAAGTAAATTTTTATACAAAAAAGCTCCCGAAATTTGACGGAAGCTTTTAAATTTTTAAATAAACAGGCAACAATCGCCGAAGGAAAAAAATCTGTACTTTTCCTCCACCGCAACTTTATATGCGTGCATAACGTTTTCGTATCCGGCGAACGCAGAAACAAGCATAATCAGCGTACTTTCCGGCAAGTGGAAGTTAGTGATAAGCCCGTCGAGTACCTTAAATTCAAAGCCGGGATATATAAAAATGCTTGTGTTGTCATCGTCCTCGCGCACCTCGCCAAACTTTGCCGCAACGGATTCCAGCGTGCGGCAGGAGGTCGTTCCGACAGCGATTACGCGATGACCTTCCGCCTTTGTTTTCTTTATAAGCTCTGCCGTTTCCTTCGGAACCATATAATGCTCGGTGTGCATAATATGGTGCTCAAAGTCCTCCACCTTTACCGGGCGGAACGTTCCAAGCCCGACGTGAAGCGTCACAAACGCAGTGTTTACGCCCTTTGCGCGAATTTTATCGAGCAACTCGTTCGTAAAATGAAGCCCCGCTGTGGGCGCTGCGGCGGAACCTATCGGGTCTGAATAAACCGTCTGGTACCGTTCTTTATCCTCAAGCTTTTCCGTGATATAGGGCGGCAGCGGCATCTGCCCGATGGCGTCGAGCACATTATAAATGTTGCCCTCATGCTCGAATTTAACAATGCGATTGCCGTCCTCGACTATGTCAATCACCTCGGCGCGTAACATTCCGCCGCCAAAAACAAAGCGCTTGCCAATTTTTGCGTGCTTGCCCGGGCGAACAAGAATCTCCCAAACATCAAGGTCGCGCTGATTGAGCAGCAAAAATTCTATGGGTGAATGGGTGTCCTCGCGCTCACCGATAAGGCGCGCCGGAAGCACACGCGAATCGTTCATAACAAGCAAATCGCCGGGTTCAAGCTGGTCGACAAGATCGTAAAAATGGAGATGCTCAATTTCGCCGGTTTTTCTGTCAATGCGCATCATGCGCGAATGGTCGCGCTGCTCCACCGGGTGCTGAGCGATAAGCTCCTGTGGAAGGTCAAAATAAAAATCGCTGGTTTTCAAAAATTTCACCTATGCTTTCGTTGCACCGCCTTTGCGGTCACAGATATATTTTTCATTTACAACTAATATATTATATTGCAAAGCCGCAGCTATTTCAAGTATTTTACGGGAGGTATTTTGTTTGAATACATATAAAGTCGGCATAATCGGTGCCACCGGAATGGTGGGACAGCGATTTATCACACTGCTTGCGGAGCACCCGTGGTTCAAAATCACCGCTTTGGCGGCCTCGCCAAAAAGTGCGGGCAAAAGCTATGAGCATGCGCTTGCCGGGCGCTGGGTTATGAGCACGCCAATACCCGAAGAAGTTAAAAATATGCCCGTTTTTGATGCGAGCGCCGACGCCGAAAAAGTCGCCGCAGTGGTTGATTTTGTGTTCTGCGCAATAAATCTTGACAAAATGAGCACGCGCACACTGGAAGAAAAATATGCCGTGCTCGAATGCCCGGTAATCTCCTGCAACAGCGCCTGCCGCGGGATTTCGGATGTACCTATGATTATTCCGGAGGTAAATCCCGAGCACGCAGAGGTTATTGCTGCGCAGCGAAAGCGCCTCGGAACAAAGCGTGGCTTTATTGCGGTGAAATCAAATTGCTCCATTCAAAGCTATGTTCCCGCGCTGCATCCTCTGCGAAAATTCGGCTTAACTAAGGCACTTGTGTGCACCTATCAGGCAATTTCCGGCGCGGGCAAAACCTTTGCTCGCTGGCCGGAAATGGTCGATAATGTGATTCCGTACATCTCCGGCGAGGAGGAAAAAAGCGAGCGCGAGCCTCTTAAAATCTGGGGCAAGGTTGAGCACGGCGAAATTGTAAATGCGGATTTTCCGCTTATCACAACCCAATGTCTGCGCGTTCCGGTAAGCGACGGACACACTGCCGCGGTTTTTACAAGCTTTGAGCACCCGCCGTCCGAAAACGAAATAAAAGAACTTTGGCAAAGCTTTGCCGGAATTCCGCAACAGCTAAATCTGCCTTCTGCTCCTTCACAATTTATACGCTATTTTGATGAACCGGACCGCCCGCAGCCGAGGCTTGACCGTGACTTTGAGCACGGAATGGGAATATCCGTGGGGCGGCTGCGGCACGACAGTATTTTTGACTTCAAATTCGTCTGCCTATCCCACAATACAGTTCGCGGAGCCGCCGGCGGAGCAATACTTTTAGCGGAGCTTTTAGCTTCAAAGGGATATTTTGATTAGTCCGCACTACCACGGTGCTCATTTTTGAGCACCGTGCTCAAACAATAAAATTTTCTTAAGGAGAACCTATGAAAGAAACTGTTTTTACCGGCTGCTGCGTTGCGGCAGTCACCCCTATGCGTTCCGACGGCTCCGTTGACCTAAAAAAATATGCAGACTTTATAGATATGCTCATTCAAAAAGGTGCTGACGCCATTGCAGTAAACTCCACCACCGGAGAAAGCGCTACTCTCTCCGATGAGGAGCAATACAACATAATCTGCTGCATAAAGGACGCTATAAACCACCGCGTGCCGCTTATTGCCGGGGCGGGAAGCAATAATACCCATCATGCGGCGCGGCTTGCGCTTAATGCGCGCAATGCAGGCGCAGATGCTCTGCTCTGCGTAACGCCGTATTATAATAAAACAAATGAAAGCGGACTTATCGAGCATTTTACTTTTGTAGCCGAGCACGCAAATCTGCCGATTATACTTTACAATGTCCCTTCCCGCACGGGAATGAGCATCACGCCGGAAGTATACAGAAAACTTTCTGCAAATCCGTTTATCTGTGCAGTCAAGGAAGCCTCCGGCAGCATAGCCGATATAGCACACACCCGTGCGCTTTGCGGCGATGAGCTTGACATTTACGCAGGCAACGACGATTACATTGTTCCGGTTATGAGCCTCGGCGGAAAGGGTGTAGTATCCGTGCTCGGAAACCTGCTCCCCGATAGAGTTCACGAAATCTGCACTCTTTGTCAAAAGGGCAATTTTTCCGCCGCCGCAAAGCTTCAGATTGAAGTTATGCCGCTTATTGATGCGCTTTTTTCCGACGTCAATCCCATTCCGGTTAAGGAAGCGCTCACCCTCACCGGATTTGATGCAGGTCCTCTGCGCCTGCCGCTCTATCACCTATCAGAGAAGCGCCGTGAAGTGCTGCGCGGCGTACTTCAACGCTTCGCGCTTATATAATAAAGTGTTAAAAAAACATCCCATGTTCAAACGAACACGGGATGTTTTTGAGGTTTTTATTCCATCCATGGGAACAGCCAAAGTAAAAATGTAACAACGGCTGTTGCCACGGTTGTTGCAAGAGTTGTTGTAACAAAAATCGCAGGATAAGAATCCTTCATTTTAAGATCCGAATATGTGACAGTCATTAGGATTGTTCCGCTGTGCGGAAGAGAATCCAGCGTTGTTGCCGCAAAGGTTGCAATTCTGTGCATGACCGAAGCGGCAAGGCCTTTTGATTCTAAAATCGGCTGCACGATCGGCAAAACAATTGACTGTCCCGTGGTAGATCCACCGGTAAGCGCACAAAGGAACGCAACGGAAATTACGCAAAGCAAAAGCGGACTCACTTCAATTCCAAGCACGGCGTCCACAATATTCTGGAATGCCGGAACCTTCTGTACACAGGTTGCAAAGCCAAAAACAGCTCCTATGCTGCCTACCGGAGTGAGAGCTGATAGGAATCCTTCGTTCACATAGCTCTTAATCTTGTCCTTATCCATATATTTATAGAACAGAACAAGAGAAAGCACCGAAGAAATCAACGTGCAGAAAATTATGTTTACTGAAAACACATTAAACATAACAAAAAGCACCACAAGCGGAATCAGTGAAATCCAAAATCCCGGTACTGCTCTGTCGGAAGCTGTTACCGAGTCCTTAGAACCATAGGCGAAGCTTTCGCCCTTTGCTTTCGCATTGCTTATCATTCTGTTGAGCACCAAAACCATAACTATTACTTCAACAACGATTCCCACAATGCCCGGAACAAGCCCTGCCGCAGGGCTTGTTCCGAGGATTTGGCTCGGAATCATGTTCGTGGGCTGTGGCGCTCCCGGTCCGCTGAGGGCAAACGTACAGCATCCGCCAAGAATTACACCGGGTGCAAAGCGTTTCGGAATATTGCAGCGTTCAAACACCGCCAAAGCAATGGGATAAATCGTGATAATTACGATTGCAGCGTTTATACCACCGTAGCAAATAATTGCCGAAGCAAAAATCACAACAAGTATGCCCATTATCTGCTTTTTATTTTCAGAGCCGGAGTCTTTAAGAAAAGTCCCGCAAAGGGTGTTCGCTATTGAAGAAGCCGCACCGCTCACGGCATAGATTTTCGCCATAACAGAGCCGAAAAGAAACATTCCGAAAAGGCTTGTAAATATCGCGCCTATTCCGCCTATGTATGACTGTGCTATCGTTTCGGTAAGCGGTAGCCCTGCGCAGAGTATTACTACTACCGACGCAAGAAAGCTTGCCAGATACACTGACCAGTTTTTATATGTTACATATATAAGTATTGCAAAGCCAAGAACAATTCCTAAGATTTGCATAAAGATTACCAGCCTTTTACCTTTTTAATTCCGGTGAAGCCGAGGATTGCACAAACGATCATTACGGGAATCATTGCAATAAATGCGCCGCTGTAAGATTTGGTAATGTCATAAACAGCATTAAGAATCGGGCTGCCGATGAAAGCGCCGACGCAAATCATAGCCTGAATCCAACCGGTGAAGGAAGCAGAATCCTTAGGACCAAATGCAGAGTTTACCATTGCGCAGGAAAGAACCTTCGGGAAGAGGTAAGCAATACCCATAAGGATGCAAACAACATACATGATGGTTGCAGAAGGAACGGTGAATGCCATAAGAGCAACACAAGCAATAAACGCACAGATAAGAACCAGCATAGTAATACGGCAGCCAAGCCAGTCTGCAACAGCACCGCCGGGGATCATTGTAATCGCGTTTACAAGGAATATCATACCGAAGATAGAGCCTATCAGCGCGGGGTCAAAGCCAAGATCCGCCATATAAACGGAAAGGTTTGAATAGGTCGCATAGAAGCACATGCCAAAGAGAAGGAACACACCAAGTATTGCATAGAAATTATAGGTTTTAAGCGCCTGCTTGAGGGTGATGCCGGGAAGCTCGGCTTTTTTGCCGTCGTCCGCTTTAGCTTCAACCTGGTCTGCAAAGCAGGGAGTGATACCAAGCTCCTTCGGGTCTTTTCTGAGAAGAAGGCGAACAACCACAACTACAATTACCATACCGATAGCAATATAGCGAAGAGTTGCAGCATAACCGATATTGCCAATAGCAGAACCGACAATTTTGCTGCCCACGGTGCCACCAAGTGCGCCGGCGGTCATGGAAACTGCAAGAAGAGTTGCCTGACCTTTTGCAAACCATTTGTTAAGCAGAGTAATGGTGATTGCGGAAGAGAAGAATGCAGCGCAAAGACCTACAAGCAGTGCTCCGCAATAAAACACATAGATGTTGGAGGTAGTGGAGTAGATAAAGAAACCGGCCGCAAGTCCAAGTCCGCCAAGAATCGGCACGTTTTCGTTTTTAAGCAGCTGATTCACCTTGCCGAACTGAGTAAGATAAATAGCGCTGGAAAGTGCATGAATGGAGAAAACAAGGGAGAACTGTGTACGGCTGATTTCAGGATACTCAGTAAGAATCGGGGACATAAACTGGCTTACTACGCTGTAAGAGCAAGCATAGTAAACGTTCATAATAATGGTTGCGAGAAGGACGATGTATCCGTAATGGAATTTGAATTTTTTCTTTTCCATTTGTATTTCCTTTCTTTTCGTAATCTTTTTCGTGATTAAATTAACATTTATTGGCCAAAATAAACACCGCTTTTGCGGCGTTTATTTTGCTTTGGCAAATAGTCAGTCTTCGTAAGTATCTCTTTTAATGCGAAGATAGTCAAGCTCTGCAGGAGTAAGCTTGATTTCCTCCATTGCTTTTATGCAATCCTCAAGCTCCCAAGAGTTCTGAGGGCCTATCTGCGCAGCAAGAGGAAGATCCTGAGAAAGAACATACGCAAGTGCAATATTAGTTGCGCTGCAGTCATGAACCTTCGCAAGCTCCATGGCGCGTCTTCTGCGCTCAAAGTTTTCTTCGGTAAGGAAGGATTCCTTTGTGAGCATCGGCGCTTTTTCAGGATCATATGCGGGAAGAGGCGGGTCTGCAAAGAAGCCTGCACCTTGTGCAGCCCATGCAAAGAGTGCGATGTTGTTATCTTTGTGCCACTGTGCAAATTCATCGTCCGCATACCATGTTCCCGGCCAGCGATTGTATTGCGCATGAACAAGGCTGTAAGAGGGACTGCTGACGGAGGGTCCGCGGTAATTCATTCTCTTGCAATATGCAATAGCTTCCGCCACACGGGAAGGCTGCCAGCTGCTTACGCCGAAAGCTTTGAAGTATCCCGCAATGCGAAGCTCCTCCATTTTGTCCATAAGAGCTTCTACCGGAACATGAGGATCATCTCTGTGGATAAGATAAAGGTCAAAGTAGTCAACACCAACGCGGTCAAGGCTGTACATAAGGTCTTCCTGAATAAAGGTGGGGCTTACACGAACAAATTCCTCATGAAGGCGGCCTTTTCTGTCAATAAGGCAGTTGCAGCACTTATCGGAGATCATTATATCCTCTCTCTTTACCTTGGTATTACGAAGCCAGCGGTCAAGGATTTCCTCACTTTTTGCAATACCATTGCCTTTTCCGTAATAACGACCGGTATCAATCATGTTACCGCCGCGCTCTACATAAAGGTCCATCATTTTGTGTGCTTCTTCTTCAGCATCAAGGCTGAACCATGCGGTTCCGAATATAAGTTTGGGCACGGGTTTATCAAGTCCGCGCACGTTAATGTACTCCATAGTTACCACCTGCACTGTAATTTTAAGCCAACTGCTCAATT
>OQWM01003316.1_pt1 | contig 10767 bp, 9 predicted proteins | sample 1691531 | NCBI WGS metagenome assembly OQWM01 (sample SAMN03418257, study PRJEB22391) | human gut metagenome | biome: human-gut; feature: organic feature; material: feces | host: Homo sapiens | place: Tanzania | collected 2013-01 | reverse complement strand
CAATTCTGGCAAAGGTTAGCCGTGACAGGTTCATGTACGAAATGGATAAAAAGTATCCGGAATACGATTTTGCAAAGCACAAGGGCTACGGAACAAAGCTTCACTACGAAAAGCTGCGGGAGTACGGCCCCTGTGAAATTCACAGAATGACTTTCCTTAAAAAGATGCACTGAAGGTGATTTTTTGGTCACGGAAAACAGAAGGAGGGGAAATCTCGGAGAGGATTTCGCCGCGGATTATCTTGAAAAAGAGGGCTACCGGATTTTAGAGCGCAACTATGCCACAAAGCTCGGCGAGATAGATATAATCGCGCAAAAGGATAACTTTATTGCTTTTGTGGAGGTAAAGGCGCGTTCGGAGGATTCTATGTACGCTCCGAGGGAGGCTGTGACCTTTTCAAAGCAGCGAAAGATATGTAAAGCTGCTATGCTTTACAAGATGCGAAAGGGCTTTAACGCGCGCCCGAGGTTCGATGTATTTGAAATTATCTACGACAGATACAGCCTTGAGGTAAAAAAGTTTACTCATATAAAAAATGCATTCGGAACGGAGTCTGTTCATGGATTTTATTGATTTACACTGCGATACAGCAACGGAGGCCATGCACCGCAGCGTGCATTTGACCGAGCCGCATCTTCACATTCATCTGCCGGTGACGAAAAAAATCGAGCGCCACTGCCAGTGCTTTGCGATATACTGCCCGGACACCGTTCGAGGCGAGGACGCATTCAACTATTACACCATGGCGAAGCACTATTTCGAGAGGGAGCTTGAGAGGTTCCCTCGGTTTTTTGAGCAGGTACGCGCCGCCGGTGATATAGACAGAATTACCTCCGAGGGGAAAACCGCCGCGGTGCTTACCGTGGAGGGCGGCGCGGTGCTGAACGGCAGACTTGAAAATCTGCAAAGGCTGTGTGATGACGGCGTAAAAATGATAACTCTGACATGGAACGGAGAAAACGAGCTTGGCTGCGGCTCCTCCGACCAAGCAAGGGGTCTTTCGCCCTTCGGCTTTGACGCAATCAAGGAGATGGAACGCCTCGGCATTATAATTGACGTGTCGCACCTTTCCGATGCGGGGCTCGACGACGTGCTAAAGACCGTAAGCTGTCCTGTGGCGGCGAGCCACAGCAATCTGCGCTTTGTCTGCGGTCACCGCCGCAACCTGACGGACGAACAGTTCTGCGAAATAGCTCGGCGCGGCGGCGTTGTGGGAGTGAATTTATACAAATATTTTCTGAACGGCGACGGCGAGCACGCATCCGTTCGCGATATGGCGCGGCATATTGAGCGTATGCTGGAGCTTGGCGGAGAAAACGCCGCAGCTATGGGCAGCGACTTCGACGGCTGTGATGTTATGGACGGAATAAAGGGCATAGATGATATTCCCGCGCTTTATAATGCGCTTCGTGCCGAGGGGATATCGGAAAGCGTGCTCAAAAAGATATTCTGGCAAAACGCGCGGGATTTTTTCGGGCGTATGATTTGATTTTGCAAAGAGGGAGGTTATATCCATGGCAATTTGGGCAATGGCGGATCTGCATCTTTCACTCGGAACGGATAAGCCGATGGATAACTTCCGAGGCTGGTACGACTATGTAAACCGCATAGAGCAAAGCTGGCGCGAAAGCGTGAAGCCGGAGGACACCGTGGTTATTCCGGGCGACTTTTCATGGGGCATTGATCTTGAGGAAGCGCTGCCGGATTTTCAGTTTATTGAGGCGCTGCCCGGCAAAAAGCTTGTGATGAAGGGCAACCACGACTATTGGTGGACTACGCGCACTAAAGCCGAAAAATTCTTTACCGAAAAGGGATTAAAAACCATAGGAATTCTCCATAATAACTCAGTGCTTTGCGAAGGAAAGGCACTTTGCGGAACCCGTGGCTGGGTTTTTATGCCGAACGAGGCTCACGATTTGAAGATTTCCGCAAGGGAGGCGGCGCGCCTTGAGCTTTCGCTCAAGGACTCACTGCAATATCCCGATGCGGAAAAAATAGTGTTTTTGCATTATCCGCCGGTTTACGCTAACGAAATGGTTCCGAACATCTTTGACGTGCTCTATAAATACGGTGTAAAGAGGGTCTATTACGGGCATATTCACGGAGCGGCGCGGGGCGCGGTCAACGAGGGCGAATATATGGGGATAAATTTCAAGCTTATTTCCGCAGACCACCTCGGTTTTAAGCTTTTTCCCATTGAATAGACGAAATTCTTTTAATTTTTTAATAATTAAGTGTAAATATTATAATTTAATACTGGTAATTTGAGAAACACTGTGATATACTATACAAGTTGAAAAAGCATCTATCAGGAGGAAACATAATGGAACTGACACAATTTGAAAAAACCGGAACTAATGAAGCTAAGCTTACCGTTAAAGTCACGGCCGAAGAATTCGGCCGTGCCGTTGACGCCGCTATAAGAGAAAAAGGCAAAAAGCTTACAGTTCCGGGCTTCCGCAAGGGTAAAGCACCTAAAGCACTGCTTGAAAAAGCATATGGCAGAGAATATTTCTATCAGGACGCAGTAAACGAAACCTATGGCTATGCTTATGACGCTGCTGTTAAGCAGGCAGACATCGTTCCCGTTGACCGTGCCGACATCGAGCTTGTTGAATGTTCCGAGGACGGCTACACCTTTACTGCGACCGTTACCGTAAAGCCCGAAGTCAAAGTTAAAGACTATAAAGGCATTAAAGTTACCAAAAATGTTGTTACCGTTTCCGACGAACAGGTTGACTCAGAGCTCAACCGTATGCTTGAGAGAAACGCAAGATATGTTGACGTTGAAGGCAGACCCGCTCAGAACGGAGATATTGCCGAAATCGACTACGAAGGCTTCAAGGACGACGTTGCGTTCGAGGGCGGCAAGGGCGAGCATTATGACCTCACCCTCGGCTCCGGTTCTTTCATTCCCGGCTTTGAAGAGCAGGTTTGCGGTCACAATGTCGGCGACGAATTTGATGTAAATGTATCCTTCCCGGAGGATTATCCTTCTGAAGAGCTTAAAGGCGCACCGGTTGTATTTAAATGCAAGCTCCATGCCATCAAGAGCAAAGAGCTTCCCGCTGCTGACGACGATTTCGCAAAGGATGTAAGCGAATTCGATACCCTTGACGAGCTTAAAGCCAGCATCAAAGACAGACTTCAGAAGAAAGCTGACGAAGACACCGACAAGCAGGTTGAGGAACAGCTTGTAGATGTTCTTATCGCCAACACTGAAGCTGAGATTCCGGAGTGCATGTACGAAGCAAGAATCGAAGACATGGCTTCCGACTTTGAAAACAGACTTGCGCAGTCCGGTCTTACTCTTGATGAGTACCTTAAATACACCGGTGCCGACAAAGAAACCTTCCTTGCAGGATTTAGACCTCAGGCAGAGCGTCAGGTAAAAATCCGTCTTGCCCTTGAAGCAATCGCACAGATGGAGAACATCACCATGACCGAGGAAGAAATGAACGAAGAGTTTAAGAATCTTGCAGAGCGTTATGAGATGAAAGAGGAGCAGATCCGCCAGATAGTTCCCGTAGAAGACCTTGCACAGGATCTTTGCGTAGAAAAAGCTATCAAGCTTGTTCGTGAAGCGGCAGACGTAGTTAACGGCGCAGAGGAGGAGAAGCCTGCAGAGGAAGCTCCCAAGAAAAAACGTACCTGCACCAGAAAGAAAGCCGAAAAGGTTGAAGAACCCGCCGCGGAGGAGGCTGTTAAAGCCGAAGACCCCGTACCGGCGGAAGAAGCACCCAAAAAACGCGCTCCCCGCAAAAAGAAATCCGATGATATAGATCCTTCCATGGACTAATCGGCTTTCCGACCCACGGTTTCAGGAGAAACTGCAATATAATCGTTTGTATTGGAGGATCTCCGGAATATATTTCCGGAGGTCCTTTATAAAATAAGACAATTTGCGACAGCAAATTATAAAAGGAGTGATACCGATGAGCTTAGTGCCAATGGTAGTTGAGCAGACAAACAGGGGCGAGCGCTCTTACGACATTTTTTCCAGACTGCTTAATGACAGAATTATAATGCTTTGCGATGAAGTAAACGACACCACCGCAAGCCTTGTTGTAGCACAGCTTCTTTATCTTGAAGGTCAGGATCCCGACAAGGACATAAGTCTTTATATCAACAGCCCAGGTGGTTCCATTTCCGCAGGCATGGCTATTTACGACACCATGAACTACATCAAATGTGATGTTTCCACCATCTGCATAGGAATGGCTGCTTCCATGGCGTCTTTCCTGCTCAGTTCCGGCGCAAAAGGCAAGCGCTTCGCGCTTCCTAACAGCGAGATTATGATTCACCAGCCTCTTGGCGGAATGCAGGGTCAGGCTTCCGATATTAAAATCCACGCAGACCACATTATCGCAATTCGCGAAAAGATGAACCGTATGCTTTCCGAGCAGACCGGAAAGTCCTATGAGGAAATCTGCCGTGATACCGACAGAGATAACTTCATGACCGCAAAGGAAGCAATGGAATACGGCCTTGTTGATAAGGTTATTGACCACAGAGAATAATTTAACATAATTCGGAGGCACTATATGGCCAATAGAGACGATCACAAAGTTATGCGCTGTTCTTTCTGCGGAAAGACTCAGGACATGGTTTATAAGATGATAAGCGGTCCCGGCGTGTGCATTTGTGATGAATGCGTAGACCTTTGCATGAACATAATTTACGAGGGTGAGGATGACCCGCTTGCAAAGACGAAGCGCAAAAAAATCGAAAAGAATAAGCCGGTAATCGACCCCGCAACGCTGCTTAAGCCTGCGGAGCTGAAAGCTGTTCTTGATAAATATGTAATCGGACAGGACGAAGCAAAGCGTATACTCTGCGTTGCGGTTTATAACCACTACAAGCGCATTTTGAGCAGGGTAGACACCGATGATGTGGAGCTGCAAAAAAGCAATGTGCTGCTGCTCGGCCCTACCGGTACGGGCAAAACGCTGCTTGCACAGACCCTTGCGCGGGTTCTTGGAGTGCCCTTCGCCATTGCGGACGCAACTACCATTACCGAGGCCGGTTATGTCGGCGAGGACGCGGAAAATGTTTTGCTGCGCCTTATTCAGGCGGCGGATTTCGACATAGAAGCCGCGCAGCGCGGAATTATCTATGTTGATGAAATAGATAAGATTACCAGAAAGTCCGAGAACCCCTCTATTACAAGAGATGTGGGCGGCGAGGGCGTTCAGCAGGCACTGCTTAAAATGCTCGAGGGCACTGTTTCCAACGTGCCGCCGCAGGGCGGCAGAAAACACCCGCAGCAGGAGTTTATACAGATAGACACCACAAATATCCTGTTTATCTGCGGCGGCTCCTTCGAGGGTATAGAGCCGATTATCGAAAAGCGTATTGCAAGCTCCGCAATGGGCTTTGGCGCAAATGTCATGAGCCAAAAATCCAAGGAACGCACCGAGCTGCTTAAAAAAGTAACTCCGCACGATCTTGTAAAGTTCGGAATTATTCCGGAGATGGTGGGTCGTCTGCCGGTAATCACGACTCTTGACAGCCTTGACAAAAAGGCGCTTGTCAGAATTTTGACCGAACCGAAAAACAGTCTTGTCAAACAGTATCAGAAAATTTTCAACATAGACGGCGTAAACCTCCAGTTTACGGACGCCGCGCTTGAAGCTATTGCGCAGAAAGCAATCGACAGAAAGACCGGCGCGCGCGGACTTCGCTCCATTATGGAGGAAACCCTCACCGGGCTGATGTTTGACATTCCGTCAGACGAAACCGTCGAAGCAGTCGTAATCGGCGAGGACTGCGTAAACGGAAGTGGCGCACCGCGGATTGAGCGCAACCCGCTTAAAAAGCATGTTCCGCTTGAAATTGCAACCACAGCCGAAAACTGATAAACAAAGCAGCCCTTTTGGGGTAACCGCAGGGGCTGCTTTTCTTATAACCCTGCCGGGAGGTGGAAAAATGGCAGCCGAAAAAGAAATCCTTGAAACAAAAACACTTCCGATGATAGCAATGCGCGGAATTGTTCTGTTTCCAAACATGATACTGCACTTCGATGTCGGCAGAAAAAAATCCATAGCCGCCCTTGAGGAGGTTATGAAAGGCGACAGAACCGTTTTTCTTTCCGCACAGAAGAATATTGAAGAGGACGAGATAGACGCAAAGGGCGTCAATAAAGTGGGCGTTGTGGCGGAAGTTCGTCAGGTGCTCAAATCCGACGAAGACACCGTTCGCGTGCTTGTTGAAGGCAAATACCGTGCAAAGCTGGTGGACGTTGTTTCCGAAAACCCGTACTTTATCGTACAGGTTGAGGAATATCCGCTTAAAACAATAAAGCCGAAAAAATCAATTCTTTGCGCTGCGCTTATGCGCACCGTAAAGGACTTATTTAACGAATATACATATCTCGTTCCGAAAATGCCTAAGGAAATGGTCGTAAAGGCACTTACCACCGATGACCCGGAGCTGCTCGGCGAGTTCCTCGCTGGTAATCTGAATATCGACCCGGAGGATAAGCAGGACATTCTTGAGGAATCGAACTATGTAAAGCGCCTTGAAATGCTTGCCACCGTGCTCGAAAATGAGAACAACATTCTGAACGTTGAGCACGACATTTTCGAGAAGGTGAAGGACAGCGTTGACCAAAATCAGCGCGAATATTACCTGCGTGAGCAGCTTAAAGTTATCACGGACGAGCTTGGCGACGGTGAAAATGTTCAGGAAGAAGCGGACGTTTACCGCCGCAAAATTGAGGATTTGGGACTTGAGGGCGAAGCGCGCGAAAAGCTGCTTGAAGAAACGGACAGGCTTTTCAAAATGCCGCCGAACAGCCATGAATCCAGCGTAATAAGAGGCTATCTTGATACTTGCTTGGCACTTCCGTGGAACAAGAAAACCACCGAGAAAATCGACCTCGAAAAAGCGAAAAAGCAGCTTGACAAGAACCACTATGGGCTTGATAAGGTCAAAGAGCGTATTCTGGAGCTGCTTGCGGTTCGCAAGCTTGCGCCGGACATCAAAGGGCAGATAATCTGCCTTGCGGGCCCTCCCGGAGTGGGCAAAACCTCCATCGCAAAGGATATCGCCCTTGCCATGGGAAGAAAATATACGAGAATATCCCTCGGCGGAATGAAGGACGAATCCGACATTCGCGGTCACAGAAAGACTTATATCGGCGCAATGCCCGGCAGAATTATGAACGCCGTGAAGCTTGCGGGAAGCAAAAATGCACTTATTTTGCTCGATGAAATCGACAAAATGGGCAACGATTTCAGGGGCGACCCGGCTTCCGCCATGCTTGAGGTGCTTGATCCGGAACAGAATGTGGCTTTCCGCGACCACTACATTGAAATTCCCTTTGACCTTTCCGATATTCTCTTTATAACCACTGCAAACGATTTGAGCACCGTTCCCGAGCCGCTGCTTGACCGTATGGAGGTAATCGAGCTTTCTTCTTACACAAGAGAAGAAAAATTTCAGATTGCAAAGCGCCATCTTGTAAAAAAAGAGATGAAGCGCCACGGGCTTTCCGCAAAGGAGCTTAAAATTTCCGATGACGCGCTTTATGCGGTGCTCGATTATTACACCCGGGAAGCAGGCGTTCGTAATCTTGAGCGTACCATCGGCGCGCTTTGCCGCAAGGCAGCAAAAGCTATCGTCGGAAAAGAAACTGAAAAAGTGGTTGTAAAGGCAGAGAACATTACAGACTATCTTGGCACGAAAAAGTTCAAGCCGGAAACAATCCAGAGCGAAAATTCCGTAGGTTTGGTGAACGGACTTGCGTGGACCTCCGTCGGCGGCGATATGCTCCAGGTGGAAACGGCGATTCTTGACGGCAGCGGAAAAATTGAGCTGACCGGCAATCTTGGCGACGTTATGAAGGAATCTGCGCGCACGGCGATAAGCTATGTGCGCTCCTGCACCGAAAAATACGGCATTGAGCATGATTTTTATAAGACGAAGGATATTCATATCCATGTGCCGGAGGGCGCCGTTCCGAAAGACGGACCCTCTGCGGGAGTGACTCTCTGCACGGCGATTGTTTCCGCGCTTTCCGGAATTCCGGTGCGGCGCGAGGTTGCAATGACCGGCGAAATCACCCTGCGCGGCAGGGTTCTGCCCATCGGCGGACTCAAGGAAAAGACCATGGCGGCATACCGCGCCGGAGTTAAAACCGTGATAATTCCGCAGGATAACCTGCCGGATCTTGAGGATATTGATCCGGTGGTTAAAAATGCCCTTGCATTTGTTCCGGCAAGCGATGCCGAAACGGTGCTCAAGGCTGCGCTTGTGAAGCCTACGGAGCCGATTATCACCCATGAAAGCTCGTACATTTCCCAAGAAATGCCGATTGTTCCCATGGATAAAAAGCCCGCGGTAATCAATATCCAGTAAAGGACGAATTCTATGAACTATAACAAAGCCGTTTTTGAAGCGGCATACGGTACTTCAAAGCAGCTTCCTAAGGATGAAAATGTCGAATTTGCCTTTGCAGGACATTCCAACGTGGGCAAATCCTCCCTTATGAACGCCATTTTCGGGCGCAAAGCGCTTGCCCGCGTTTCCAGTCAGCCGGGCAAAACCGTAACCGTCAACTTCTATGATGTGGATGGTGTAAAGTTTGTCGACTTGCCGGGGTACGGATACGCAAAGGTATCTCAAAGCGACAAAAAGCGTTGGGCGGATTTGGTGGAGGGCTACCTGCTTAGCGACCGTGATATTCGTTTGGTGGTGCAGCTTGTGGACAGCCGCCACGAGCCAACCAAGGACGATATTCAGATGATTAACTTTATGATAGACAGTGAAATGCCCTTTATCATAGCTCTTACGAAGTGCGACAAGCTGAATAAGTCCGAACGCAAAAAGCGTGAGGAGGCATTTATGGATGAAATCCCCTGTGCAGATCAGATTACGATGATTTGGACGAGTACCGAAACCGGAGAGGGAATTGCCGACCTCAAGGAAATCTTTGAGGAGCTTGCCGACGACGAGGAGGATTATGATGATGCTGAATAACAGCGGCTTTGACCTTTGGGCGGACGGCTACGACAAAAGCGTCGGCGTGTCCGACGAAGGAAATGTCTATCCATTTGCCGGGTACAAAAAGGTGATGAACCGAATTTTCGGCGAAATTATGGAGCACGGAGGCGTCAAGGTGCTCGATATCGGCTTTGGCACGGCGACGCTTGCAAAGCGGCTTTATGACTGCGGAAACGAAATTTTCGGACAGGATTTTTCGCGGCGCATGATTGAAATTGCCGCAGAGAAAATGCCCGGTGCTCATCTTTACGAGGGCGATTTTTCAAAGGGTCTTTGCAGCGAACTGCTTGAACACAGGTACGATTTTATCGTATCGACTTACGCACTGCACCACCTTGATGATGCTCAAAAAGTTGATTTTATAAACGGGCTTTTGCCGCTGCTTAATGACGGCGGGAAAATTCTTATCGGCGATGTTGCGTTTAATACCCGAGCCGAATGGGAGCAGTGCAGAGCCGACAGCGGCGATGCTTGGGACGATGACGAAATTTACTTTGTGTTTGACGAAATAAAGCGCTATTTTCCGAAAATGACATTTGAACGAATGTCTTATTGCTCCGGCGTGCTCACGCTTTGTAAATAATAAAGCATAAAAAACAATCCGTGCTCATTTTGAGCACGGATTGTTTTGTTTTGAGCACCGTGAGCACGGAGGTGGGAAATGCGTGCTCAAAGCAGGCGAGGGGGAGCTAAATAATTATGTAATTGATTATTATTAGGTATCGGTAAGTACCTTTATACTGCTGCCTGCTTCGAGAGTGGCGCTGAACTGAACGTTTGTGTGGTCGCTTTTTGGGTTTGCAGAGCGTTTGAGCAGCAGCTCAACCGCTTTCATACCCATTTCTTCTGATGGCTGATCGAGAGTGGTAATGCTTATTCCACTTCCGAGAAGTATAGGCACGCGGTTGAGCACCAAAAGGCTTAAATCAGCGGGAATCTGCTTTCCAAGCTGCTGAAACTTTGCCACAAAGCCGGTGCACTGTTCGCTGCTCATAAGGTAAAGCGCGGTGAAATCAAGCCCTTCATGAACGAAGCGGTTGGCAAAATCCGAACCGCCGGCATAGGTATTCGGCTCGAAAAAAACGCTTTTTTCCGCTTCGGCAAACGAAAGCCCGCTATTTGCAAGGGCGTTCATAAAGCCGATTTTTTCATCACGCGTGTTGGTGGATTCAATATCGGTGGTAAGAAGGGCAATGCGATTGTGACCCATTTTGCGCAGATAGTGTACGGCTGTTTGTGCACAGTCGAAATGGGCGAGCTGGACGGAGTCATAATTCAGTCCGTCAATTTTGCGGTTGAGCATAACTACGGGGATTGAGATATTGTCCATCATTTTAAGATATTCGGGAGTATCGAGTGCGGTCACAAAAATAATTCCCACATACCCTTCGCGGCACGCCATCATAACATATTCATGCTCTATTTCAATGTTTCCGTCGCTGCTGCAAAGCACCATTGAAAGATGATTTTCATTAAGAGCTTTGGAAACGCCGGAAATGAGCGAAGCATATAAGGAATATGAAAAATCCGATACCACTACGAGAACGCTGCTGCGTTTTTCTTCAGACAGGGAAGCACCGTCAACCTCTACTCCAAGCTCGTGCATGGCCTTATAAACCTTATTCGCGAGATACGGCTTGACAAGCTCCGGGCTATTCATAATACGCGAAACGGTAGCGCAGGAAACACCTGCATACTTAGCAATTTCCTTTTGGGGCTGTGAATTTTCCAACAAACCTTTACTCTCACTCAAGTTAGGAG
>OQWM01003314.1_pt1 | contig 10768 bp, 8 predicted proteins | sample 1691531 | NCBI WGS metagenome assembly OQWM01 (sample SAMN03418257, study PRJEB22391) | human gut metagenome | biome: human-gut; feature: organic feature; material: feces | host: Homo sapiens | place: Tanzania | collected 2013-01 | reverse complement strand
GAATCGTAGTACTCCTTGTTTCGGTTGTAGCTTACTTTATAGCAAGTTCAAAGGGCTCGGGTGCTCAGGCAATCATGAACATGGTTGAAAATGCATGGGGTATCTTCGGCGCCGCATTCGGTCCGGTTGTTCTTCTTTCACTCTTCTGGAAGCGCTTTACTTATGAGGGCGCTATTGCCGGAATTGTAGGCGGAGCTGTTGCGGATATTCTTTGGTTTTTATTCCTTTCGGCAAAGACCGGTATATACGAAATTTTCCCGGGCTTTATTTTCGGAATGCTCTGTGCGGTAGTCGTTACTCTTATCTCAAAGGAGCCTTCGGAAGAGGTTATTAAAATGTTTGAAAGAGCTACGGACGACTCAATCGACGACTGATTAAAGGTGCAAGGGACTGTGAAAGCAGTCCCTTGTTTTTTTGCTCTGAATTTTATTCTGCTCGTCGTTCAAAACCAAAGCCCTCTTACCGTATTGATTCCGAAAGAAAAAAATGTTAGCATGAAATCATCGGTATTACGAATACCGATGATAAAAAACGGAGAAGAATTAAATTGAATAATAGATTAAAAATAAGTGAGGCGTTTGTATGAGGATGTACGATATCATAAAAAAGAAGCGCGACGGCGAGGAGCTGACGACAGAGGAAATCGACTTTTTTATAAAGGGATATACTGACGGAAACATACCCGATTATCAGGCGTCGGCTCTTACAATGGCTATATTTTTCAGAGGAATGAATCCGCGTGAGACGACGGACCTGACTCTCGCCATGGCGCGCTCCGGCGACATGATGGACTTGTCACCGATAAAGGGCGAAACGGTGGATAAGCACAGCACGGGCGGTGTCGGTGACAAGACGACACTCATTGTCGCCCCTGTTGCTGCCGCACTCGGTTGTAAGGTGGCAAAGATGTCGGGCAGGGGGCTCGGTCATACCGGCGGTACGGTTGATAAGCTCGAATCCATTCCCGGATTTAAGGTTGAATTGCCGCCGGAAAAGTTCTTTAAGCAGGTAGATGAAATCGGACTTGCGGTTATAGGACAGTCGGGAAATATGACCCCAGCCGACAAAAAGCTTTATGCACTTCGTGACGTTACCGCATGTATAGAGAGTACGCCGCTTATCGCTTCAAGCATCATAAGCAAAAAACTTGCCGGCGGAAGTAAGCATATCGTCCTTGACGTAAAGTGCGGCAGCGGAGCTTTTATGAAAACTCCGGAAGATGCCCGTGAACTTGCAAAAGCCATGGTTGATATCGGAAACAGGGCCGGACGAAGGACAACAGCTGTCATAACAAATATGGACATTCCTCTCGGTAACTATGTCGGAAATACACTTGAGGTGACTGAGGCCGTGAGCGTGCTTAAGGGTGAGGGTTGCAGTGACCTCAGGGAGCTTTGCACGGTACTTGCCTCGGTAATGTACGCCTCCTGCGAGGGCATTGAAATTGAAAAGGCAAGAGAGGCGGTTACACGGGTTATATCAGACGGTTCGGCTCTTAAAAAGCTTCGCGAGATGGTTGTGTATCAGGGTGGAGATCCTTCCGTAATTGACAATCCGGACAACTTTGAAAAGAGCAAATATATTTATGAGGTAAAATCTTCCGTTGACGGCTTTATAACAAAGACCGATACCGAGAAAATAGGACTTGCGTCCGTTGTTCTCGGAGCGGGCAGGGAAAAGAAGGGAGATCCTATTGACTACAAGGCAGGGATCGTACTCTCAAGGAAGACCGGTGCGTACGTAAGAACGGGAGATGTTATCGCAACCCTTCATACGGACCTTAAGGATAAAATTCCGGAGGCGGAGACGATGATACTTTCCGCGCTCACATTCGGTGATGAGGAGCCTCCGAAGGAAAAACTCATATATGAAATTGTGGGTGGATAAAGGGCTGAGTATATAACGCGCTGTCATAATGCACATATCAAACCGCTGTATTTTGTGCATTTATCTTACGTAATATACAAAATGTGTGCTTTTAGACAAAAAGTTATTGTGAAATTTGGCGAGAAGGACGAGAAGCAGTATATTGCCTCTCGTCTTTTTTGAATGTTATAATATCATTGGCGTTAATTTGAAAAATTTTATTTCGGAGGTACGAATATGAAAAGAATTATCGCACTTGTTCTCGCTCTTTGCATGCTTCTTACTTTTGCGGCATGTAAAAAGGGCGGAGAAGACAAAGACAAAGACAAGGACGCAAACAAGGGCTCATCTTCAGTAAATAAAGCTGACGATATTCCCGACACCTGTGAATCAAAAGACGGCAAGTACGTTATAGCAATGGTTACCGACGTTGGACAGCTTAAGGACAAGTCCTTCAACCAGGGTACATGGGACGGCGTTAAGCTCTATGCCAACAAGAACGGTAAGACCTATAAGTACTATCAGCCGGCAAACGGAGACAAGGCAACGGATGACGATCGCTTTGCAGCTTTCGAAGCAGCTATCAGCGGCGGCGCAGAGATAATCGTTACACCGGGCTTCCTTCAGGAGAAGGCTCTCACAAAGGCAGCTGAAAAGTATCCGGATACAAAATTCGTATTTATCGATGGATATGTTCTTAAGGATTCTACAGGAAAAGAGCTCAAGAACATCGCGGCTGTTTCTTATCACGAAGAGCAGTGCGGATACATGGCAGGCTATGCGGCTGTTGTTGAGGGCTATACAAAGCTCGGCTTCTCAGGCGGCGGCGGCGGAACAAACCCTGCAGTAAACAGATACGGATACGGCTTTGTCCAGGGTATCCAGGATGCGGCAAAGGCTAACGGTGTAAAGGCAGAAGTAAACTTCAGCTTCCTCTACGGCGAGCAGTATTCGGCATCAACTGAGCTTCAGACAATGCTCAACGGCTGGTATACAAACGGTATACAGTGTGTATTCGCATGCGGCGGCTCGATGTGTAACTCTGCATTTGCGGCAGCAGGCGGAAACAACGGTGTTACAATCGGTGTTGACTGTGACCAGTCACAGGATTCCGAAACTGTTATCACCTCCGCAATGAAGGGCCTTGCTCCCACCGTTAAGACCGTTCTGTCTGCTATCTCTGCCGACAAGTGGGCGGACTTCGGCGGCAAGATCGAGACTCTGGGTCTTGTTTCCGAGAATCCCGATGACAACTACGTGCAGATCCCCATGGAGAGCACTCAGTGGTCTGACGGCTTCACCAAGGACGACTACAAGACTCTCGTATCGGCAATGTTCAAGGGCGACATCAAGGTCGACAACTCCATCGAGGCAATGCCCAAGACCGAGATCAAGGTCGAGACCTTCGGCAACATCCTGTAATTTCATCGTTACAACCAAAAAGGACAGGCGGAATTTTTCGCCTGTCCTTTTTTATTCATATTTCCGACATTTTTGTTTGCAATGCATCCCCCGCTATTGTATAATGAATTATTAACATATTGTAACTCAGAGAACTTTATATACGAAAGGGGAGATTTGGGCTTTGGAACAGGCATATGCGATAGAAATGCTGCACATAACAAAGCGCTTTCCGGGCATAGTCGCCAACGATGATATTACCCTTCAGCTCAAAAAAGGCGAGATACATGCTCTGCTTGGTGAAAACGGCGCGGGCAAGAGCACGCTTATGAGCGTTCTGTTCGGCCTGTATCAGGCAGAGGAGGGCATTATCAAAAAAGACGGCAGAGAGGTCGAGATAAAAGATCCTAACGATGCCAACCGCCTCGGCATCGGCATGGTGCATCAGCACTTCAAGCTCGTTGAGTGCTTCTCGGTCCTTGATAACATCATTCTCGGCGATGAGCCGACGAGCAGGGGAGGCTTTCTCAAGAAGGACATCGCGCGCAAAAAGATAATCGAGCTGAGCGATAAGTACGGCCTTAGCGTCGACCCCGACGCACTTATCGAGGATATCACCGTCGGCATGCAGCAGCGCACCGAGATACTCAAAATGCTCTACCGCGAAAATGAGATACTCATCTTCGACGAGCCCACGGCGGTCCTGACTCCGCAGGAGATCGAGGAGCTCATGCAGATCATGAAAAACCTCGCAAAAGAGGGCAAGAGCATTCTGTTTATCTCGCATAAGCTCAACGAGATAATGGAGGTTGCCGACCGATGCACGGTACTGCGCAAGGGCAAGTACATAGGCACGGTCGAGATCAAAGACACCAGCAAGGAAGAACTTTCGCGCATGATGGTCGGCCGCGACGTCGACTTCGTCGTGCACAAGGAGAAAGCAAAGCCGGGCGACGTTATCCTCGATGTTGAGGGCATGACGGTTGCATCTAAGGTTCATCACAATAATGCGGTCAAAAACGTATCCTTTAAGGTTCGTGCGGGAGAGATCGTATGCATCGCGGGCATCGACGGAAACGGTCAGACCGAGCTCGTCTACGGACTCACGGGTCTTGAGCCGCTCAAGGAGGGCAGGATAACCCTATGCGGCAGGGACATTACCCACGCATCTATCCGTGACCGCAATACCCACGGCATGAGCCACATCCCCGAGGACAGACATAAGCACGGTCTGGTGCTTGACTACACGCTTGAGTACAATATGATACTTCAGCGCTATTTCGAGCCGCAGTTTGTTTCCGGCGCGGGCTTTTTGAGGCGCAAAAACATCCGCGAGTATTCCGATAAGCTCATTGAGCAGTACGATGTCCGCTCCGGTCAGGGCTCGGTGACCATAGCGCGCAGCATGTCCGGCGGCAACCAGCAGAAGGCCATCGTCGCACGCGAGATAGACAAGGAGCCGGAGCTGCTCGTCGCCGTGCAGCCGACCCGCGGCCTCGACGTCGGCGCTATCGAATACATTCACAAGCAGCTCGTCGCAGTGCGTGACGCGGGTCACGCGGTGCTTCTGGTGTCGCTTGAGCTTGATGAGGTCATGAGCGTTTCCGACCGCATACTTGTCATGTACGAGGGCGAGATCGTCGGCGAGCTCGACCCGAAGAAAACCACTGTCGAAGAGCTCGGACTGTACATGGCCGGCGCGAAGAAAGGAGCAGCCAATGAATAAGGAAAAACGCTCCCTTTTGAAAAACAGCGGTGTGCAGTCGTTTATAGCGTCGATAATCTGCATTCTGCTCGGCCTGCTGCTCGGTTACATAGTCCTGCTGTTTATAAATCCGGCGGGTGCAGGCGAGGCGATAACGGCACTTATAAAGAACTTCTTTAACTATCCCAATACACAGATAGCACTGAAGTATTTCGGAAGCACGCTCGTCAAAACGGCGCCGCTTATTATGTGCTCGCTTTCCATACTGTTTGCATATAAGGTCGGCCTGTTCAACATCGGCGCCGCCGGTCAGTACGCGTTCGGCGCGGGCATGGCGATATATGCGGCCCTGGCCTGGCAGCTCCCGTGGTGGGTGTGTCTGCTAATCGCAACGGCGGCAGGCGCGGCGCTGGGCACGGTGTCCGGCGTTCTCAAGAGCTACTGCAACGTAAACGAGGTCATCTCGGGCATCATGCTCAACTGGATAACCCTTTATGCGATGAACGATCTTCTTACGAACGTCAAGGAGACTGCAAGCCCCTACACCATGCACATCGGCTCCGTCAGCCCCGAATCGCTTATGCCGACGCTCGGGCTTGACGCACTGTTTTCAAACAACCAGTACGTTACGATATCAATACCAATTGCGATGCTCGTTGCGGTGATCGTGTACATCGTAATGGAAAAGACCAAATTCGGCTATGAGCTCAAGGCAACGGGCTTTAACAAAAATGCCGCAAAGTACTGCGGCATGGCCGAAAAGCGAAACACCATCCTGACGCTGCTCATCGGCGGCGGCCTTGCCGGTCTGGGTGCAGGTCTTTTCTACCTGACGGGCTTCGAGCAATGGTCCTGCGGCCAGTCATCGGTTCCCGCGATGGGCTTTAACGGCATCGCCGCGGCGTTCCTCGGCGGACTGAACCCCGTCGGAGCAATATTCTCGTCCTATTTCATTCAGCACATAACGGTCGGCGGTGCGTACCTTGACAAGAGCATGTACTGCACGCAGATATCCGACCTGATCTCGTCTATAATCATTTACCTGTGCGGCTTCGTTCTTTTCATGAAGTATGTCATGAACAACATCGCCGCAAAGCGTGAGGAAAAGGCAAAGGCGGCGGCTCAGGCTGCCGGACAGGAAGGAGGCGACGAATAATGTCATTACTTATCCAGTACACTATTCTCTATGCTTCTGTTTTGATTCTTGTTGCTTTGGGCGGCTGCTTCTCGGAGCATTCGGGCGTTATAAACCTCGGCCTTGAGGGTATAATGGTGATGGGCGCGCTTGGCGGTGCACTGACAATGAAGTATCTTGAGGGATCTTCTCCGGTGACTATCGTCATCCTGACTATCATTGCCGCAGCAGTCACGGGACTTGTGTTCTCGGCGCTGCTGGCGGTGGCGTGTATAAACTTCAAGGCCGATCAGACGATTGTCGGAACGGCGCTGAACATGCTCGGCCTTGCGGCGGCAACGGTTATAGTCAAGGCCATAAATACGGCCGAGAACCCCGACAACGTCTCCGCTACCGTGCAGTACATAGCACAGAAGAAGGCATTCCTCGTCAACATCGGCGATTTCACCTTCAACTGGATGATGCTCGTCGCGCTCGTGATTCTCATCGCGGCGTACATCGTCTTGTACAAAACAAAATTCGGCCTGCGCCTGATGTCCTGCGGCGAGCATCCTCAGGCGGCGGACTCCGTCGGCATAAACGTGTACAAAATGCGCTGGTCGGGCGTTCTCATCTCCGGCGTCCTCGGTGGCCTCGGCGGTATCATGTATATCATTGCCGGCGCCAGCGAATGGCAGTTTGAGGCAGGCGTTTCCGGCTTCGGCTTCCTCGCCCTCGCGGTCATGATCTTCGGTCAGTGGAAGCCGCACCGCATCGCGCTCGCGGCGCTGCTGTTCGGCCTGTTCCGCGCTCTCGCGAGTGTGTACTCCGGCTTCGATTTCCTGCTGAGCCTGCAGCTGTCCGGCTCAATATACAAGATGATGCCGTACATAATCTCGCTTATCGTCCTCGCGCTGACCTCCAAGAGCTCGCGCGCGCCGAAGGCGGAGGGCATCCCCTACGAAAAGGGACAGAGATAAAACTCAACAACAAGACAAAAATGCGGAGTCCGAACGGACTCCGCATTTTTCAGTCCTCGAGGCTTTCCTTCGGCGGGTATTTTTGAACGCCCCATATGCCGATGAGGACGACGACCATCGCGACGAGCGAGACGGGGGCGAGCCTTTCGTGCAGGACGATTATACCGGCGGCTACCGAAACGACGGTCGCGAGATTCATGAATACGATGACGTTTGCCATCGGCGCGTGCGATACGGCGTAGTTAAACATCGAATATCCGGCCACCGACGCGCCCAGAGCAAGAAACAGTACAGCAAGCAGGAAACGGAGGTTCGTCGCCGGTGCGAGTACGGCCGCGACGCTGCCGCCGTTTTCAATGAGCGCGAGCGTAGTGAAGAACACAGCGCCCATGATCTGCATGAAATACGTCCGCTCAAACACCGAAAATCTGCCGGACACGCCGCAGGATATGACGCTGTACGCCGAGCCCGTGACGACGGCAAGGCATAAAAGCGCAAAGCCCTTGAAGGTTATCGAACCGCCGCTGTTTTCAACGAGAGTTATCACGATGATGCCGAGGATGGACAGCGCGCTGAACAGCCACTGCTTTTTGCTCGGCCGCTCCTTCAGAAATACAGCAGCGAAAATTATCGTGACGATGGGAATGACTGCGATCATGATGCCGGAGAAGGCGGAGCTTGAGTATTTAAGCCCGTACTGCTCGCCGATGAAATACAAGCACGGCTCCATCGAGCCGAGCAGCAGCAGGGGCTTTATGCTTTTGCCGCGCAGCCTGAGCTTCTGCCTGCCCAGAAGCACGGGGATAGTGAGCGCGATCAGCGCAATATTGAAGCGATAGCTCATCAGCACGAACGGCGAGGCCGTCTCCTGTCCGATGCTCGATGCCAGAAAGCTCAGACCCCAGAAAACTTGCGTGACGATCGCCGCGGCTATCGCCTTTGAATAGCTTTTATCCCTCATGCGGCCCTCCTTTCCACGGTCATGCCGTCGCTGAATATGACGATGCTGCCGAGCTCATCTGTTCTGTATACCGTGACTCCGGCGTCCCTGAGGCGGCTGAGCGTCTCCTCGTGCGGGTGGCCGTAGTCGTTATCCCTGCCGCATGAAATGACGGCGAGCTTCGGCTCTGCCTCATATAAGAACTGATAGCAGCTTGAGCCGGACGAGCCGTGGTGTCCGACCTTGAGTACGTCGCATTTTACATCTGCACCGTCTGCAATGAGCTCCTTTTCGGCCTTGGCGGTCATGTCGCCTGTGAAGAGAAAGCTCGTATCGCCGTAAGTAAGCCTCATAACAAGGCTGTCGTCGTTTACGTCCTTGTGGTCTGAAAGCGGCCCGATAAACTCAAATTCTGCATCGCCCAAGCGGTACCTTGCGCCCGCATCGGGCACCTCAAGCGTGAGCTGTGCGCTCTCGACCGTTTCGACAAAGCGCAGATAGGACGCCGCGTCGCCCGCATACGGCGATGTAAATACCGTGTCAACATCGAAGCTCTCGACAGCGGCGTCGAGGCCGCCGCAGTGGTCGGCGTGACCGTGCGTGCACACGACGTAGTCGAGCTTTTTTATGCCGAGATCCCGTATGTACTCCACGACCGTATCACCGGACGAGGGTGTGCCCGCGTCAATGAGCATATACTGCCCGCCGCAGCAGATAAGCTCCGAGTCGCCCTGGCCGACGTCGATATAGTGGACATACAGTCCGTCCATCGGTACGGTGACCGTGGGATTGTTTTCCGATACACGCTGAAAGATAAGCACCGCCGCCGCGATGACGACGATGATCAGCGCCGCAAGGGGATATTTTTTCGCAAACCCGGCAAACCTGTTAACATCACTTTTTTTGACTTTCCTGCTCATAGCGCTCTCCCCCGTAAGATTATGACTGACATTTTCTCATAACAGCACGAAAAATGCAATATTGTGCTTTTCAAATCGTTGATGATATTTTATAATGATTCATATTCCAAATTCCGAAGCAAGGAGTGATAACGATGAAGTACATTCTCATAATAGGTGACGGCATAGCCGACAACCCGGTCCCTGAGCTCGGCGGTCTGACTCCGCTTGAATATGCAAAAAAGCCCTTTATTGACGAGCTTGCCGCACGCGGCGAGGTAGGCAGCGTTCTGAACGTTCCGCACGGTCTGCCCGCCGGAAGCGACACGGCGATTATGTCCATCTTCGGCTGCGACCCGAAGCTTTACTACACAGGCCGCGCTCCGCTCGAGGCCGCGGCGACGGGCATAAAGCTCAATGCCGGCGACGTTGCATACCGCTGCAACATGGTCACCTATGAGGAGGGAGACATGCCCTTTGAGGAAAAGCGCATCCTCTCGCACTCGGCAGGCTCCATAGACGGCGCGGTCTCCGACGAGATAGTCACCGCCCTGTTTAACGACCCGGAGTTTGCGCCCCTTGCCGAGAAGGCCGGTATGAAGGTAAACCTCGGCCACTCGTTCCGCCACATCGCCGTGCAGTCGCAGGCCGATATAAAGGGCATCCGCCTTGCGCCGCCGCACGATCATCTAGGCGAGAAGATCGGCGCTATCCTGCCCGCCGGCTGCGAAAACGCAAAGGTTCTGCGCGGACTCATGGAGGCTGCAAACCGCATTCTTGAGCATCACCCGCTGAACGAAAAGCTCCGTGCCGAGGGGAAAATGCCCGCAAACGGCGTGTGGTTCTGGGCCGAGGGCACCGCTGTGAAGCTTCCCGACTTCAAGGCCGAGACCGGGCACGACGGCGCTGTCGTCTCTGCTGTGCCTCTGTGCCACGGTATAGCCGCGCTTACGGGCCTGAGCTTTGTCTGCCCGGAGGGCGCTACCGGCGAGAAGGATACAAATTACGAAAACAAGCTTGCCGCCGCGCTTGAGATACTCGAAGCTCACGACTTTGCGGCAGTCCATGTCGAGGCTCCCGACGAGTGCACGCATAACGGCGATCTTGAGGGCAAGCTTGAGGCCATCGGCTGGCTCGACACGCGCCTGATCCGTCCGCTGGACGCGGCAATGCGCTCTCGCGGCTGGGATTACCGACTGCTGTTTTTATCCGACCACAAGACGCTTACGTCCACACGCGGTCACGACGGCGATCCCGTGCCGTACATGCTCTATGACAGCCGCGTCGATACCAAGGCAGGTCTGCCGTACACCGAGAAAAGCGGCGAAAAGGGCCCATATGTAGATGCCGGTATCGCGCTGATGTCAATTCTCTTTGAAAAATGACCTGCATTAACGAAAAAGCCTATGCAAAAATAAATATCTCGCTTGATATTACGGGAAAGCGCCCGGACGGATATCACGACATGCTGATGGTCATGCAGACCATCACGCTGTGCGACGATATCACCGTTACACTCACGCCCGGCAGAGCCAGCCGCGCCGAGAGCAATCTCAGATTCGTGCCCTGCGATGAGCGCAACCTCGCCGTGCGTGCGGCAAATGTTTTCTTTGCCGAGACCGGGATAGGGAACATGGGCGCGCACATAAAAATGCAAAAGCGCATCCCTGTCGGAGCGGGCATGGCGGGCGGTTCAAGCGATGCGGCGGCAGTGCTGCGCGCCTTGAACAAGCTGTGCGGAGCCGGGCTTGACCGTGTGCGCCTTGAGCAGCTGGCCGCGTACATCGGCTCGGACGTTGCCTTCTGCGTGTGCGGCGGAACTCAGCTCGCCTCCGGCAGGGGAGAGCTGCTGTCACCGCTGCC
>OQWM01003311.1_pt1 | contig 10772 bp, 5 predicted proteins | sample 1691531 | NCBI WGS metagenome assembly OQWM01 (sample SAMN03418257, study PRJEB22391) | human gut metagenome | biome: human-gut; feature: organic feature; material: feces | host: Homo sapiens | place: Tanzania | collected 2013-01 | reverse complement strand
CCACCAACGAATCGTTGAAGCGGTCGCGCACGTCGCCCGCCGCGCCAACGTGCCTCTTCGTGCCCTCAAGGCCGTTTCGGACGTGGCCGGTTCGGGTTCCACGGCCGACCAGTACCACGCCAACCTCACCCATGCCCTCAAGGCCCTCTCCGATGCAATCCCCGCCTTCTTCGGGATTAAGTCGCCTTCGGCTTTAGGTAATTAAGTGCTTAAGTGACTAAGTAGTTAAGTCTGTACTCGTTACGGTCCTTCATTGTCACGGCCCAACTACTTATTAGACGGTCACATGTTCGCCCCCATCCATTTGCAAACGAAACCGTTAAACCTCTTAACCAGGTAACAATCTAATTACTTAACCACTTAACCACTTAACTACTTAACCGCTAAACCGCTAAACCACTTAATCACTCATGGACCTCATTCCCTCCTTTCAGGTTGACCACACGCGCATCAAGCCCGGCATTTATGTGTCCCGTACGGACGTGCTGGGGGCCGAGACGGTGACGACGTACGACATCCGCATGAAGTTCCCGAACACCGAGCCGGCGATCCATCCGAACGCGATGCACACCATTGAGCACGTGGTGGCGACGTTTCTGCGCAATGATCCGCAGTGGAAGGACCGGGTGGTCTACTGGGGGCCGATGGGGTGCCTCACGGGGTGCTATCTCATCATGAAGGGCGCGCCGCGTCCGGAGGAAGACCTTCTGCCGCTCATGCTCGCGGCGTTCCGCCATCTGCGCGACGATGAGGGGGAGATTCCCGGCGCGTCTGCGGTCAACTGCGGGAACTTCCGCCTCCACGACCTCGCGATGGCGAAGTGGGAGGCGGCGCAGTTCGTCTCGCGCCTTGAACAGGCCCCCTGCTTCGCCTACCCCGTCGCCGAACGCATCGTGACGGACAAGGGCGCGGTCTTCTATGATTCGTGACGGCGCCCTCGCCCCGTTTTTGATATACTAGCCATTTCTTTGGACGATTAGCTCAGTTGGTTAGAGCAGGACCTTTACACGGTCAAGGTCGGGGGTTCGAGTCCCTCATCGTCCACCACTTGAGGGCACACGGCGTCTGAAGGGGCCTGGCGCGGGTACTTCGCGTGCCAGGCCTCCGTGGGGTATAATCGCTAAAACCTGGAACCTAAAACCTAACTCGCTTCAAACCTAACCCGTCGGAAAACCGTTTTGCCTGAATGATGTGCCGCAGTTTTGAGAACTTCTGTGTGCGCACAGGTGTGATTGGCGGTGAGGGGAATTGTTTGTGGTGCATATAAATGAATCAACGATGTATAAAAATAGATTTTTGGTCTTAGAGATTGCTATGAAGTTCGGAAAAATGGTATTATGTCAGCATAAAGCATTGAGGGTATAATCTCATGACATTAAGTTACGATAGCCTCTGGCATCTTTTGATAGATCGGCACATGTCGAAATCTGAACTTCGGCGCGCGACCGGCATGTCGTCCGGAACATTCGCGAAGCTTTCCAAAGGCGAGCCGGTTACGACATCTACGCTTGCGAAGATATGCGATGTGTTGAAGTGCGACATAGGCGACATAATCAGCTATGTTCCAAGGAATGGGAATGAGATGGATGGACACAGGCGAGAGGAGATTGGCGGTTAGATGAACATGCCGACAGCGACGAAGCGCAAGGCAGCATGCGCTGTTGACGCAGTTGACCTCTTCTGCGGCGGCGGGGGATTGACCTGCGGCCTGCGTCAGGCTGGGGTGAACGTGAAGATGGGGGTTGAAATTGACCCTCTCTGCCGCTATGCGTATGAACACAACAACGGCGGTGCCAAGTTCCTTGAGAAGTCAGTCGTCGAGCTGAAGGCTGACGAGATTCGCAATTGCTTTGAAGAAGGCCACGTTTCGTTGCTGGCCGGATGCCCGCCTTGTCAGACTTTTTCAAGCTACAACCAAAAAGCGAAACACCAAGACCCCCGATACAGGCTTCCAAACGAGTTCGGACGCCTTGTGCGAGAGGTGATGCCGGATGTGGTTTCCCTTGAGAACGTGCCTCTCCTGACCAAGCGCCCGATATTCGTCAAGCTTGTCAAGGAGATGAAGAGACTTGGCTATCATGTCGATTGGAAAATCGTCTTTTGTCCGGATTACGGATGGCCTCAACGACGCAAACGCCTTGTGCTGCTGGCATCACGTCTTGGTCCGATAGAAGTTCCAACACCGCCACGCGCCAAGCCGCCAACCGTGCGCGAGATGATAGGCGATCTCCCCAGACTGCGACATGGCAAATGCGATCCGAAAGACAGGCTTCATTTCTGTGCGGCGCTGTCCCCTTTGAATCTTGAAAGGATCAGGCATTCCAAACAAGGAGGCACATGGCGTGATTGGCCTAAGAAACTGATCGCCGAATGCCACAAGAAGAAATCCGGCAAGACTTACCCTGGCGTCTATGGGCGTATGTCATGGGACAAGCCGGCCCCGACGATGACGACGCAGTTCTACGGATTCGGGAACGGGCGCTTTGGCCATCCCGAGCAGAATCGAGCCATCTCAATACGCGAAGGCGCGATATTCCAGGGATTCCCCACGGACTACCAGTTTCTTCCCGAAGGCGCACGGCACAACATCTCGCTTCTCGGAAAGATGATCGGCAATGCAGTTCCTGTCCAGCTTGGCGAGATGGTCGGACGGACGATAATGAATCATGTTCGCAAGTACAGGGGGGTGTCAAAGTGACTGCCGTAAACATTGCCAAAGACCCCCTGCGCATACCCGAACAGGGAGAACTCGTCGAAGTTCGTCGCAGACAGTGGCTTGTCTCCGATGTCGAGCCCTATCATCCAGAAGGCGACCGATACCGAGAACAGCACGCTGTCACCCTCGAGTCCATTGAGGAGGATGCCAACGGCGAGCAGATAACGGTAATCTGGCAGATAGAGCCAGGTGCTCGAATATTGGAAAAGGCCGGGCTGCCAGAGATTAAAGGCCATGATGAGAACGGCTGCCTTGACGCTTTTCTGAATGCCGTCCGCTGGGGCATCGCGACAAACGTTGACAGGAACAATCTCCTTTCTCCTTTCCGAAGCGGCATAACCATAGAGGATTACCAGCTCGACCCCCTCGTTCGTGCCATTGACATGGCGCGCGTCAATCTGCTTGTTGCTGACGACACGGGGCTTGGAAAGACCATTGAAACCGGTCTTGTGATTCAGGAACTTATCATCCGCCACAGGGCGAGAACGGTGTTGATCGTTGCCCCAGCTTCCGATCTGACCAACTGGCAGCGCGAGATGCAGGAGAAGTTCGGGCTCCCGTTCCGAATCCTGAATAGCGAGGCCGTCCGGGACTTCCGCCGTGACCGTGGCATTCATGCGAACCCGTGGACGTCGTTCCCCTATCTGATCGCATCGATGGACTGGATCAAGCAGGGAGAGGGATTCCGGCTTCTCAAGGAGGCATTGCCGACGGAAGTTTCCTATCCGAGGAAGTTCGACATCCTTGTTGTTGACGAAGCGCACAACATCGCCCCCGGAGGGAGCGGCAACTATGCGAAGGCGAGCCTGCGCACCCGCGCGATCCAGCGCCTTGCGCCACATTGTACGCACCATCTCTTCCTTTCGGCGACGCCGCACAACGGCTACAAGGAGTCATTCACTTCGCTGCTGGAACTTCTCGACAACCAGCGTTTCGCCAGAACTGTGGAGCCTAATCCTCAGCAGCTTCATCAGGTGATGGTTCGGCGCCTGAAGCGGGACATTACCGACAAGGACGGCAATCGCTTGTTCCCCAAGCGCGAACTTCTGCCGCTTGAAATCGACTACACGCCTGGAGAGCGGCACATCCACGAACTGCTCAAGCGATTCATGGACTCCCGCATCGCATCCGTCGGGAAGAACGGCGGCAAGTTCGGTACCGCCTTTGTGATGATGCTACTCAAAAAGAGGCTTTTCTCGTCCCCGGCCGCGTTCTGCAGGACGCTGGAGAAATACGTTTCCTATCTTTCCGAAGGCAAGCGTCGCAAATTCGACAAACGAGATGAAAAGTCCCTATACGACGCGATCCAGAAGGCGACGGAGGACGCGGCTGACGAGCAGGAGGTCGAAGACGCCGAAGACGAGGTGATGGAGAAGAATGCGGGGCTCGCCGAGGCGCTTTCACGCGAGGAGTCCGTCATGCTGGACGAGCTGCTTGCGTGGGCGAAGGCGAATTCCGGCAAGAAGGACTCCAAGGCCGAGGCCATACTCAAGTGGCTTGGCGAGTATCTCAAGCCGGGCGGAGAGTTTAACGACGAGCGCGTCATCCTGTTCACCGAGTTCATGGACACGCACACATGGCTCAAGACTATCCTCGCCACGAGCGGATACGGCGGGAAGCACCTTATGGAGCTGCACGGATCGCTCACGATGGAAGAGCGCGATGCCGTGATAAATGCGTTCCAGACCAAGCCGGGCGCGGATTCCCCCGTGAGAATACTCCTTGCGACGGATGCAGCGTCCGAGGGCATCAATCTCCACAACTGGTGCAAGTACATGATCCACGTCGAGATTCCGTGGAATCCTGTCGTGATGGAGCAGCGGAACGGGCGCATCGACCGCCACGGACAGCGTTCGCCTTCGGTCTATATCTGGCATCCCGTCGGAAAAGGCTTCAGCATGGATGAGACACGCCAGCTAATGCCTGGCGACATTGTCGGCGACGGCGAGTATCTGCTTCGTGCCGCCAAGAAGGTCGATGCCATCCGCGAAGACCTCGGCAGCGTTGGCGGCGTATTGAGCGCACAGATTCAGGATGCGATGCTCGGGCGGTCAAGCCGTCTCGATGCGGACGCGCAAAGCGTCCGCAAGGAGCTTGCCAAGCGAATTCTCGCGGGGGAAAAGGAACTCAAGACGCGCATAGCGAAACTGCACGACAACCTCATGCTTTCGCGCAAGAACGCAAACATCACCCCGGATAATGTCCGCAAGGCCGTGTCCGCGGCCCTTGCGCTCGCAGGGAAGCCGCCGCTGGAAGAAGTGAGAGTGGGGAGTGAGAGTGAAGGATGTAATTCCGCACTTCCCACTTCCCACTCAGCACTTCCCACGATAACCGCGTGGCGCGTTCCGGTGTTCAACGATTCCTGGAGCGAGGCGCGTGTCGGCCTTGCCCACCCGCACACCCATGCGATCCGTCCCGTGACGTTCGACCCTGACCTCGTGAAGGATCGCGACGATGTCGTTCTCGCACACCTCAACCATCCTCTCGTGCGGCTGTCTCTCCGCCTGCTTCGCGAGGAGGTGTGGAAGACCGGCGCGACATCAAAGCTCAATCGTGTTGCCGTCCGATCTGTACCGGGACTTACACATCCGATGGTGTATGTCTGGAGTCGGCTTCTGATTGTGGGCGGTGACCATCTGCGGCTTCACGAGGAACTGACGTTCTCCGGCGGGGAAATGAAGCCGGACGGCTTCCGCCGCGAGAGTGTCTTGCGCAATCTCGAAAAGCTGATGGATTCGTCTCATCCATACGACGACATCCCGGATCATGCGTTTGGAATCCTAAAGCGCTATTTCGACAAGTACCTTGATTCCATCACCAAGACATACGAAGCCCGGTCGAAGGAGCGCAAGGACGCGCTGCTCGCCACCCTGTCGCACCGCAAGGACTCGGAAGTCAGGGATGTGAAACAGATTCTGGACGAATTGGAGCAGATGATCCGCAAGGAACTTGGCATCGAAAACGACAAGCCGCGTTATGTCCAGATGACATTGAACTTTTCCGATCTCGAGAAAGAGGAACTGAAGCGGGACTTTGTCGCGCTCCGCGCAAGGCTTGAGCAGATACCGGGCGAGAGGGAGAAGGAAATCGCCTCCATCGAAAAGCACTATTCCGACGCCAAGGCTCTCACGTTCCCGGTGGCTGTGGTGTTTCTCGTTCCCGAAAATGCGTCTTGGGGGTGCCGCGCATGAAGATCTTTTCCAAACAGTACGAGTGGCTTCGCCTGATAGACGTCTCTGGCCCGTTTCTTTCTGCGACAGCGCTTGACGCGGCTTTTCCCTCTGGGCTTGATGCCCTGGACAAGCGCATAAAGCGTGAACTCGCCCACTACTACGACGAGTGGCAGACGGCGCAGGACAGACACGCAGCCGATCTCCCCGCGCTTCACACGGCATGGTGCGACGCTGTTCTGCGCAGGGGTCTTGGTTACCGCAAGAAATACCTGTTGCCGGGGGATGGCTGGTCGGTGAACGGCGAGGGGGGCATCGGCGTTTTCTCTCCCGACCGCGCCCTAAAGATATTCGGCGACAAGGTCGATCTCTTTGTCAAGATTCTTCCGCCAGGTGTTCTGCCGCATGGACGCGACACCTCTGACGAATGGAAGGATACGTTTGTCGAGAAAATGACGCGACTCTGTCGCTCTTGCGGCACACGCCTCGGGCTCGTTACGAACGGCGAGCAATGGGTTCTCGTGAACGCCACCCAGGGCGGTGCGCTTTCCGGAAGCGCGACTTGGTACGCGAGACTGTGGTTCCAGGAGGATTCCACGCTTAGGGCTTTCTTCGCGCTCCTTGGGTTCGACAGGTTCACGGGCGCACAGGAGAAGACGCTCCCCCGGCTTCTCGACGAGTCGCTGGAGCATCTTGACGAAGTGACCGATACCCTCGGCAAGCAGGTGATGACGGCGGTGGAAGTCCTGCTCGAAGGCCTCGACCGCGCAGACCTCGATTCCGGGCGGACGCTTCTTCGCGACGTATCGCCGGAAACGCTCTACGAGGCGTCGCTCACCGTGATGATGCGCCTCGTGTTCATCCTCTGCGCCGAAGAGCGCGGTCTTCTGCTCCTTGGCGAACCGGCATACGACGATGCATACGCCGTATCGACGCTTCGAGGACGGCTTGAGTCTGATCGGGACAAGTTTGGCGATCAGGTGCTGGAACGCCGCTTTGACGCATGGGTAAGGCTGTTGAGCCTCTTCCGCGCCATCTATTCGGGGATTGACCATCCGCTTCTCAGGATGCCCGCGATGGGCGGCAGCCTGTTCGATCCCGACAAGTATCCTTTTCTCGAAGGCCGCAGCCGCGATGTCTCCTGGGATGTGGAGAATCCTCCTCCACTCCCTATCGACAACAGAACGGTTCTTCTGCTGCTGGAGTCCCTGCAAGTTCTCAAGGCCAAGGACGGCGCGATTCCGCTTTCGTTCCGTTCGCTTGACGTGGAGCAGATTGGCTATGTGTACGAGGGTCTTCTCGAGACGACAGGGGCGCAGGCTGAGGAGACGCTTCTTGGTCTCAAGGGCGACAAAGACCACCATAATCCAGAAATCGCGCTCTCCGAACTTGAGATGCTCAAGATGGAGGGCGAGGAGAAACTCTTTGCCCGAATGAAGGAGGTAACGGGACGGAGCGCGATAGCCAGCGAATACGCCGAGCCGCCGGACATGACGACGCTGCCGTTCCTCGGCAAGGCCTGTCGCGGCGACGAGGACCTGAAGAGCAGAATACTCCCGTTCTTCAATTGGATGCGTACGAGCGAATGGGGCGAGCCTGTGGTTTACCACAAGGACTCGTTCTATGTCACCGAGGGGGCGGATCGTCGTTCTACCGGGACGCACTACACGCCCAAGCCGCTCACGGTGATGATGGTCAAAGAGGCGTTGGAGCCGGTCGTGTACCGTGGCCCCGCAGAGGGCTTGCCCCGCGCCGAATGGAAACTCAAGTCGCCTGCGGAAATCCTTGACCTCAAAGTGTGCGACCCTGCGATGGGTTCCGGCGCTTTTCTCGTGCAGGCATGCCGCTACCTCGGCGACAGACTTGTCGATGCGTGGGAGCAGGCCGAGAAAGTGGGAGTGGGGAGTGGGAATGATGAGTGCAATACGGCACTTCCCGCTTCCCACTCCCACTCTAACTTCCGAGCCATTGACTCGCAAGGGCGAGTTGTTGATTTCCCGCCGGATGAGCCGATGAGCAAGGTTCAGGAAGACCGCCTCGTGGAGGCGCGTCGCCTCGTAGCCGAAAAGTGTCTTTACGGCGTCGATATCAACCCGCTCGCAGTGGAACTGGCCAAGCTCTCGCTCTGGCTTGTCACGATCTCCAAGGGACGGCCTTTTGGATTCCTCGACCATAACCTCAAGTCGGGCGATTCGCTTCTCGGCATATCGGATGTCGAGCAGCTTGTCCAGTTCCGCATGAAGCCGGTGTCTGGTGACCTTGGCAACCTGATGAGTGCGCAGATTCGCAGCTCGGTCGAAGAGGCGAAGAAGGAGCGCCTTGAATTGCGAGAGACGCGGATACGCGACATACGCGATATCCGGGTCCAGATGCAGCACCTTGAAAAGGCGGAAGCGGCGACTTCGCGGTTGCGGGACTACGCCGACTATTTCATCGGCACAGTCCTCGTCCTTGGCAAGCCCACGAAGAAGTCTTTTGCTAAGCTCGACACTGCCGCGATGCAAGGCGCCGCGCTCCTCAATCCGCAGGATGACTCCTTTGCAGCGACACAGGAGAAGAAGCGCTCGCTCGTGATGCTCTCGCACGATCTTCCTGCCGGGAAAACACAAGCGCGTCGCCCGTTCCATTGGGCACTTGAGTTCCCGGAGGTCTTCGCACAGGGCGGTTTCAATGCCATCGTCGGCAATCCGCCGTTTGGCGGGGGGAGGAAGCTGAAAGAATCCCTTGGAGAGACATATCATTCATTCATAGCGAGACATCTTTCATTTGATGGGGACGGGTCTAAGAATGCAGACCTTTGTGCGTATTTTTACCTTCGATCATATTCTTTGCTATGTGACAAGGGGGGCTTTGGCTTAATAGCATGCAATACAATTGCCGAGGGTGATACAAGGCAAACTGGGCTTGAGCAAATGGCTGCAATTGGCGCAACAATTATTTCCGCACATCCAGATATGCCTTGGCCAGGAACAGCAGCAGTAGTGATATCCCCTGTGGCTGTATATAAGTCTTCTACGAAGTGGAATGGCTTAAGGCTTCTAAATCAATGTGTCGTTGAGCATATCTCGCCGTTTCTTTCTGGACAGGATGAATGGTCGCCCAAAGTGTTAGTGGCAAATTCTAACCAATCATACCAAGGATCAATTGTTCTTGGAATGGGATTTGTATTGAGCAATGAAGAAGCGCAATCGCTAATAGAAAAAGATTATCGAAACTCGAATGTCATTTATCCATACTTGAGTGGGGAGGATTTGAATTCTAGCCCGACGCAAACTCCTTCAAGATGGGTGATAAACTTCTTTGACTGGCCGGAAGATCGTGCACGAGAATATAAAGATGTATTTTCAATAATCGAAAGTAAGGTCAAACCGGAACGTCAACGGCTAAATTCAAAGGGCGAATATGCGTTGCGACAACCATTGCCAACCAGATGGTGGCAACATGGTGATAAGAGACCTGCCCTATATCATGCCGTAGGACGAGGCGAACGGTTTGATAAACATCCCAAGGGTTGGCAAGATAACATGAATCGGCCTGCATATATCTTGGCAGTGACTCTTCACACAAAATTTTTTACACCATTCCCAGTGAAAAATGATTGTGTGTTGAGCCATGCTTTAGCTGCGTTTGCAACATTTTCAAAATGTTTCACGACGCTTCTTTCATCAACACAAATGCAGGATTGGGTTTGGAGTAAAGGATCAAGTATCGGGCAAGGGTTACGATTTACGCCATCCGATTGTTACGAGACCTTCCCGTTTCCGCTTTCACCGTTACCGCAACTTGAATCTCTTGGCGAGCAGTTCGACGCACATCGTCGCAAGATTATGCTATTGCGGCAGATTGGACTGACGGCGCTCTACAACTTCTTCCATAACCCAAATGAGGCGGATGCGGAACTGGAGGAGATGCGTCGGCTTCAGCGCGAGATTGATGTCGCCGTGCGCGATTCGTATGGCTGGCAGGACATTGATCTCGCCCACGGATTCCACGAGGTCGGTTATCTCCCTGCGAACGACAATGTCCGCTACACGATTTCCGAGCCCGTCCGCATCGAAATCCTCAAGCGCCTCGCCGCCCTCAACCGCCAACGCTGGGAAGAGGAAGAAGCAGCCGGGCTGCACAAGAAGGGGAAGAAGTGATGCTAGCTCTTCTGAAAAAATTATCTTTTTTAGAGCGTTTGGCGCTCGCGCTTTCCATTTTATATGGGATTGGCGTTGTTTTGCTACTAGAGCATAGTTCCTTATATATTGGGTTTGAAAAGATTGATTTCTTACGGCTAAAACCAATATTAGTTGGATTACAGTTTCTCATATATATCTTTGTTCCATTTGTTGTTTTCATTTTGCCGGTAATCTTTGTTTTTCGTACTAAATGGTCATGGCCGATAAAAGCGGTAACAGCGTTTATTAGTGTCATTTTCTTGATGGTATGTGTAGCCGTCATGTTGCACTATTTCATTCCTTACACATATAGAAAAGACCTTACAAAGGATGTGTGGTATTTTCTGTTGGTTGTAAAAAATTTCTGGCGAATGTATTTTTACTTTGATGTGCATATTGTGGCATTGTCACTTTTTAATGTTTCCGTTTTGCTCTTGGTTGCGCCAGTACAAAAGTTCATGGTTGAACATTGTCGGCGTGTAAAATGTATGAAACACATGCGTGTTGCAATTTTGATATCTCTCCTGTTTGGTGCATTTATGGCAATGTTTTTCTTTGATAGAGATGTGTACATGAACATAAGCCAAAGTGCAGGAGGCGGGGCTCCAATTGCGGGCATCATAACAATTAACAATCCAGGACAATTCTTGACTTGTTCAAATGTCTATTATTCATATAGTGATGACGAGTTATCAAAGCCATGTTTTTTGGTACAAGAAGACT
>OQWM01003310.1_pt1 | contig 10776 bp, 9 predicted proteins | sample 1691531 | NCBI WGS metagenome assembly OQWM01 (sample SAMN03418257, study PRJEB22391) | human gut metagenome | biome: human-gut; feature: organic feature; material: feces | host: Homo sapiens | place: Tanzania | collected 2013-01 | reverse complement strand
ACCCGTTCCGTTTTCACCAATGATGATGGTTACGTTTTTGCCGCCTTCTCCCTGGGCAAAATCAATGGACTCATTGCGAAACTGGCGGAAGTTCTCAAGTTTTATTGATTTAAGTAACATTGCACTTCCTCCTCAATCTTCTTCTTAATCCATGCCACCATCTGAGAATCATTCATTGTTCTCGTTTTCAGATTCATGTTTTCCTTAATGATGATTGACCGCTTTAGGCGCTCAATGGCCTTGCTATCAACCTGGATTTCGCCGTTATCACTCAAAATCTTCACCCTCCTTTTCAAGATCTGTTTCGTTAAGATGATAAGCCTCCTGGATGTCCCAGATCAGGTTGTTTGCCAGCATCGAATTTAATGCCAGCCTACCAAATTCCTTAATCCGGGCAAGTTCATTTTTCACCAATGTCTTATCCCTATTCGCTTGCTCAATCGTCAACCCTGACACTGAGTCAAGCGGTCTAGGAAGAGTAACAAAATCGTATATTTCCGCAAATGGCTTATTATCCGCTTTACGGAGCACTCTACCCCTACGCTGTATGTATTCCTTAGGATTCGTTGTACTTGCCAGTATAAAGGCCGTTCGTATGCCTGGTATATTAACACCTTCATCCAGACACTTTATCGCAACTATAGCCTGAAGCTTGCCGCCGTCCTGGAAATGCTCTTTAATCAAAGCACGCTCCTCCATATTTTCTTCTGAAGTAAAACGCGCCACGCTTATCCATACCGTAACGGGCAGCCTGCGCCGCTGGAATATCCCGAACACCGGCACGAATACTATGTACATTGCCGTTATAAAGCCCGCCTTGCCCACCGTGGTGAACCCTATGCCAAGCTGCTGCAATGCGCTTGCCACCGCAAGCGCCGCGCCCACAACAATGCCGCCCACTATAAGCGTGCGCCTGTCCTTTGGGTAAGCTTCGGCCGCACGGCCGCTTTTCTTCTGCTTGGCGTTATTGAACGCAATAAGCGGCAGCAGCGCAATACCCGCCGCAAGTGACCTGAGCGCATTGAATGCATACGCGCTCATGGAGTCGCCGCCCATTGCCTGGAACACGAAAGCCGTGCCCCAAATGAGCGCAACCAATACCAACATCAAGTTACTTTGTATCTGTTTCCTGTTCATGCGCTGATTATATCATATATTTGTTTGCTTTTCCATTGCTTTCAGCGCGGACATATGCGCTTTAAGATACTTTTCTTCTTATGAAATATGTAGTATAATCGATTCGGATCACGCAGATACCCATTATATATTAGACGGAGGAAATATGCTGAACATCATTACCAAGCTGATGAGCGAAAACGACTGCTATAAAGCAGGGCGCACCATAACCCCCCGCGGCATAACCATACACAGCACCGCCGAACCCGGCATGCGGGCGGGCGTATGGTACGAGCTGTGGAACAAGAGCGCAAGCGAGCAGGGCGGGCGCGAGGTCTGCGTGCATGCGTTTGCGGACGACGAAATAGTTATGCAGTATCTGCCCTGGACAATGCGCGGCTGGCATGCGGGCGGCACGGATAACAACGACCATATAGGCATTGAGCTGTGCGAACCGGCGGGCATGATATACACCGCTGATTTTGATGTTGCGGATTACGACACGGCGCGTTTTCAGCCGTATTTCGACAGGCTATGGAGCAACGCCGTGCAGCTTTGCGCTTACCTTATCCGTCAGTATCCCACCATCGGGATAAACGAAATAGTAAGCCATCACGAGGGGTTCCTTCGCGGCACGGCAAGCGGGCATCACGATCCCGAGCATTGGTGGAAATTCCACAACAAAACCATGGATGATTTTCGCGCGGCAGTTGCGCGGGAAACGGAGGATAAATAAATGACCAAAATGCGTTTTATAGACCTGCACTGCGATACCGTAGTATGCGAGGTCATGGGGAACGAGGACAGCAAAAACCTGCGCTCCAACCCCACCGGCATGCTTGACCTGCTTCGTATGAAGGAGGCGGGCTGCCTGCTGCAATGCTTTGCGCTGTATATCCCGCCCATGAAGCGGATAGCAAGCACCACCGGCGAAGCCGACGAATGGGATTTCTTCAACGATGCGGCCGATTGCTACGACCGTCAGATAGCCGCCAACACGGACCTTATCCGCCCCGTCGGTAAATATGCGGACATTGAAAAGAACATGGCGGACGGCATAATGTCCTCCATGATGACGATTGAAAACGGCGAACCGCTTAACGGCAAAATAGAGCGGCTGGATGAAATGTACCGCCGCGGCGTAAGGCTTATAACCCTTACCCATAATCAGGAAAACACGCTCGGCTACCCCAACTGCCTTGAGCCCGATGCGGGGCTTAAGCCCTTCGGCATAGAGACCGTAAGGCGCATGAACGAGCTTGGCATTATAATAGACACCGCGCATCTCAGCGACGGCGGCTTCTGGGATGTTGTAAAGCATTCCTCAAAGCCCTTCGTCGCCTCCCATTCCAACGCAAGGGAGCTTTGCCCCGTTATGCGCAACCTTACGGACGATATGCTGCGCGCCGTTGCGGATAAGGGCGGCATGGTCGGACTCAACTACGCTGCCGATTTCCTTGTGGACAAGACCCGCTATACCTACTGCGCCGATATAGCGCGCCATGCGCGTTACATGGCCGATAAGGCGGGCGTGGACATAGTTGCGCTCGGCAGCGATTTTGACGGCATAAGCAGCACGCTTGAATTCGGCGGGGTAGAGGGCCTTGGCATGATAGAGGAGGCGCTGAACCGCTGCTTCACCGCGGACGAGGTGGACAAGATAACCCACCTTAACGCGCTTAGGGTAATAAAGGACACCGTTGGTTAAACCGAAGAGTTTGAAGGATATATATTATAATAGAAGGAGACACGCTTATGGATGTATTTGAGGCGCTATCCGCTTTGACCACCGCGCCGGGCGTAACGGGCAACGAGGTTGCCGTGTCCGAGGTTGTCAAGGGATACTACAAGGCCTATACGGACGATATATTCATCGATCCCATGGGCAACACCTATGCGCGTATAGGCGACCACGGCCCCGTGCTGCTGGTGCAGGCGCATATGGACGAGGTCGGCATGATGGTGACCGGCATTGAGAAAGACGGCCTGCTCCGTATCCGCTCGGTTTCGGGCGTTGACCCGCGCGTGCTGCCCGGCAGCGAGGTATTGGTGCACGGCAAAAGGGTAATCAATGCCGTTGTCGGCGCAATTCCGCCGCACCTTCAGCAGGCGGGCGACGATACCAAGCCCTATTCGATAGACGATATGGTGTGCGACACCGGCCTTGACGCGGACGAAGTGAACGAGCTTGTGCGCGTTGGGGATAATGTAACGTTTGCGCTGCTGCCGCCGATGAAGCTGAAGAACAACATAGTTGCCGGCAAAACGTTTGACGACCGTGCCTGCGTAACCGTTATGCTTGAGGCGATGGATTTGCTGAAAAAAACAAAGCTTGACTGCCGGGTCATATTCTGCGCCACGGTGCAGGAGGAAAGCGGCGGCGGCGGCGCGCGCGCCAGCGTATGGAACATAAAGCCCGATATAGCAATAGCCATGGACGTTTGCCATGCACCCACGCCGGGCATAAAGCCGTTCGACGCAATAGACATAGGCAAGGTTTCAATAACCTGCGGCCCGAACATACACCCCAAGATGTTCAAAATGATAACCGAGGCTGCGGATGAGCAGAACATACCGTGGGATTACGATGTTGCCCCCGCGCATACCGGAACCGACGCATGGGATACCCAGATACAGATGGGCGGCGTGGCGACGGGCCTTATTTCGCTGCCGCTCAGGTATATGCATACAAGCGTTGAGGAAATATCGCTTACCACGCTTAAAAACTGCGCCAAGGTAATTGCCCGCTTTGCCCGGAACATCGGCGCGGATTGGGAGGAAAAGCTATGCTTAGACGATTAGAAGAACTTTCCAACTTGATAGGCGTAAGCGGTGACGAAGGCCGCGTGCGCCGCTATATAAAGGCCGAGCTTGCCAATATAGGCGGCCTTGAAATGAAAACCGACGCCATGGGCAACCTAATCGTCCACAAGGCCGGAAAAGGCCCCAAGGTGATGGTTGCCGCGCACATGGACGAGGTGGGCATGATAGTCATAGGCGCGCTTGACAACGGCCTTATAGCCTACGGCCAGCGCGGCATAGATTCCCGCGTTGTGGTATCCAAGCGCGTGCTTGTGGGCGACGAAATGATAGAGGGCGTTATAGGCGCAAAGGCGATACACCTGCAAACCGCCGCGGACCGCAAAACCGTGCTCGGCCACAGCGAGCTTTTTGTTGACATAGGCGCAAAGGACAAGGACGACGCCCTGAAATACGTTAAGCCGGGCGACAGGATAGGCTTTGCCACCAAGTTCAAGCGCCTTGGCGAAAAGCGCGTTATGGGCAAGGCGCTGGACGACCGCGTGGGCTGCGCAATACTGATGCAGCTTTTGGCCAACGATTACGAGTGCGATTTTTACGGCGTGTTCACCGTGCAGGAGGAAGTCGGCCTTCGCGGAATGTACGCGGCGGCATACAGCGTTGCGCCGGATGTTGTGATAGTGCTTGAGGGCACCACCGCAAACGATATGCCGGAGGTCAAAAACGTTGGCTTCGTTACAAAGATGAGCCACGGCCCGGCAATATCCTTCATGGATAACGCAACCATAGTTTCGCCCGATATGTTCAAGGCGCTTACCGAAACCGCCAACGCCTCCGGCATAAAGTGGCAGCCCAGGCAGGGCACCACCGGCGCGAACGACCAAGGCCCCGCGCAGCGTATGCGCGCCGGCTGCAAAACCGGCTGCATCTCCGTGCCGTGCCGCTATATCCACTCCCCCGCCTGCATTGCCGATATAGACGATATCATGGGCGCATACGCATTGGCGGACGCTTTCCTAAAGAACAAAAAATTCAACGAGGTGCTTTGATTTATGGATACAACTATGATAAAAAACATACTCGGCGCATACGGCCCCTCCGGACGCGAGGATAAGGCTGCCGAGGCTATAAAGCAATACGTCGCCCCCTATGCGGACGAGGTATACCGCGATACCATGGGCAACCTTATAGCCCATAAGCGCGGCACAAGCGGAAAGAAGATAATGCTCAGCGCGCACATGGACCAGATAGGCTTCATAGTGGTTGCCATAGACGAAAAGGGCTTCCTGCGCGTTGCCCGCGTGGGCGGCGTTAATCCCATAATATCCACCGCGCGCGAGGTTGTGTTTGAAAACGGCGTAAAGGGCGTTACCTATTTTGAAAACACCGCCAAGCACGGCGTGAATGAGGCCACGTTTAACGAGCTGTATATAGATATTGGCTGCGCAAGCCGCGAGGAAGCCGAAAAGAAGGTTGCCATAGGCGATATGGCCGTTTACGTTACCAACTATGTGGAGCTGGGAGAGCGCGTGGCCTGCGGCGCAATGGACGACAGGATATGCTGCGCAATAGTGGCCGAGGCCATGAAGGAAATGAAGAGCGAGCATGACGTTTACGCCGTGTTCACCGTGCAGGAAGAGGTCGGCTGCCGCGGCGGAAGCCCCGCTGCATACGCCATAGAGCCCGACCTTAACATAAGCCTTGACGTGACCGGCGTTGGCGACATTCCCGAATGCAGCCGCATGGCGGTGTCCTTAGGCTGCGGCCCCACGGTAAAGGTCATGGACAGCTCCGTTATAGTTCCCCCCGTTGTGCGCGCGTTCATAGAAGCCGCGGCGGAGGAGGACGGCATCCCCTATCAGCGCGAGGTGCTTCGCGCAGGCGGCACGGATACCGGCGCTATACAGCGCACCCGCGGCGGAATACTCTCCGGCTGCATATCCGTCCCCACCCGCTATATACACACCCCCGTTGAAACCGTGGACATGAAGGACGTGGACAACGCCGTGAAGCTGCTCTGCGCCTGCCTTAAAAGGAAGGAGCTGCCGCGCAGATGATTGCCGAAAGACTGAATAGCCTTCGTGCGCTTATGCAGCGGAAGGGCGTGGGCGCGTACTATGTTCCCACGGCGGATTTCCACCTTTCCGAATATGTGAATCCGTATTTCAAATCCCGCCAGTATCTTACCGGCTTCACAGGCTCAGCAGGCACGCTTATCGTAACCATGACGGGAGCCGCGCTGTGGGTAGACGGGCGCTACTTCATTCAGGCTGAGGAGCAGATAAAGGGTACCCCCGTAAAGCTTATGAAGATGGGTGAGGAGGGCGTGCCTACCACCATGGAATACCTTGCCTCCCTGCCCGAAGGCACCGTTATAGGCATGGACGGGCGCACGGTTTCCGCCGCAACCGCCATGCGCATGGAAAAGACGCTTGCCGCAAAGAACATGACCATTGAGGAGGACATGGATCTTGTCGGCGAAATTTGGAAGGATCGCCCCGCCCTGCCCTCCGCGCCGGTATATGTGCTGGGGCTGGACAGCGTTGGCGTGAGCGCGGCGGATAAGCTTGCGGACATACGCCGTGTGCTTGCCGAAAAGGATGCCGATGCGCACGTTTTAAGCACGCTTGACGATATCGCATGGCTGTTCAATCTGCGCGGAGGGGACGTGGAATGCAACCCCGTGTTCCTGTCCTATGCCGTGATAGAGCGCGACGCGGCCTATATTTTCGCGGACGAAAGCAAATTCCATTACTGCGTGAAGGAATATCTGCGCCAGCTCAACGTTACGCTGCTGCCGTATAACGATATTTACTCCTTCGCCGCCCGCTATGACGAGGGCGACGCCATTCTGCTCAGCTCTGCCGCGGTGAACTATGCGCTTTACGAAAAGTTCTCCGAAAAGGCCATAATAGTGGACGAGGTGAACCCGGAACAGCTCAAGAAGGCCATAAAAAACCCCGTTGAGATAGAGAACATGCGCAAGGCGCATATAAAGGACGGCCTTGCCGTAACGCGCTTCATGCGCTGGGTAAAGGACACCATTGGCAAGGAGAAGATGACAGAGCTTTCCGCCGCGGAAAAGATAAACTCCCTGCGTTTTGCAACTCCCGGCAACCTTGGCCTCAGCTTCGGCACAATATCGGCCTATGGCGAACATGCCGCCCTGCCGCATTACGCCCCAAATAAGGAAAGCGACCTTACCGTTGAACCGCACGGCTTCCTGCTTGTGGACAGCGGCGGGCAGTATTACGAAGGTACCACCGATATAACCCGCACCATAGCCGTAGGCCCCCTTACGGAGGATGAAAAGAAGCATTTTGCGCTGGTGCTGCGCAGTATGCTGCGCTTGGCGAACGCCAAATTCCTCTATGGCTGCCGCGGGCTGAACCTTGATATACTTGCGCGCGGCCCGTTATGGGACGAAGGGCTTGATTATAAGCACGGCACAGGCCACGGCGTGGGCTATCTGCTGAACGTACACGAAGGCCCCAACGGCTTCCGCTGGAAGGTGGTGCCGGAGCGGGTGGATTCCTGCGTATATGAAGAGGGCATGATAACCAGCGACGAGCCGGGCATTTACATTGAAGGCAGCCACGGTATCCGTACCGAGAACCTTATTGTCTGCCGCAAGGGCGAAAAGAACGAATACGGCCAGTTCATGTATTTTGAAACGCTGACCTGCGCGCCAATAGACCTTGACGCGATTGACCCCGACCTTCTCAACGCGGACGAAAAGCATATGCTTAATGAATACCATCGCTTTGTGTACGATACGCTTTCCCCGCTTATGGATGCGGAAGAGCGCGAATGGCTTGCCAAGTACACCCGCGAAATATAACAAAACCAACCTTCAACAGGGCGGGATCACCTCCCGCCCGTTATTTATACTATGGAACAGGGCTTTTTTGAAAGGGTATATGCCGTTGTACGCCGCGTGCCGAAGGGCCGCGTTATATCATACGGCGAAATTGCAAAAATACTCGGCTGCCCCCGCGCGGCGCGGCAGGTGGGCTGGGCCATGCGCCAAAGCCCGGACGATATCCCCTGGCAGCGCGTTGTAAAGGCGGACGGCGCCGTTGCCGGCGGGGAACACGCAGAACTTCGCCGCGCCCTGCTTGAAGCCGAGGGCGTGGGCTTTCTGCCCGACGGCAGAGTGGATATGGAAAAATACAGCGTATAACAAAACCTCCGCACGGGTTTTACCTATGCGGAGGCTTTTTTCTGCGGCAGTTATGCCGTTTTTTATTTTAGCCGTCTATAATGTCCTTAAACAGTTCCTTGGCAGCCTTTATCTTTTCGCTGTTGCCAACGGTGCAGATATAATGCTTTTCGCATATTGCGTTGGCAAGGGCAGCCTTGGCGCGGATAGCCTTTGCGTCGGCGGCTATGGCCTCAGCACGAAGCTTCTGCTGCGTAGCCTTTGTGAAGCCCGTCATGTAATTGCCAAGCGCCGTGCTGTGCGCAAGCTGGCCCACCTTGGGCGCGTCAAGCTCCTGCAATGTGCCGAGTATGTATTTATCCATCTCCCTGCGGCTGGGGTCGAACTTTTCAAGGTATTCGGCCATGCCGTCATACACCTTGTACGTGTTTTCAAGGTTGGGGTCGCGGTAGCTGCTAAGCAGGAAGGTTCCGTTCGGCCTTATTGTTAGTATTGCGCCGTATGCACCGCCAAGCACGCGTATGCGGTTCCACAGGTAGTCCGTTGCAAGTATGGTTTTCATAACGGCGGTTGCGCCATCGTAGCCAAAGCCCAGCTCCACCATGTTGTAGCCTTCGGCGCAGTACTGCACGTCTCCCGGGGTCATTACGCCTTCATTCTTGGCATTCTTCACGAAAGCGGGGCGGTTATCCTGCTTTTCGCCCGCTTCAAGCGCGTCTATAACGGCGGGCAGCGCAAGCCTTGCGGCGCTGTACTGCTCCTCATCGCCGGAGAGCATAACGCTCATGTTCGTGCGGGTGAAAAGCTTCTTAGCCACGGTCTCAAGCACGGCAATGTGCTTATCCATCTCCGCTTCGTTTGCGGCGGCAAGTTTCTTTATAAATTCAAAGAAGCTGAGGCCCATCGTCTGCTCGCTGTACATCATTGCCGCGCTGAAATAAGAGCCGAGCCTTGTCATGGCGATCATATGCCCCTCGTTTGCAAGCATGGAACGGTTGTTGGCGGCAATCATGCTTATGACCTCGTTTAGCCTTGCGCGCTCGTTATAATGCGTATCCTTCAGCATTGCGCATATTGCGGGCATGGCGTCGCCAAGCTTTGCGGTAAGCGCCTTTATGTTCATAAGTATATACGGCTGCGCCTGCTCCTTTCCCGCCTTTTGGAATGCGGAAAGGCTTGTTTCCACCGCGCCCGTATTTAGCATAAGCTCCGTGGAAAGCTGCTCAAAGCCGTATCCGCCCGCGCTCAGCTTGCCCATAAGGCGGCACACAAGGCCGGCATAGGGGATTTCTTCGGCAGTAAGGCAGGATGCGTCAAACATCAGCGTAAGATAGGATATGCCGCCGGTGAATATATCATTTGCGTAGGTGGGAACGCTCAGTATATCCCTTTGCTCCGTTTCAAGGGGCTTGGGGCCGTCTCCCGCTTCGCTCAGCTTAAGCTGCGGAATGGTTTCCAGCGCTTCTTCGCTGTCCGGCGTGGACTGGCGCTTTTTCAGCCTTTCCTGATTTGCGATTATTTTCGCCCTTTCATCCTCCGTCATTGCGGCGTAAAGCGCGGCCATCCTTTCGGCATTCTCCGCTTCCCGCTTTTCGCCAAGGCCGGGTTCGGGAACGAGCCTGACCTCCGCCTGCCATGTGTTTTGGGCAAAGTATTTCTTTATAAGCTGCTCATAATAATCGCTGTTCAGCTTTTCGCGCAGGAAGGCAAGCGTATCCTCGTAGCGTATCATGGAAAGCGGGTCGCCGTCATGAATATAGCCCGATGCGGCGTTTATGCATAGCTCTATTCCCTTGGGATAATATGCGGGCTCTTCGCGGCGGCCGAATTCATAGCGGTTAAGGCATGCCTCAAGCAGCTTTTTGTCAAGGCCCTTTTCGGCTATATTCTTTATTGCGGAATCGATAATTTCGGTCAGCTTATCAAAGCCATCGGCCTTAACGTCGCTGAGCGTAAGATAATACGTGGGATACTTTATTTCAGTGCTGCTGTATGCTTCCGCGTTGCCGCAAAGCCCGCTCTGCATAAGTGCGCGCTTAACGGGGGCGGCTTCGGCATTGAAAAGCGCATCCTGAATTATTTCCATTGCGCTTATCTCCCTCATGCAGCGGTGATCCATTACCCAGCCGCGCATATAGAAAGCCTTGCCTTCTGGATCGTCGCCCGCGTTGAGGGGATAGGGCTTTGTTACCACCTTGGGCGCGGTCAGCTTGGCAGCGTCGCCAACGTGTTCGCTCGTGGAGGGAGTGTATTTATCAAGATAGCTGTCCGCAAGGGCAAGCACCTTGTCCAAATCCACATCGCCATACAGGCACATGAGCGCATTGGAAGGATGATAAAGCTTTTTATGGAAGTTACAGAACGCTTCATAGGAAAGCTCCGGTATAACGGCAGGGTCGCCGCCGGAGTTCACGCCGTAGGTATTATCAAACAGCGCGGTGTTTATCTCCTCCGCTATCACCCTGTCCGGTGAGGAAAGGGCGCCCTTCATTTCGTTGTAAACAACGCCGTTCACGCTCAGCTTGCCGTCGTTTATTTCATAGTGCCAGCCTTCCTGTTTGAAGATTTCTTCCTTCTTATAGATATTTGGATGGAACACAGCGTCTAAGTATACATCCATCAGATTCGCAAAATCTTTATCATTGCAGCTTGCCACCGGATAAACGGTCTTGTCCGGGTAAGTCATGGCATTTAAGAATGTATTTAAAGAACCCTTCACCAGTTCCACAAACGGGTCC
>OQWM01003308.1_pt1 | contig 10779 bp, 10 predicted proteins | sample 1691531 | NCBI WGS metagenome assembly OQWM01 (sample SAMN03418257, study PRJEB22391) | human gut metagenome | biome: human-gut; feature: organic feature; material: feces | host: Homo sapiens | place: Tanzania | collected 2013-01 | reverse complement strand
GGCGCGGGCATTCTACCCGGCCATCCTTGCCTGCTGGAACAGCGAGGAAGGCCAGAGGGAGTTTGCCGCGTGGCAGGCGGAACAGGCTCATCATGCCCCCAGCAATGAGAAACAGAGCGTTCCCGATGGGGAACGCCCTGTTGTACATATCGCTATCGTGTGTGGATTTTTGCAGGGTGCGTCCGGGTGGACGCGCCCTGTTTTTTTCTTGGAAAACTTTAAGACTTCTTCCGATTTTGGAGAGTGGTTGCCATAGCAACCGACAATCCTGTGGGAATCTGCTAAAATGCTCTGCGGTTGGTTATGTATAACTAACTACCAGAAATTTTCATCATTTTAAGGAGTTTCCCATGAAAAAGATTACACGTCGTTCTTTTCTCGCTGCTATGGCTGCTGTCAGCGCTACCGGTGTCCTGACCGCCTGTGGTGGTTCCGGCAATGCAGCTTCTTCCGCTGCCGCTTCTGAATCTGCCTCTGTTTCCAGCGAAGCAGTCTCTTCTGCGGCTTCTGCCGATGAGACCGGCACCCACACCGTCATCGACCACGGCGGCAATGAGGTCGAAGTCCCCAACAAGGTCACTCGTGTGGTCATCGACCAGATTCCCATCCTGTCCACCTACATGGCCTATTTTGAGGGCAGCGCACCCTATATCGTGGGCTATTGCGGCTCCTTCAAGTCGGTCATTTCCGACACCGTGCTCAAGAACATCGCCCCGGAGCTGATGGAATCCAGCGACACGGTCTATGCGCAGAGCGACCTCAATATTGAGGAGATCATGAAGCTGAACCCGGATGTCATCCTGTACAATGCAGGCAATTCCTCCCATGCAGAGATCCTGAAGGCCAGCGGTATTCCCTCGATCGGCTTTGCCACCGTGGGTGCTTCCACCGAGGCTGACCCGCTGGAGCGCTATGAGGAGTGGCTGAAACTGCTGGAGGATATCTTTGGCGAACCGGGCAAGACCGAGGCCTTTGTGGCTGCCGGTGACGAGATCGTGGCCGATGTGGAAGCCCGCATTGCGGATATTCCGGAGAGCGACCGCCCCAGCGCACTGATCCTGTGGAAGTACTCGGACGGTGTGCCGCAGGTCTCCGGAAACGGCACCTTCGGCACCTACTGGATGAAGCATCTGGGCGTGACCGATAAAGCGCTGGAAGCCACTGGTTTCGCCCAGACCAGCATGGAACAGGTCTACAGCTGGGATCCGGACATCCTCTTCTTGGACGGCCCCGGCCTGCAGCCCCTGCGCACGGAGGATGTGCTTTCCGGCAACGTGAATGGCGCTGACTTCTCCACGCTGACCGCCGTGCAGAACGGCCGCGTGTACAACACCACCCTTGGCATGTGGAACTGGTTCACCCCGAACCCGGATGCTCCGCTGGTGCTGGCATGGCTGGCCTGCAACACCTACCCGGACGCTTTCGCAGATTACCCGCTGGGCGATACCATCAAGGAATACTACAAGACCTGGTATGGCAATGATGTGACCGATGACGAGCTGGAGGAAATGCTGCTGTACTGATGAAGGACACCATCTGGATCAAAAAAGGCCGCTTCACCCCGCTGGCTCTTTTGCTGATGCTGGCCCTTCCGCTGGTCACTTCGGTGGTCTGCCTGTGCTTCGGACGTATGAATGTCCCGGTCAGGGAAGTGCTGGCCGCCCTGCACACAGCTCTGACCGGCGGCAGCGCAGCCAATGTGCAGAACTATTCCATCGTCATCAACCTGCGCCTGCCCCGCATTCTTATGGCGATTATCGTGGGTGCAGGGTTGACCTGTGCGGGAAACACCTTTCAGTCCCTGTTTTCTAATCCGCTTGCCACGCCGGACATTCTTGGCGTGACCAGCGGCACCTGCGTGGGCGCAATTCTGGCCATCATTCTGTCGTGCAGCATTCTGGAAACACAGCTCATTGCGCTGGTGTTCGGCCTTGCGTCCGTCTTCTTTACCCTGAAAATTGCAGGCAAGAACGATGGCCGCTCCATGGTCTATCTGGTGCTGGCAGGAACCATTGCCTCCTCGCTGTTCAATGCAGTCGGATCGCTGCTCAAGTATACGGCTGACCCGCAGGACAAACTGCCGGAGATCACCTACTGGCTGATGGGCAGCTTTACCAGTGCCAGTTACCAGAAGATCCTCATCGGCTGCCCGCTCATCCTTGCAGGCATCGCTGTCATTTACCTGCTGCGCTGGCGGCTGAACATCCTCTCCCTGAGCGATGACGAAGCCCGCGCCAGCGGTATCAACATCAAACAGACCCGGATGCTGTTCATTCTGGCTTCCACGCTGATTACCGCCTCGGCGGTGTCCATGTGCGGACAAGTGGGCTGGATCGGGCTGCTGATCCCGCACTGCGCCCGGATGCTGGTGGGCAGCAACAACCGCTATGTCGTGCCGGTGAGCCTGAGCCTTGGTGCCAGCTTCATGATCCTGATCGACACGCTGTCGCGCACCATCAGCATCATTGAGCTGCCGCTTTCCATCCTGACCGCCATCATCGGTGCGCCGGTGTTCATCTCTCTGCTGAATAAGACAAGGAGCAACCTGCGATGATCTTGCAAGTGCAGAATGGCTGTTTCGGCTACCCCGGACAGCCTGCCATACTGGAAAATATCGACCTGACACTGGAAGAGGGACACATTCTTGCTATCCTCGGCCCAAACGGCATCGGCAAGACCACTTTGCTCAAATGCATGATCGGTCTGCTGCCGTGGCACAGCGGCAAGACCCTGCTCTATGGTAAGGAGATCCACACCCTGAAGCCGAAGGAAGTGTGGAGCACCATCTCCTACATCCCGCAGTCCCACGGGTTTGCCTTCTCCTATACCGGGCTGGAGATGGTCCTGCTGGGTCGCAGCGCCCATCTGGGCATGTTCCAGCAGCCCGGCAAAGAGGAACTGGAAATGGCCGAAGCCATGATGGAGCGGGTGGGCATCTCTCACCTTGCCAACAAGGACTGCAACCGGATGAGCGGCGGCGAACTGCAAATGGTGCTCATTGCCCGTGCCCTTATCAACGACCCCAAGCTCATTATTCTGGACGAGCCGGAGACCGGTCTGGACTTCCACAACCAGATCCTTGTCCTGAACATGGTGGAGCGGCTGGCGCATGAGGAAGGCATCAGCGCCATTATGAACACCCATTATCCCACCAACGCCATGAGCGTGGCAGACGAAGCACTGATGCTCAACCGCAAGGGTGAATTTTTCTACGGCCCGGCCGCCGCCATCCTGAACGAACAGAACATTTCCTATTCCTTTGATGTTCAGGTCATCGTGGACGAGTTGAATTATCAGGGACGCGCCGTGCGCAGCATTGTGCCAGTGGCCTTGCGAGGGAATGCCGTATGAAGATGCCATTTACGCTTTCCCAGCTGCGTCCCATCCGGGAAGCCATGACAGTTTCCCGCCCAGCAAAACTGGGCGAGAGTGTGCCTGTTACCTGGTTCTCGCTGGGCGGCGGCACCTCCATCACCCCGGAATATTACGATTGCACCACCCTGTATCTGTGCGGGGAAGGCTGCGGCGATTTCCTTCTGGGTGGAGAGAGCCGTACTGTCCCGCTGCATCCCGGCCAGCTGCTGGCCGTTCCGCCTAAAATGCTCTGCGGCTGTCTGACCGACAGCGGCATGGTCTATACTGAAATCATTCTGAAAAAGGAGAACTTCACTATGAACAACATTCTCAAAGCAGGCCAGCCCACCGAACTGAAAGATCTAATTTCTTACGAGGACGGCAGCATTGCAAACCTCGACCTCGTCCACGCCGACAACATGAAATTCGTGCTGATGGCCTTTGACGAGGGCACCGGCCTGACCCCGCACCGTGCACCCGGCAACGCCATCCTGACCGCGCTGGAAGGCAAAGCCATCATCGGCTACGAAGGACAGGACTATGAGCTGACCGCAGGCCAGAGCTTCCGTTTTGATAAAAATGGCCTGCACAGTGTCACCGCACAGGGCAAGTTCAAAATGAGCCTTCTGCTGGTGATCGAATAAGCGATTTCCTCATCACAACTGACGCAAAGAACCCGTCCGGAGCATTCCGGACGGGTTCTTTGTCATTCAGTTTCTTCAGCAGTAATACAGGAAGGAACGCAGGCGGCTCCACGCCGTTTCGTCCCAGTCATTGTCCAGCGAAAGCTGGAACAACGGTGCATTGCAGGCATCCCGCAGGCCGCGCATATCCAGGATCATGGCAGCGTTTTCATAGCGTGGGGCGAGGGTCAGCACGGCATCCGCCCGCCCGGAAAGCTCTACTGCTTTTGCATAGCGGTAGCGGCCATTCCCGCCCGCAAAGTGTGGCAGGGCAGTGTCCGCCGCTTCAAACAGGGCCGCAGTATCCTGTGCAAAGGCGCTGTGTGTACCCAGTTCTGCGCCGATGGTCTGCATCTCCTGCGCCATCTGTTCCAGCCATTGGGCACAGGGCTTGTTGGCATCCATGTTGTCTTTCCAAAGGAACCAGAGTGCTTCACTCAACGGCGCACGGAGCAGCTGGCTGCCCTCTGCTTCCAGCGTAGAAAGCACTCCGCTGTCCAGCTCGGTCAGGCAGAGCGGTGTGCCCACGGCGGCAAGCCTGCGGCCCGTGACAGGGCGTTTGCCGATCTCTACCGCAGCCTTGTGGAGCTGTGCCCAGCCGGGCAGCGTGTCCCATGCAGCAGCAATTCCGGCGCGCATCGCCGCCGGGGCGGCATACAGGATATCTCCGGCCAGCAGTGCACGGAACAGGGCATCCCGGTCCTGCGCCGTTGCAGGCAGGGTTTCCAGCATCGGGCTGACCAGTTTTGCGCGCTTGTTTCCTCTGCGGTCCAGTACTGCCCGGATGACGCGGGCATATTGTCCATCTGCTTCTGCACCCTGCGTCTGCGGGATCAGGAACTGCGCCGGTGCCGGATCCGCTTCCTGTTGTGCAAGAATGCCGCCCAGCAAAGCAGGGAAGGGCAGATATTCCTTTGCGCCGGTCTCGGCACGTCCAAGGCTCAACGCATGAGCGCTGAGATGCGGCAGTGCATGGGCATCTACCCCTTGTGCACGGAAATATCCGGTCAACGATGCCGTGTATTCGCCCAGCGGCGGCAACCAGAGCGGAAAATCCTTTTCCGGCACCGCCGGGAGATGGCAGGGATGGATCTCGACCTGTTCCAGCACAAAGTCCTTGGGCAGAACTTCCACCGGGCGGTGGTTCAGGCTGTTCAGGAACGCTTCAATGCGGGTGATGACACCCACATTGGAAAAGTGCTCGTCCACTTCGATCTGCAAGTAGGGCTTATCCCCCATTTCCTGCTTGAACAGATGGGACAGCATGGTATCCGGGCCGCAGCCGTGGTTGGTCAGATACACCGCATACAGGTTTGGGTGGTGGGCGATGAGCTTTGCGCCGGACAGGATGTGCTGTCCGAACGGATAATACAGATTTTCGTATTCGTCCGCAATGTCCAGCGCATGGCCGGGCAGATGGCTCAGGGTAATGACCTTGTATCCGCGTTCCAGCAGCAGTTCCGGGATACCTATGTTCAGGATGGGGTCGGAAACGCCATAGTTCCGGGTGATGAGCACCAGAATTTTGTCCTCCGGTTTCAGGGTCGCCAGCAGTGCTTTGCCCTGCTTTTCCACTGCGGCAGTATGGCGGCGCACAGCCATGGCACCGCTGAGCAGAGCCTTTGCGCAGAGAGGCTTCGGGATGCCCAGCACCTTGCCCAGCCCCAGCATGGCGGTGGCCATAGCCTCCTGCCCGAAGTCCAGATCAAATACCGGGCTGAGCAGGGTGATGCCCTTGCTTTCGATGTCCAGTGCCTTTGCGATGGACACTGCCGCCGTCTGCATATAGACACAGCCGTAGTTGTGCTTCACCCGGCTCTTTTCGTGTTTCATGGTGTGGATGCTGGGCAGAAAGATATAATCCACCTTCTGGTCGATGAGCTGCTGCATGTGGCCATAGATCAGCTTGACCGGGTAGCAGGTCTCGCTCTGTGCCAGCTGCTGGGAAAGCCGGATGGTCTCCTCACTGGTCGGGTCGGTCAGGACTACATTGAACCCCAGCGAGGTAAAGAACGCATTGGCCATGGGGAAGAACTTGTGGATCATCAGCACAAAGGGCACGCCCACCGTCTTTTTGCGAGGATCGCGTTTGCCGGTATAGCCTTCCAGCAGCAGGTTGTCGGCCTGCCGGTAAAAATCAATGTTTCTTTGGAACTCAGCGCTGCGGCTGTCCTCTGCGGTCCGTGCCGGGCTGTCAAACCCGACGAACTGGCTGGGCGTATCGCCCACCGCTTCCTGCGCCAGCAGGGCCGCGCCGTATGCACCGCTGATGGAGAACACCGGGCTGACCCGAACCCGGCTGCCATAGGCTGCCTGAAAGGCCGCCACGATGCCGGGATTATAATCCACACCGCCCTGCAATACGATATGATGCCCGACCGGCTTGGAGCCGACCACCTTGTGCAGATAGTTCTGCACGATGGCGTGGCACAGTCCGGCCGCAATGTCTGCCTGCGGAACGCCTTCGGCAGCGGCAGAAGCAATGGCAGTTTCAATGAATACCGTACAGCGCTCGCCCAATGCGGCCGGGCGCTCTGCGGACAACGCCAGCGGACCAAATTCTACCAGCGGGATACCCATACGGGCGGCCTGTTCCTCTACAAAAGAACCGGTGCCCGCTGCGCAGATCTTGTTCATCTGGAAATCCACGACCTCACCGTTTTTCAGGCTGATGTATTTGCTGTCCTGCCCGCCGATCTCAAAGACAGTATCCACCTCCGGCACCCAGTGCGCAGCGCCTTTTGCCTGTGCCGTGATCTCGTCCCGCACGGCATCCGCGCCGATGCGTTTGCCGACGCGCTCCCGCCCGGAACCGGTCACGCCTACCGCCGTAAAGCGCACTGCGCCAAACCGTTCCCGGATACTGGACAGCCCCTTACGGACGGCTCCTTCCGGGTCGCCTGCAGTGCGCAGATACTGAAAATCCACCAGTTCTCCCTCCGGCCCCACCAGAACAAGGTCGGTGCTCGTGGAACCGATATCAATGCCCAGCGCACAGCCTTTTTCCGGGAGGACACCGGTGGCCTTCGGCTCGGAAAGATCTGTACCGGGCAGCAGTTCCAGTCTGGGAAGCCCGGTCGTCGTGGAGTGTGTTGCCATTGCATCGTTCAGCAACGCATCCAGCTGTGCCAGTGTAAATGCACCTTCTGCCTTGCATGCTGCACCGATGGCCGCTTCAAAACGCGCTTCTTCCGGGACGATCAGTTCCGCTTTGGTCAGGCCGAACACATCCCGGATAGCCCGTATCACGCCGGAGTTGCAGGTCACGCCGCCGCAGAATACCACTGGTTTGCAGACCGGCAGCCGCCGCACAATGGTCGCCTTGTAGTTACGGATCATCGCATAGCACAATCCCAGCAGGATATCCGGCGTGGAAACGCCTTCCTGCTGGCGGTGAATGATATCCGTTTTGGCAAACACTGCGCAGCGTCCGGAAAGCCGCGGGATGCTCTGCGCCTGCTCAACCAGCGCAGAATAATCCTCCAGCTTGCAGCCCACACGGGACATCTGATCCTCAAAAAAGGACCCGGTGCCGCCTGCGCAATGCTCGTTGGCCGCAAACTGCGGGGTCCGGCTCTGGACTTCCGTGATGAACCGCGCACCCTGACTGCCGATTTCAATAATCGAACCGACCTGCGGCACAAGCCTGTGCACACCTTCCACGATGGCAGGGATTTCTCCCAATTCTGACAGAACCGGGCAGCGTTCCAGCAGTGACCCGGCATTATCACCTGTCACGCAAACAGCAAGTGTCTCGTCCCTGCCAATAGCAAGTTCCGACAAGCCCTGCCGCAGGCACAGAAGCGGCCTGCCGTGATGCACGGCAAGCCAGTACTTCTCCACCGTTCCGTTCTGCATTAGCACGATCTTGACCGTGGAGGTGCCAAGATCCATTCCCAAAGAATACATGGGACAGCTCCTTTCAAAAATCAACCCTGCTGCTTTGAGGGTTTGACATTTCAAACTTCATTCCGTATAATAAAGCTGTCGTAAATTAGACAGTTCTAACCAGAGTTTAACACAACTACCTCGATGTGTCCGTTGTTATGGCAACGGACGGAATGATTTTGGAGCATGGAAAAATATTATTCGATTTTACAGCAGTGCGGAATGTTCCACGGCATCCAGCCGCGCCGCTACCGGGATGTTCTGGACTGCCTGCACGCAAGCGTGCATCAATATCCCCGCAATACGCATCTTGTGGAACTGGGCGAACAAAGCCACAATACAGGCATCCTGCTGGATGGCACAGTGGAAGAGTTTCTGTATGATGAAAATGGCAATCAGGTCAGCATCTGCCGACTGGCAAGCGGGCAGATTTTCGGGGCCGAACTGGCCTGTACCGGCTGGAGTACCAGTCCGGTCTGCCTGCGGGCCGACTCAGACTGTACGGTGCTCCGGCTGGATTTCAGTGCGCTCATGTCCCAGCAGACCATGAGCTGTCCCTGCCGGATGCAGGTGACCGCTAATCTGATGCAGGATATGGCGCAGCAGCTTCTGTTCTTCAATACAAAGGTGCGTATACTTGCCCAGAAGCGTCTGCGGGATCGGCTGAAAATTTATTTGCAGACGCTGACACCGGACAGCAAAGGGTGTTATCATCTGCTGTACAGCCGCACCGAACTTGCCGACTTCCTCTGTGTAGACCGCAGCGCGCTTTCCCGCGAATTGTGCCGAATGCGGGATGAGAAACTTCTTGAATTTTCCGGGGCAAAAATCAAGATTCTGGATGATAATTTTCTCCGTCACTAAGATTCAAACTGAAATAAAAGGAAGGCAGGGTGTTCTTTTGATGGAACTCCTTGCCTTCCTTATCGTATGTGGATTTTTGTAGGGTGCGTCCTTCGGAGCGCCCCCTGTTTTTTGCGTTTAATCCTCTAGTCCGTGGCTTTCTGCCACATTCCTCAGATACTCCTCCGGTTCACCGTTGAGAATCAGGTCTGCATACGTCAGCGGGTCATTGTAGATGAGATAGTCCAGTTCGGACCTCTGCACCATGGTGACATCCAGTGCGTCCTCGACCTCCATACAGTCGATGGAAACCTTGCAGCCATCCCGGAGCAGTAACTCCACACAGCCGGTATCCATATTGAACGAACAGGCTCTTTCATCGTACTTCATGTTTGTGTCCTTTCTGCCTTACGGCACTCTCACAGTGGTCTGTCGTGCTTTCTTATGATAAGGTCTAGGACGTTTTTCGATGGAAGCAAGGGATTCGTTCTGTTTTCCAAAGAATACAAAAAATCCGAACCCTTCTCCTATCGGAAAAAAGTTCGGATTTTGTTGTTGTGGTGCACCTCCAGGGACTCGAACCCTGGGCCCACTGATTAAGAGAGCAAGCCGCCGGTTCGTCTCAATTTATGGAAGTTTCGAGTCATCGTCATTTTTAATCAAAGTAGCGTGATTTTTCACCCGGTAATTTCTGCACTCTTTGTCGGATTTTGCAGCGAAAAGCACCCCTTGCACGTTTTGAAACCGTGCAAAAACCGTGCAGAAACCGTGCACTTATTCTCTGACAAATAAAATCGCCCTATCCCCTACCGGCTTGACGGCATTGGTTTGAGTGACCGTACATCAAAATCAAGTCTAGGAGGATACTACTATGATGAAACTGCTTTCCTGCCGTTACAACATGGACACCAACCGGGTGGAAGCCCAATTTGAAGATGGCACCACCCTTTCCATTGATTGTATCGCCATTGAGGACGAGTACGGCAACACTCCGGCACAGCGGGCGGAACTGGACTGGCTGTTATACAACAAGCCTTTGGAGTATGCCCAGCTTGTGCTGGGTGGTGAGATTGAGCATTATCTCTCGCTTGGCTGCAATCACGGCAGACTGGAAGATTGATTTTTAATTAAAATATCTGAGGCAGACCAAACAGCTCTCTACTTGCAGTCTTTGCAGATAGAGGGCTGTTGTGATTTGTTGATGCTTCGCTCCGAACCGTACCATCGACTGTCTTTTGATTTAGAAGCACAAATCATTAGAACACATAAGGCCGATTCGATATGTTTCCGAGTTACTATCAATAAAGCTTTGTGACACTGAAAGGACACGGGTTTTCAATTTTACACCATTGAATTTTAGATTTATGTAATATCCTTCCTTTTTTAAAACACTTCTGCAAACCATTTTATATATCGTATTAGATTTGCACAAAAAACTTATTAAAAAGCTGTTTTTGTCTTCAAGCATTTTATTGTCAATAAAAATATCAGCCTGTATTAACGTCCCTTCAAATTCGATTTCTCCTCGATAAGTACGAAATTGGGGAATACTAGTATTTTCCATATAGTGCCCCTTTATATCGGAAATAATAAACTCGTGTGATAATAAAACAACCCTACAACACGATGATATAAATTATTTGGTTCTCCACTTCCACCACTTTACAACCATTATGACAACAGCAACCACGAAAACAGCTATGAACAATAACAAAGATATTTCATTCAGAATAGCATTCTGCTTAAAGAAGAAAAGTGTCACTAATCGCACGGCAAGAACAACTAATAGCAATATTCCTATAAATTTACTCATGATTTTTTCCTTTCAATGTTTTTTCGTCATCTTGATTTTCTGGGTTGAGAACTGTACTTCGGGCCGGATTCTTTGGGTCCACTAGAACTCTTATTGGCGTTCCTTTCGGAATACATGGATTGAACCAAAACCACTGTGACTTGCCATTATAGGTTTCACCTTTAACTTTATACTGATAATGTACCACATATGGATAGA
>OQWM01003306.1_pt1 | contig 10786 bp, 9 predicted proteins | sample 1691531 | NCBI WGS metagenome assembly OQWM01 (sample SAMN03418257, study PRJEB22391) | human gut metagenome | biome: human-gut; feature: organic feature; material: feces | host: Homo sapiens | place: Tanzania | collected 2013-01 | reverse complement strand
GGTCGGTCTTTTGATGACCAAAACAGAAAGGGAGGGTGCGGCAAATGTCCAAGAGTAATTCCGCGGCGGCGTCCGGCGCTCGTCCGGCGCACGAGCCGTTTATCTATGTTACCCGTCGGGATCAGATTCCGCTGGGGCGTGCCATTCTCATTCGTGCGGCGGCAATCCTGCTGGCACTCATCGTGTGCAGCGTGGTCACCCTTGTCCTCACCGGCGATGACCCCCTTTCCATCTATGCTACTATTTTCCACGGTGCATTCGGCTCCGGCCGTATGCTGGTCACCCTGCACGATATCGCCATTCTGCTCTGCATTTCACTGGCAGTTACACCGGCATTCCGTATGCGCTTCTGGAATACCGGTGCCGAGGGTCAGGTGCTCATCGGCTGTCTGTCCACCGCCGTGTGCATGCTGGTGCTGGGCGGCAAGGTCCCCGATGGCTTGCTCATTCTCATTATGGCGGTCTCGGCAATCCTTTCCGGCATCATCTGGGGCGTTATTCCGGCATTTTTCAAGGCACACTGGAACACCAACGAAACACTGTTCACCCTGATGATGAACTATGTCGCCATTCAGCTTGTGGAATACTTCCTCAAGGTGGCGGATAAGACCGGCTCCAATGTTGTTGGCCCCGATCTGCTCACCCACGGCTGGTTCCCGGAAATTTTCGGCGTCAAGTATCTGCTCAATATCCTTATCGTCGCCATCGTCTGCATCGCCATGCACATCTATCTGCGGTACAGCAAGCACGGCTATGAGATCGCCGTTGTGGGCGAAAGCGAAAATACCGCCCATTACATCGGCATCGATGTCAAAAAGGTCATCATCCGCACCATGGCTCTTTCCGGCGCCATCTGCGGCCTGGCCGGTCTGCTGCTGGTCGGCGGCTCCTCCCATTCCATCGATTCCAACCTTGTTGACGGGCGCGGCTTTACTGCCATCATGGTTTCGTGGCTTGCCAAGTTCGATCCCTTTACCATGATCCTTACCACGCTGCTTTTGGTATTTCTGGCGCGCGGTGCCGATGAGGTCACCTCCAAATTCGGACTCAACAGCGATTTTGCCGAGATCCTTACCGGTATCATCTTGTTCTTTATCATCGGCTGCGAGTTTTTCATCAACTATCAGGTGCATTTCAATCATCACAAAAAAGATACGGCGCCCGTTGCCGTAAGCGGGGAGGGAAACTGATATGGAAGTAATCGTCAGCTTTATCCAGCGTGCCATTCTGCAGGGCACACCGCTGCTGTTCGGCGCCACCGGAGAGATCCTTACCGAAAAATCCGGCAACCTTAATCTGGGTATTCCCGGCATCATGTATATCGGCGCCATCTCCGGCGTGGTCGGCGGCTTCTTCTACCAGAATTCCACCTCCCGTGTACAGCCGGTGCCCGCCGTGCTCATTCCGCTGCTGTGCTGCCTTATCGGTTCGCTGCTTGCGTCTTTGCTTTACTGCTTCCTCACCGTCACCCTCAAGGCAAATCAGAATGTCACCGGTCTTGCCATTACCACCTTCGGCGTGGGGATCGGTAATTTCTTCGGCGGCTCCCTCATCAAGATCGTCAAAAGCGACGTTCCCTACCTTGCTCTTGTTAAGATAGCCAAGGCATACAAGACCACCCTCCCCTTTGCCAAGGGGATGGGCACCATCGGTCAGCTTTTCTTCTCCTACGGCTTTCTGGTCTACCTTGCGGTGATACTGGCAGTCGCAGTCGGCTTGTTCCTTTCCCGCAGCCGTGCGGGGCTGTATCTGCGCGCCGTGGGTGAAAATCCCGCTACTGCCGATGCCGCCGGCATCAATGTCAGCAAATACAAATACTTTGCAACCTGCATCGGCAGTATGATTGCCGGTCTTGGCGGCCTTTACTACGTTATGGACTACGCCTGCGGCGTTTGGTCCAACAACGGCTTTGGCGACAGAGGCTGGCTCTCCATCGCGCTGGTTATCTTCGCTGTTTGGAAGCCGAACATCAGCATTTTCGGCTCCATCCTTTTCGGCGGACTTTTCATTGTTCACAACTACATCCCGAACCTCAGCGTAAGCGTTCAGGAGCTTTTCAAGATGACTCCTTACGTCGTTACCATCGTCGTTCTCGTCATCGTAAGCATCCGCAACCGCAGAGAAAGCCAGCCCCCGCAGCACCTTGGTCTTTCCTACTTCCGCGAGGACAGGTAAATTTGCCCCTTTCTTTCCCCGGTGTTCGCGCCGGGGATTTTTTTCACCTTTTTTGCATAAAAATACGCTTTTTGCGGGCTAATATATTACAACTTTCGGAACAATATATGAACTCACTTGCATTTATAAGTGTTTTGCTGTATAATCTAACTTAAATTTTGAGAAAAGAGAGGTGTATGCTTATTGACGGTCGAAACCATGGATAAAAGCAATGCCGGTTTTGACTCCGTACTTGAGTATTTGTATTTACGCATATACGAATTTTTCTACATCACAGGAATACGCTTTATTCGTCAGATGAGAGGTCTTTGGCACTTTGTTGTAAACGAAGCCAAATACCTTAAAAAGCACGCGGCGGAATTTTTCCGCCACATCTGGATACATATCTATTCATCCTTCCGCAATTTCTTTATCGGCAAATATCATGCGCTTCTTGCATACAGGAAAAGAGCCTCGAGTGCTGCTTCGATTTTGAGCAGTTACAAAGAAAACAGCTTTGGCGAAAATCTTTCCGCGGCGGGTACAATAATCCACTGCTGGGCTATATTCGCATTCAAAATTCTGTGCACAATTTTCAACTATGTTGCACCTGTTCTGGCTGCTGTTTTTCTTGTGTTCACCATCCGGTACTTCAGGAATCTTAACTACGGACTTGCACTTGAATCCAACGGAAAAACCATCGCCTATATCAAAAGCGAAAACACTTATAACGAAGCAGAACAGATTATTCGCAGTCGTACTTCCGCAGAGGTTGAGAATATTGTCAATGCCACTCCGCAGTATGAAATCGTTCCGGTAAGCAGCGGCAACTTTACGGAGCCGGAAGAGCTTGCGAACATCATTCTCCGAAATTCCGGCGCAAACGTATATGAGGGCTACGGTCTTTATATTGACGACCAGTTTATCTGCTCCACCGACGAAGCGGACAGTATTTTGACTGTTCTTGACGAATACCGCGAACAGTACCGCGACGAGGGCGATACCGAATCAAAAATGCAGTTCGTGCAGAAAATATCTCTTGTTGACGGCGTTTATCCTGCCTCGTCCATTATGGCGACTTCGGAATTCAAAACGCTGCTCAATACGGAAATCGAGGGCGAAAAGTATTACACCGTAGAAGCCGGCGACGCGCCTCTTTCCATTGCGGCGTACTTCGGCGTAGGCTATAAGGAGCTTTGCAATATGAACCCCGGACTTGACTCCGGCGATATTCATGTGGGCGACAAGCTTATAGTTTCAAAATCCGTTTCCATGCTCAATGTCACCAACACAAAGCGCGAGGTTTACACCGAAGAGATAAAATACGGCACGAATATCACAAAGAGCGACAAGTATTATAATACCTACCGCAAGGTCACAAAGGCGGGTGTTCCCGGCGAACAGGAAGTTACGGCACTTGTTACTTATGAGGATGGTATTGTAGTAAACCGTCAGGTACTTACTACAACGGTCATTACCGAACCTATTCCGCAAGAAGTTACCGTCGGCACTAAAATTCCTCTTGTTCCCAGCAAAAACCCTGCTGCAAGCTCCAGCGGCTTCATCTGGCCCACCATCGGCGGATATGTAAGCTGTCCTTTCCGCGGATACAGAGGTCACACCGGCATGGATATTGCAGGCTGCGGCTATGGTACCAACATCTACGCAGCTGCGTCCGGCACTGTTGTTAAAGTTGTATGGGGTAAAGCCGGCTATGGCTACTATGTTATTATAGACCACGGCGGCGGCATCCAGACTCTTTACGGCCACAACAGCAACCTTTATGTAAAGGTCGGTCAGTACGTAAATCAGGGCGATGTAATCGCTGCAATGGGCTCCACCGGTAACTCCACCGGCAACCACTGCCACTTTGAAATTCGTATGAACGGTGTTGCAGTAAACCCGGCAAACTATGTTTCCAAGTAATAAAATGACCTTCGTCCCCATGGACGGAGGTCATTTTTTATATTTGTAAAAAATAAAATGTTAATAATGCCTCTGATGTCTTTGCAATTTTGGATTTATATGCTATAATAATTGTAACTGTAATCTACTTGTATAAGGGGATAGTACTTTGGATAAATTCGTAATCAAAGGCGGCACGCCTCTTCGCGGTGAAGTTCAGGTAAGCGGAGCTAAAAATGCCGCGGTTGCCATCATTCCGGCGACCATTCTTGCCGGCGGTCCCTGCCTTCTTGAAAATATTCCGGATATAAGCGACGTATATACTCTCTACGATATGCTTTCGCTTATGGGCGCCACAGTGCGGATCGTCAGCCGCACCTCGGTATTTATTGATACAAGCAACATAACCTCTCACAAGGTGCCGGAGGATCTGGCTCGTCAGCTTCGTGCCTCCTACTACTTCCTCGGCGCGCTGCTGGGCAGATTCGGCGAAGCGAACGTTCCGCTTCCCGGCGGATGCGACTTTGGCGTTCGCCCCATAGACCAGCATATAAAGGGCTTTGAGGCTCTTGGTGCGAATGTCACCATCGGCCACGGCTCCGTTTCCATAAACTGCGATAGCCTTGTGGGCAGCCATATCTATTTCGACGTGGTTTCCGTGGGCGCCACAATCAATGTGATGCTCGCCGCAGTAAGAGCCAAGGGGCTTACCATACTCGAAAATGTGGCCAAGGAGCCGCATATAGTCGACCTTGCAAACTTCCTCAACTCCCTCGGCGCAGATATTCGCGGCGCGGGCACGGACGTTATCAAGATTCACGGCGTGGAACGCCTGCATGGCGCAAACTATTCCATAATTCCCGACCAGATTGAAGCGGGAACCTATATGGTTGCCGCCGCCGCCACCAAGGGCAATGTGCTTATCCGCGGAGTTATCCCGAAGCACCTTGAGGCAATCACCGAAAAGCTGGTCAAAACCGGTGCTTCCGTGGTGGAGTACGATGATTCCATCCGCGTTTCCGGCGAAGTCGACCATTTTGAGCATGTCAACGTAAAGACCATGCCCTACCCCGGCTTTCCCACCGATATGCAGCCGCAGATGACCACTCTGCTCGCCATAGCCCGCGGAACGAGCATAGTCACCGAGGGCGTTTGGGACAACCGCTTCAAATACATCTCCGAGCTTTGCCGCATGGGCGCTTCCATTTCCGTGGACGGCAAGGTTGCCGTTGTTCAGGGCGTGGAATCCCTCACCGGAGCCTGCGTTCGCGCAGCGGACCTTCGTGCAGGCGCGGCAATGGTAATTGCGGGGCTTGTTGCCCACGGCAAAACCGAAATAGAGGAAATTCACCACATTGAGCGAGGCTATACCAACCTTGTGGATAAGCTCAGAGGTCTGGGTGCGGACATTGACCGCATAACCGTGCCGGAATGTTCCTCCAACTACTCTGTATAAATTAAAAATTTACGGCGGACTGTTTTCTGCAAAATGCTCCGCCGACATATTCGGGAGGCAGCCTTACTTTGGCAACCTTTTTTACTATTGCAAGCTCAAGCGCCGGAAATTCCGAATACATAGGCGCATGCGGCCGGGGAATACTCCTTGACTGCGGCATAAGCTGCCGCAGCCTTGTAAACGCCTTAAAATCCCGCGAAATTGAGCCGGAAGCCCTTTCCGGAATTCTTGTCACCCACGAGCACACCGACCATATAAAAGGGCTTAAAGTATTTCTGAAGCACTATGACATTCCGGTTTACGCAACCGCCCCCGTGCTTGAATATCTTGCCGAATACGGACTTGTTCCTAAAACGGCGGAGCTGCGCGAGGTTGACAATAGGGAGCTTGTGCTCGGCGGGATGCTGGTAAAGCCCTTTGCCACCTCCCACGACAGCGTGGGCAGCCGCGGCTACCGCATAGAAACGCCGGATAACCGCCGCATAACCGTCTGCACGGACACGGGCTATCTCACTCCGGAAGCCGACGAGCACCTGCTCGGAAGCGACGCCGTGCTCATTGAATCAAACTACGACAAAAGCATGCTCATGGCGGGCAGCTACCCCTATCCGCTTAAAAAGCGCATAGACAGCAGGCTCGGTCATCTTTCGAACACGGAATGTGCCGCATTTTTGCCACAGCTTGTAAAAAGCGGAGCCACCCGCATCGTGCTCGGACACCTGAGCCGTGAAAACAATATGCCGGAGCTTGCGGAGCAGACCTCCGTTTCGGAGCTTTCTCTTTCCGGAATGCGCCGCAGCGACGATTATGTGCTTTTCACCGCACCGAGAAACGAGCTTTCCGAAAATATTTTGCTTTAAGGAGGAAAAATGCGCACAATAAATATTATCTGCGTCGGAAACCTTAAAGAAAAATATCTGCGGGAAGCCGCCGCCGAATATGAAAAGCGGCTTTCTCCCTACTGTAAGCTCAAAATCACCGAAATCGCGGAGCACAAGCTCCCCGATAAGCCCTCCCCCTCCGAAATTTCCCGCTGCATAGAGGCGGAGGGCGCCGCAATTCTTGCGAAAATTCCGCAAAATGCGGTTATCTCCGCCATGTGCATAGAGGGCGATATGCTCTCCTCCGAGGATTTTTCAAGGCGGCTTTCCTCCCTTATGGCAAACGAAGCCGCAAGCGAGCTTTGCTTCGTAATCGGCGGCTCCTACGGACTTTATGATGAGATAAAGAAAAAAGCGGCGCTTCGGCTTTCGCTTTCGCGTATGACTTTTACTCACCAGCTTTCCCGTGTGCTTATTTTGGAGCAGCTCTACCGGGCGTTCCAGATTTCCTCCGGCGGAAAGTATCATAAATAAAAATATCCAAAAGGTGAAAAATGGCCAGAAAAAAAACAGAAAAAGAGCAGCCCAAAATAAAGCAGGCGGCTAATTTTGAAAATGCCGGTCTTGTGGTGGAGCAGCATATTGTGGACGTTCTTGAAGAAAACTATATGCCCTATGCCATGAGCGTTATTGTCAGCCGTGCGATTCCCGAAATCGACGGATTTAAGCCCAGCCACCGAAAGCTGCTTTACACTATGTATAAAATGGGGCTTTTAACCGGCACAAAAACAAAATCCGCGAACATAGTCGGTCAGACTATGAAGCTCAACCCTCACGGTGACGCGGCAATTTACGATACCATGGTGCGTATGTCCCGGGGCTACGGCGCGCTTTTACACCCTTGGGTTGACAGTAAGGGAAACTTCGGCAAGGCATATTCACGAAATATGGTTTGCGCCGCTTCCCGTTACACGGAAGCAAAACTTGACAAAATCTCCGCCGAGCTTTTCCGCGATATCGACTGTGACACCGTCGATTTTGTGGACAACTACGACAACACCATGAAAGAACCGGCGCTGCTGCCGGTCACTTTCCCCTCAATTTTGGTAAACTACAACGTGGGTATCGCGGTAGGCATGGCCTCGCAGATTTGCCCATTCCGCCTTTCCGAAATTTGCGATACCACCATAAAGCTTATTAAGAACCAAAATCACGATATTCTTTCCACACTGCCCGCACCGGATTTTGCGGGGGGCGGAATGATAATATACGACGAGGGCGAGCTTCGCAAAATATACGAAACCGGACGAGGCTCCGTCTGCGTTCGGGCAAAGTACCGCTATGATGCGACGAACCGCTGCATAGAGGTCACGGAAATTCCCTCCACCACCACCATAGAAGCCATTATGGACAAAATGGTGGAGCTTGTAAAGGCTCGAAAAATCACGGAAATTTCCGATATGCGCGATGAAACCGACCTTTCCGGTCTGAAGCTTGCCATAGACGTAAAGCGCGGAGTCGACCCGGACGCTCTTATGCAGAAGCTGTACCGCTCCACCCCGCTGGAGGACAGCTTTTCCGCGAACTTCAACGTGCTCATAGGCGGAGCGCCCATGGTGCTCGGCGTAAGGCAGCTTTTGACCGAGTGGATCGCGTTCCGTCGGGAATGTGTCCGCCGCAGAGTCTTTTTTGAGCTGAAGGGCAAAAAAGACAAGCTGCACCTGCTCAAGGGCCTGCAAAAAATCCTCCTTGACATAGACAAGGCGGTTCGCATAGTTCGGGAAACCGAAAGCGAAACCGAGGTTGTGCCGAACCTTATGATCGGCTTCGGCATAGACCAAATTCAGGCTGAATATGTTGCGGAAATCAAGCTGCGCCACCTAAACCGCGAATATATCCTCAAGCGCACCGCGGATATTGAAAGCCTTCGCAGCGAAATTGCCGAAATGGAGGACATTTTGGCGAACCCGGAGCGTATAAACGATATTATCATATCCGAGCTTAAAGATGTGATTAAAAAATATGATCAGCCCCGCAGAAGCGAAATTATTTATGTAAACGAAACCGCCGCAGCCGACCCGGTTGAGGAAATTCCCGATTACCCGGTAACGCTTTTCTTCACAAAGGAGGGCTACTTCAAAAAGATTACGCCCCAGTCCCTGCGTATGTCCGGCGAGCACAAGCTAAAAGAGGGCGACGAAATAATCATCGCCAAGGAAAGCAAAAACAACGCAGAGCTGCTGTTCTTCAGCAACAAATATCAGGTCTATAAAGCCTGCGCCGCGGACTTTGAGGATACCAAAACAAGCGTCATGGGCGATTACATTCCGTCAAAGCTCGGTTTTGACGAGGGTGAAAGCGCAATTTTTATGGCAGTGGTTGAAAAGTTCACAGGTTTTATGTTATTCTTTTATGAGAACGGAAAAGCCGCCAAGGTTACGCTCTCTTCCTACGAAACAAAGACCAAGCGAAAGCGCCTTCTCGGCGCATACTGCGACAAATCGCCTTTGGTTGCCTGCTTTCAAACGGAGGAGGACAGCGAGTATATGCTCACATCCTCCGGCGGACGCGTACTTTTGGTTCATTCCGGCGCAATTCCGCCGAAAGCAGCCCGCGACACCCAAGGCGTTGCGGTAATGACACTGAAAAAGAACGCCGTTGTTTCCTCGGTAAAGCCCTTTACTGACGGGATGCTCGAAAACGCTCACCGCTTCCGCACGCGCAACCTGCCCGCTGCGGGCGCAATTCCGAAGGACGGCGACCTTTTTGAACAAATCACATTGTAATTTATAATCTGAAAGGAGATTGTTTTATGCATATGCACGCATTTTTAAGAAAATGGTACGACAGGGCCCACGATATTTTTAAGGACTTTGATTACAAGGATTTTCTTTGGTGTCAGGCCTTTGTGCTCGCCCTCGGCGTTCTGTTCGGCGTTTCCACCAGCAAGGCGCTTAAACGTCTTACTCCCTTCATCGCTGTGTTTGCGGCGTTTTCCGCATTCGAGGTATTCTACCCCAGAAGAAAAAAGCTCAGAAAGATTGCCGACGGAACCTACGAGGACAGATTTGTTGAGTTCTCCAATACCGAAGACATCCCCGATTTTGTTTAATCAATAATAAAACGGGTGTTTCATCCTATGAAACACCCGTAAAAAAAGCTGCTTGATTTTGATTAAGCAAACGCCGTTTATCATCAAAACCGAGCGGCTGTTATCATTATTCCCACCGCTTTTTATATAATGCATGGCAAATCGAAACCACTTTTTGTTTTTTTGAAAAAACTCTTGCAAATTGGCGATAGCTGTGTTATTATAATACAAGCTATTGTGTTATTTGGAGGTTTATTATGTCTGTCTACGAAATCATCGGAAGTATTCTTCTTATCATAACCTGCGTTCTTATCACCATCACTGTTCTTCTTCAGAGCAGCAAAGCCGATGGTATGGCCGCTCTTGGCGGAAAAAGCTCCGGCGGCTTTAACGCAGAGGGTAAGAGCAACGAAGCAAAGCTTTGCCGCATGACCAAGTATCTTGCCATCGCTTTCTTTGTAATCACCATTCTCGTTTACGCAGCAACCATTTATCTCAGCTAATTTGATAAAACATCTTGCCCGAAGCAGTGCTTCGGGCTTTTTGTTCATAAAAAAGCCTTTCGGAATTACCGAAAGGCTTTTTCGTTTCGTCAAGGTCTTTTTACGAACTTTTTGAAAGGCTTTTTTGCGGGAACTTCTTTTTTCTTTGAAGGCTGCTCCGCAACGCCCTTTCTGGAGGCATTGCGCAGTGCCGTAAGCTCCTCTTTGGTAAGTTCGCGCCATTTTCCCTGTGCAAGCATACCAAGGCGTACAGCGCCTATGGAGGTGCGCTTGAGGCGGATTACGGTGAGCCCCACCGCCTCGCACATTTTTCTTATCTCGCGGTTTTTGCCCTCGCTGATAATAAACTGCATAACGGTGCGTTCCTCGCCCTTTTCAAGCACCGTAATCTGTGCGGGTCTTGTAATTCCGGAGTCGATTTTCACGCCCTCCGCAAGCTGCACAAGGTGCTCCTCATTGGCGTCCTCGCGGACGGTTACCCGGTAGGTCTTTGTAATATTTCCGCTCGGGTGCATAATCATATTGGCGAAGGCACCGTCGTTGGTGAGCAGCAGCAGTCCCTCGCTGTTGCGGTCAAGTCTGCCTATGGGGTAAACTCTTGCGGGAATATCCGTAACCAAATCCATTACGGTTTTTCTGCCAAGCTCGTCGGAGGTCGTGGTAACAAACCCGCGGGGCTTATTAAGCGCAATATACCAGAGCTTATCCCCCGCTGCGGTGTTTATTTCTTCGCCGTCAACGGTGATGAGATCGTGCTTCACATCCACCTTCATGCCTATCTCCGCAGGGCGGCCGTTCACCTTTACCTTGCCTGCGGCGATAAGCTCCTCCGCCTTTCTGCGGGAGGTGTAGCCTG
>OQWM01003303.1_pt1 | contig 10789 bp, 8 predicted proteins | sample 1691531 | NCBI WGS metagenome assembly OQWM01 (sample SAMN03418257, study PRJEB22391) | human gut metagenome | biome: human-gut; feature: organic feature; material: feces | host: Homo sapiens | place: Tanzania | collected 2013-01 | reverse complement strand
CTGGGCGGCCGCACCGGCCGTGACGGCATTGGCGGCGCTACCGGCTCCAGCAAGGCCCACAAGCTGACCAGCCTGGAAACCTGCGGTGCCGAGGTGCAGAAGGGCAACGCCCCCATTGAGCGTAAGCTGCAGCGCCTGTTCCGCCGCGAGGACGCCTGCTGCATGATCAAGCGCTGCAACGACTTTGGCGCAGGCGGCGTTTCCGTTGCCATCGGCGAGCTGGCCGACGGCCTGAACATTGACCTGAACAAAGTTACCAAGAAGTACGAGGGCCTGGACGGCACCGAGCTGGCTATCAGCGAAAGCCAGGAGCGCATGGCTGTTGCCGTTGCCGCTGAGGATGCCGAAAAGTTCATTGCCCTTGCCAATGAGGAAAACCTGGAAGCCACCGTGGTTGCTACCGTTACCGAGGAAAAGCGGATGCGCGAGAACTGGAACGGCGTTGCCATCGTGGACCTTTCCCGCGAGTTCCTGAACTCCAACGGTGCCGAGCGCCATGCCGATGTGCATGTTCTGCCCGGCACGGTATGGCAGCCCCAGTGGGCCGGTTCCACCTTTGTCGAAAAGCTGGAAAACCTGGTTGGCGACCTGAACGTTTGCAGCCAGAAAGGCCTGGGCGAGCGGTTTGACTCCACCATCGGCGCTTCCACCGTGCTGATGCCTTACGGCGGCAAATACCAGCTGACCCCCACCATGGCCATGGCTGCCAAACTACCGGTGGATGGCGAAACCACCACCTGCTCCGGCATGGCCTGGGGCTTTAACCCCTATCTGACTGAAGCGGACCCCTACCGCGGCGCTTACATGGCCGTTGTGGAAAGCGTGACCAAGCTGGTTTGCGCCGGTTTCCGCCACAAGGATATGTACCTGACTTTCCAGGAATATTTTGAGCACCTGAACACTGCCCCGGAGCGCTGGGGCAAGCCGCTGGCCGCCCTGCTTGGCGCGCTGGATGCCCAGATGGGCCTTGGCATTGCTTCCATCGGCGGCAAGGACAGTATGTCCGGCAGCTTTGAAGGCCTGGATGTTCCCCCCACGCTGGTCAGCTTTGCCACCGCCATTGGCAACACCGCCAACGTCATGAGCCCTGAGTTCAAGAAAGCCAACAGCTCTGTTGTCATCCTGAAGCCGCAGTACAAGGACGGCATGCCGGAGATTGGCAGCCTGCTTTCCATCTACAAGATCGTGGAGCAGATGATCGACGAAGGCAAGGTGCTGGCCGCAGCAACGCCGGGTTACGGCGGCGTTGCCGAAGCACTGTTCAAGATGTGCGTTGGCAACCACGTGGGCCTGTCCCTGAGCCGCGATATCAACCTGGACGACCTGTTCAAGCCCTGCTATGGCGCAGTTATTCTGGAGCTGCTGGATGCTTCTGCCGGTGAATTCCTCGGTTCCACCACCGTGGATTACGTCATCAACGCCAACGGCGAAAACATCGACCTGCAGCACCTGCAGGATGTATGGGAAGCAAAGCTGCAGCCTGTCTTCCCCTACCTCAAGGCTGGCGAGGAAGTTAAATCCCTGGAATACAAGGTCAACTGCTTCCAGCGCGTTGCCCCGGCTGTGCGCCTGGCCACCCCGCGCGTTATCATCCCTGTGTTCCCCGGCACCAACTGCGAATACGACACCGCACGCGCATTCCGCCGCGCCGGTGGCGACCCGCACATTCTGGTGTTGAAGAACCTGACCCCCGCCGACGTTGCCGCCAGCTGCGAAGCCCTGGTGAAAGAGCTTGACCAGAGCCAGATTCTGATGCTGCCGGGCGGTTTTTCCGGCGGCGATGAGCCGGACGGCTCCGCCAAGTTCATTGCGGCGTTCTTCCGCAACCCCGCTGTGGCCGATGCCGTCAACCGTCTGCTGAACCAGCGTGACGGCCTGGCACTCGGCATCTGCAACGGCTTCCAGGCATTGATTAAGCTGGGCCTTGTGCCTTACGGCGAGATCCGCCCGATTACCGAGAACGACCCGACCCTGACCTTTAACACCATCCACCGCCACCAGAGCATGCTGGTGCGCACCCGCGTAGCTTCCAACAAGAGCCCCTGGCTGAGCGAATGCAATGTGGATGATGAACACCTGATCGCCATCAGCCACGGCGAAGGCCGCTTTGTCTGCAATGACGGCCTGCTGCAGCAGCTGATCAACAACGGCCAGGTTGCCACCCAGTATGTTGACCTGAACTGCGTGCCCACCATGGATATGCGCTACAACCCCAACGGGTCTGTGCTGGCCATTGAGGGCATTACCAGCCCGGACGGCCGCGTGTTCGGCAAGATGGGCCATTCTGAGCGCAGCGGCGACAGCCTGTACAAAAACGTTACCGGCGACAAGTACCAGCCGATTTTTGAAGGCGGCGTGAACTACTTTAAACTGTAAGACATGCTGTAAGAAAGGAAACCCGACCAATGGCACATGATCGTTATATTTCTCCGTTTTCCACCCGTTATGCTTCCGATGAGATGCAGTATACTTTCTCGGACGATAACAAGTTCCGCACCTGGCGCAGGCTGTGGATTGCACTGGCCAAGGCTGAGCAGAAGCAGGGCCTGGACATTACCGATGAACAGATTGCCGAGCTGGAAGCCCACAAGGATGACATCAATTACGAGGAAGCCGCTGCCCGCGAAAAGCTGGTGCGCCACGATGTCATGAGCCATGTTTATGCTTACGGCCTGCAGTGCCCCAAGGCAAAGGGTATCATCCACCTGGGTGCTACCAGCTGCTATGTTGGCGATAACACCGATGTTATCATCATGCGCGAAGGCCTGCAGCTGGTGCGCAAAAAGCTGATCGGCGTGCTGGCCAACCTGGCCGATTTTGCCGAGCAGTACAAGGATATGCCCTGCCTGGCTTACACCCACTGCCAGCCCGCCCAGCTGACCACCGTTGGCAAGCGCGCTACCCTGTGGATGAACGAGTTCTACATGGATCTGCAGGAGATTGACCACCAGATCAGCCAGCTGGCCCTGCGCGGCGTTAAGGGTACCACCGGCACCCAGGCCAGCTTTATGGAGCTGTTCAACGGCGATTCCGCCAAGGTCAAGGCGGTGGAAGCCGATGTGTGCGCTCAGATGGGCTTTGACAAGGTCGTACCCGTCTGCGGCCAGACTTACAGCCGCAAGGTGGACTACAATGTGCTTTCCGCCATTGCCGGTCTTGCCCAGAGCGCCATGAAGATGGCCACCGACATCCGCCTGCTGGCCAACTTTAAGGAGATGGAGGAGCCGTTTGAAAAGAACCAGATTGGTTCTTCCGCCATGCCGTACAAGCGCAACCCCATGCGCTGCGAACGCATCTGCGCGCTTTCCCGCTACCTGATGGTGGATGTGCTGAACCCCGCCATCACCGCCGGCACCCAGTGGTTTGAGCGCACGCTGGACGATTCCGCCAACAAGCGCATCGCCATGGCCGAGGGCTTTTTGGCCGCTGATGCCATCCTGAACATTCTGCTGAATGTTTCGGACGGGCTGGTGGTTTACCCCAAGGTTGTCCGCAGCCGCGTGATGGCTGAGCTGCCGTTCATGGCCAGCGAGAACATCATGATGAAAGCCGTCAAGAAAGGCGGCGACCGTCAGGAGCTGCACGAGCGCATACGAGTCCACTCCGTGGCCGCGGCGCAGCAGGTCAAGCTCTACGGAGAGAAAAACGACCTTTTGGAGCGCATCATGGCCGATCCGGCGTTCTCCCTCGATGAGGAGGAGCTTGCTAAGCTCTGCGACGCGAAAGGCTTTACCGGCATGTCCGAGCATCAGACCGAAAAATTCATAAAAGAGTATCTTGACCCTGTCATCGATGCAAACAGAGATCTGCTGGGCGTCGAGGCAAGTGTAAATGTGTAAAGGAGCGTAAACAATGTTAACTGCAATCGTTGGAACCAACTGGGGCGATGAGGGCAAGGGCCGTATGGTCGACCTGCTCTCGGAAAAGTACGATATCGTTGTCCGCTATCAGGGCGGCAATAACGCCGGCCACACCGTTGTAAACGACAAGGGCAAGTTCATCCTGAACCTGCTTCCCTCCGGCATCCTGCGCGACGACACCGTCAATGTCCTCGGCACCGGCATAGTCATCGACCTTGAGCACCTGTTTAACGAAACAGCGCGCCTGCGTGAGGGCGGCATTGCGATAAGCCCCGAAAACCTCAAGATCAGCGACCGTGCTACCATCTGCATGCCGTATCACAAGCTCCTTGACGGACTTGAGGAGGACAGGCTCGGCGATAAGAAGTTCGGCTCGACCCGCCGCGGCATTTCTCCGGTGTATGCCGATAAGTTCATGAAAAAGACCATCAGAATGGGCGATCTTAAAAACCTTGACCATCTGCGCGAGCGTGTTGCCGGTATCGTCGAGTGGAAAAACCTCACCGTCGCCGGCGGCTACGGTCATGAGCCCATTGACGTTGACGAGATCATGGCATGGCTCGAAAAATTCGGCAAGCCATTTACCGACTATGTCTGCGATACGACAGTGTACCTCACCGACGCCGTCAAAAACGGCAAGTCCGTCATGTTTGAGGCTCAGCTCGGCGCACTCCGTGATATAGATTTCGGCATCTATCCCTACACCTCGGCGTCCACCACTCTGGCAGCCTATGCGCCCATCGGCTCCGGAGTTCCGCAGCTCAAGCTCGACGAGAGCGTCGGCATCATGAAGGCCTACTCAAGCTGTGTCGGAGAGGGCCCGTTCACCTGCGAAATGTTCGGCGACGAGGCTCACGCACTGCGCGAGGCAGGCGGCGAGTACGGCGCCGCGACCGGCCGTCCGCGCAGAGTCGGCGGCTTTGACGTTGTCGCGTCGCGCTACGGCGCACAGCTGCAGGGCTGCACCGCGATAGCTCTGACAAAGCTCGACGTTATGAGCTACATGGACAAGATCCCCGTCTGCGTCGCCTATGAGCTCGACGGCAAGCGCATCGAGAACTTCCCCGGCAATATCGAGGAGCTCGAGCGCGCAAAGCCCGTTTATGAGTACCTTGAGGGCTTTAAGTGTGACATCTCCGCCTGCCGCAAGCCGGAGGAGCTGCCAAAGGCCGCGCTTGACTATGTGAAATACATTGAGAAGGCCGTCGGCTGCCCGATAAAATACGTTTCAGTCAGCGCCGAGCGCGAGGGCTGCATCGAGATGTTTTAAAGGGGAGGGCACGGAATGCACAATCAGCGAGTACTTGTTTTGGACTTCGGCGGCCAGTATAACCAGCTGATCGCGCGCAGAGTCCGCGAATGCAATGTCTACTGCGAGGTAAAGCCCCACAGCATGACTATAGAAGAAATAAAGGTATACGACCCCATCGGCATCATCTTCACCGGCGGCCCGCAGAGCGTTTACGCTGCCGGCTCCCCACAGGTCGATCCGAAGATATTCGAGCTCGGCATCCCCGTGCTCGGAATCTGCTACGGCTGCCAGCTCATGGCGCATTACCTCGGCGGCGAGGTGACCGCCGCGCAGTCGGACACCGCCCGTGAATACGGCAAGACCCCGACCTTTTTCGATACCGGCTGCCGCCTGTTCAAGGGACTTCCAGCCGAGAGCGTCACGTGGATGAGCCACGGAGACTATATGGCAAAGGTACCTGAGAGCTTCCGCCTTGTCGCGCACAGCGCGGCCTGCCCGACCGTCGGCATATGCGACGAAGCCCGCGGCTTCTACGGTGTGCAGTTCCATCCCGAGGTAAACCACACCGAGTACGGCCAGAAGATGCTGCACAACTTCCTGTATGAGGTCTGCGGCGCAAGGGGCGACTGGACGATGGGAGACTATATGCGCGCATCTATAGAGTCTATACGTGCCAAGGTCGGCGACGGCAAGGTGCTGCTCGCACTTTCGGGCGGTGTTGACTCGTCCGTCGCGGCGGCACTGCTCGCTGAGGCCGTCGGCAGTCAGCTCACCTGTATTTTCGTCGACCACGGTCTTATGCGCAAGAATGAGGGCGACGAGGTCGAGGCCGCATTCAAAAGCTGGGATATCAATTTCATCCGCGTCAACGCTCAGGACCGCTTCCTCGGCAGGCTCGCCGGAGTTTCCGAGCCTGAGGCAAAGCGGAAGATAATAGGCGAAGAGTTCATCAGGGTTTTTGAGGATGAGGGAAAGAAAATAGGCTCCGTGGACTATCTCGCTCAGGGCACCATCTACCCGGATGTCATCGAGTCCGGCACGAATGTCGCGGCAGTCATCAAGAGCCATCACAATGTCGGCGGACTTCCTGATTTCGTTGATTTTAAGGAGATCATAGAGCCGCTGCGACTGCTGTTCAAGGATGAGGTACGCGCCCTCGGACGTGAGCTCGGCCTGCCGGAATACCTGGTCATGCGTCAGCCATTCCCCGGGCCCGGCCTTGCCATACGCGTCATCGGCGATATCACAAAGGAGAAGCTTGATATCCTGCGCGAGGCGGACTTCATCTTCCGCGACGAGATTGCAAAGGCACATCTTGAGGACACGATGAATCAGTATTTTGCGGTGCTCACGAGCATGCGCTCGGTCGGCGTAATGGGCGACGGCAGAACGTATGACTACACCCTCGCGCTGCGCTCAGTGACAACGACCGACTTTATGACCGCAGATTGGGCGCGCATACCCTACGACGTGCTCGATAAGGTCTCCGTGCGCATCGTAAACGAGGTCAAGGGCATAAACCGCATCGTCTACGACATAACCTCCAAGCCCCCCGCAACCATTGAGTGGGAATAATCACAGAAAGTCTAAAAACCCAGTAATATCAAGGCTTTTCGGACTTTGCCCACCCCTTTTGATAACGATTTGATAACATCCCTTGAAGTGACTATTATTCTATACCCCAAGTGGCTTGTAGGTTATCAGAATAATTCTCAAATGGCTGTTACCAAGAAATAAATCTGTATTATACGATTAAAAAGCCCTTAACTGTGGATTTGTACCGCAGTTAAGGGCTTTTTGTCGTCTTTTTTCTTAGTCGGGTTTCAGGCGATCTTTGAAGGTGTCTAACATTATATCGTTCAGTTCCTCCGAAGGAGCCTTTACCCAACCGCCCGCCGTGTCGAACTTAGGATAGTGGTAACGCCATTGGTCGTAGGTATCTTTATCAATCTCACATGCATCGAGTTTGGCTTTTTGCTCTTTCCAAGCGGTAAGCATACGAATAATTTCTGCGGCATCCTTCCCCTTCTCAGAGTTGACTTTAAGACACACTTCCCCGTCTGCTTCGCTGACGGTAATGCCGTAAATGTCCTCAAGGGCAAACAGCGTGTGCATCAGACCTATGTAACTGTCAATATCGGGCACATTCAACGCTTCAGGTGCTACATCCAAAACTTGTGCCAACGCTGCAGTAATATCTGCTTTTGGAGTACGGGAACCTGTTTCATACTGTGCCATACGAACATCAGCAGATTTATCGGGAAAACCGAGCTGTAATCCGAGATATTTTTGTGTCATTCCACGTAGATTGCGGAAAAAGTGAATTCTTTCGCTAATAGCCATAAAAGCACCTCTTTTCAAGTGTTCGTACATAGTATAGCAGAAATGTTTAGTGCTGTCAAGAAGATTCCAAACAAAAAAGTTTAGTATTTTCTCGCAAACCACTTGACAAAAGCAAATATGCTTAGTATAATGATATAAGACTAAGCATATGCGCTTAGTAAAAATGAATGACCGTCTAAGTGGGATATGATTTTGCCAAGACCTCCGAGTGGCGACGGAGCGAGCGAGACAACGCCGCTGAAAAAGCAGGGGTAGGAACGGCACTTGGGTAGAACGGCACCCCATTATACTAACCGAAGAAAGGAGGAAACTTATGGGACAACAGTTTATGCGAGTGGAAGAAGTCGCTGAGATTCTCGATGTTTCAACCTCGTATGCCTACAAAGTCATACGAGAGCTGAATGAGGAACTAAAGCGTAAAGGCTTTATTACCATCTCGGGAAGAGTCAACAGAGAGTATTTTAATGAAAGGCTGTACCAAGCCAGAAAGGAGAACAAAAATGCCTGTTTATAAAAATGAAGATAACGGCACTTGGTATGTTTTAACACGATATGTAGATTGGAAAGGCGAGCGCAAACAGAAATGCAAGCGAGGCTTTGAAACCAAACGAGAGGCGCAGGAGTGGGAGCGAGTATTTAAGCAGCAAAGTGCTGCCGATATGGATATGAACTTTTCCGCCTTTGTTGAGCTTTATATAAAGGACATAAAACCCCGCTTAAAAGAAAACACTTGGCTGACCAAAAAGCATATCATTGAAACCAAGATTTTACCCTATTTTGAAAAGAAAAATGTCAGTGAGATCACCACAAAGGATGTAATCGCTTGGCAGAATGAACTGCTCGCTTTTCGTGATGAAAAGAAGAAGCCGTATTCACAGACCTATCTCAAAACCGTCCACAATCAGCTTAGTGCCATCTTTAACCACGCTGTAAGACATTATGACCTTCGTTCCAATCCCGCCGCAAAAGCCGGGAATATGGGCACAGAGGAACGCAAGGAAATGAAGTTTTGGACGAAAGAAGAGTACAAGAAGTTTGCCGATGAAATGATGGACAAGCCCGTATCATACTACGCATTTGAAATGCTTTACTGGTGTGGCATTCGTGAGGGCGAGTTACTCGCTCTGACTGCGGGGGACTTCGACTTTGAAAAAGGTACTGTTACAATCAGCAAATCTTATCAGCGTTTGCACGGCGAAGATGTCATTACCACACCGAAAACAAGGAAAAGCAACCGCACAATTAAAATGCCGCAGTTTCTCTGTGAGGAAATGCAGGATTATATCGGTATGCTGTACGGCTACAAAAAGAAAGACCGTATATTCCCCATTTCAAAGAATTATCTGCACCGAGAAATGGATCGTGGCTCAAGAGCCGCAGGGGTGAAGCGTATCCGCATTCACGACTTGCGCCATAGCCATATTTCCCTGCTCATAGATATGGGCTTTTCTGCGGTGGCAATTGCCGACCGTGTCGGTCACGAAAGCATTGAGATCACATATCGCTATGCACACCTATTCCCGTCAAAGCAGACGGAAATGGCAAAGAAACTTGAATATGAAAGGATGGATATTGAAAATGTCCGCTAAAAATCTTGACCGTCACAACCGTTGGAGGAGCAAAACAATTGCTTTTCGTATGTCGCCGCAGGAGGCTGCTATTTTGGACAGTAATGTCAGAATATCGGGACTGACAAAGCAGGATTATCTTTGTGCCCGTGCTCTGAAGCAGCAAATAACGGTTGTCGGCAATCCGAGAGTCTATAAGGCCCTGCGAAACGAGCTTACCGCCGTCCTCGATGAACTTAAACGCATCGAAGCCGGCGCAGGAGTTCACGATGACTTGCTCGACCGTATTGAGCAGATTAACACCACGCTATATGGAATGAAGGAGCAAAAGGATGGCATATAAAACCGAAAAGACTGTTCCGTATCTGTTGGCGCAGATACGGAACAGTCTTCTCAAAAATGTACTGCAAGTATTATAACCTATGACTCCTCCAATTTCAATAGTTTTGAGAAAAATTGAAAGGAGGCAACGCCTATGGCGGAATTAAAAATCATCAGTATGGATGAAGTGCCCGTCGAAGAAGTGGAATGGCTGTGGTATCCCTATATCCCATACGGTAAGTTGACAATCATTCACGGCGACGGCGGTGAAGGAAAAACAACACTGATATTGAGATTAGCGGCTCTGTTGTCAAGGGGAGAAAAACTACCCTGCGACGACACCGAGCGGGAGCCGATTAAGGTAATATATCAAACCGCAGAGGATGGGCTTGGGGATACCATCAAGCCTCGTCTTCTTGCCGGTAATGCAGACTGCTCACAAATCAAGGTGATCGACGAATCTGAGGCAGCATTGACGATGCTTGACGAGAGAGTAGAAAAAGCTATTGCAGAAACAGGTGCAAGGGTAATGATTTTAGATCCAATGCAAGCCTATATCGGCGCAAAGGTAGATATGAACCGAGCAAATGAAGTCCGTACCATTCTCTCTCAGCTTGGCAGGATCGCTGAGAAATACCGTTGTGCGATTATACTTGTGGGACACTTAAACAAGGCACAGGGTAACAAATCCAATTATAGAGGTCTTGGTTCCATAGACTTTCAAGCAACAGCAAGAAGCGTCCTTGTAGTTGGCAGAGTAAAGGACAAACCGGAGATACGAGTGGCGGCACATCAAAAATCTTCCCTCGCACCGGAAGGCAAACCTATCGCATTTGAACTGAGTGAAGCCAACGGCTTCAAATGGCTCGGTCATTATGATATTTCCATCGACGATCTTCTCAGCGGCATCAGTCGTGAGAAGAAATCCGATATGGCTGAAAGCCTTATCGTTGACTACCTATCCGGCGGGAAGTACCCGCAACAGACCTTGCTGCAAAAGGCGCAGAGTTTAGATATCTCCAAACGAGTGCTCGATGAAGCAAAGAAAACTCTGCGTGTGCGATCTGTTAAGGAAGGCAGTATGTGGTATTGGCAACTACCCGAAGAAAAAGAGAGCAGCGATCAGTAAGGTTGCAACATTGTAAAGGTGCGGGACTTTCGCAATCTTGCAATGTTCTTTTTCGGCAGGTATGCCAATACGAAGTTTAGGCGAGGTGCAGGGTGCCCTTTTCAAAGGGCGGCTCCGCTGGGGAGTTGTCCGCAGACAATGGGGCAAAGCCCCTGTCTCGCCTGTCGGCTCGGTCGGTGCTTCTGCCGACTGAAGCCGGCAGAGGTCGCCACCGGCGACCCGCACCCCTCGGAGAGCGCAATAGCAGCTTTTGATGGCAGTAGGCTGTCAAAAGTGCTTTTGCGTTACTCTTGACAAGAGTAACAGAACCCCGGCT
>OQWM01003302.1_pt1 | contig 10792 bp, 10 predicted proteins | sample 1691531 | NCBI WGS metagenome assembly OQWM01 (sample SAMN03418257, study PRJEB22391) | human gut metagenome | biome: human-gut; feature: organic feature; material: feces | host: Homo sapiens | place: Tanzania | collected 2013-01 | reverse complement strand
CCCCTGACACCGGGAACATAACAGGCAGGGTGTTGGCACACCCGTTCACTGACTCCGCCGGAGTCTTACTGCTTACAACTCCGGCTCGGTCACCCCCTCTGACGCGGGAGGCTGCTGGCGTATCATTGTGATCTTTCCCCGCCGCAATTCTGGTTTGCCGGACCGCCCACAGGGGCTTGCCGAGAAAGTAACGTACCTGTTATGCTGGGTATTCGGTTGTCAAGGTGCTGGAAAGCTAATTACGAATGCTTTCTGGCGAATACATCAAGGATACTTTGAAGAATTTGTTGTGTCTCCAAGGGCTGTAAGGGGATGATTTTTCGTAAGGTCATCTCTTGTGTCTGGGTTAAATACCTGTGCCTACTGCGTGGCTCGTATGTAATGTAAACGCCGCCATATCTTCCCGGCATAGTTATAATAGAGTACTTCCCTTTCATCCGACTTAAATCCTCATAGATTGTCCGAGTGCTGACGCCTAATTCGCATGCTAAATTAGGAACTGTTTCATAATTGCGTTGAAAAACAATATCCCAAATAGCCGCTTGGCGCTCATCCGGACTCATTTTCTTCCCTCCTTTTTCGCCTAAATTCAGTATAGCTGCATACCCTGAAGATTTTCTTCAAGTTTAGCGATTTAAAGCATTAGCTTTTTTTTGTGGACAGGGTTATCTGGATATTGAAGTTCTGTGTTCTCGAACTAAGCGTATACAGTTACACAACAAAAAATGCCCGCTTGGCATGTGGATTCACATGCCAAGTGGGCAAATACTATTTCTTATTGTTTCTCATTATTTATTGTGATTTGATATGAAATTTACGCTACTGCAAAAGTCAATTAGGTATTTCCGCTCTGACTCTAAATACAACTAATCCAGCTACAAGACACAACAAACCCATTAAACGCATTTTCATTCCATTTCACTATGTTAATCGCAACTTTTATCTATACCAATTACTTCTATGCTTTTAGCCGAGATGAACTCTCGTTGCCTACTGCTCACCACGAAGAGGTAGCACATCTGAGCAGCGTAGCCATGCTGACGCATGGCCGGTAAGTATTAGTCTCTGCGGAACAGGTCGCGGGTATAGACCTTGTCCTGCACATCATCCAAGCAGCTATCATAGCGGTTGGCAATGATGGCTTGGCTGCGTTTTTTGAATTCTTCAAGGTCATTCACAACTTCACTGCCAAAGAATGTACTGCCATTCTCCAGAGTCGGCTCATAGATAATGACCGTTGCTCCTTTGGCCTTAATGCGCTTCATGACGCCCTGAATGGAGGACTGACGGAAGTTGTCAGAGTTGGATTTCATGGTCAGTCGGTATACGCCAATCACGCAAGGCTTCTCCTGCTCCTTGTCATACTCATTGTCCTCGCCATATCCGTAGTAGCCTGCCATCTGAAGCACGCGATCTGCAATAAAATCCTTTCGAGTACGGTTGGATTCCACGATTGCTTCAATCAGGTTCTCCGGAACATCAGCATAATTCGCCAGCAACTGCTTGGTGTCTTTTGGCAGGCAGTATCCGCCATAACCGAAGCTAGGGTTGTTATACTGATCACCAATACGAGGATCTAGGCAAACACCTTTAATGATCTGCTGGGTGTTCAATCCCTTCATCTCAGCATAGGTGTCCAGTTCGTTGAAATAGCTGACACGGAGAGCCAGATATGTGTTGGCAAACAGCTTGACAGCCTCGGCTTCCGTAAAGCCCATGAACAGGGTGTCGATGTTCTCCTTGATTGCACCTTCCTGCAACAGTTCAGCAAACTCATGCGCCGCTTTCACGAGACGCTCATCATTCAAATCTGTACCGACAATGATGCGGCTCGGGTAGAGGTTATCATACAGAGCCTTGGACTCACGTAGGAATTCCGGGCTGAAAATGATGTTCTTGGTATTAAACTTCTCGCGCACGGATGTAGTGTACCCCACCGGAATCGTGGACTTGATAACCATGATGGCATTCGGATTATACTGGAGAACCAGTTTAATCACAGCCTCAACCGCCGATGTGTCGAAGAAGTTTTTCTTGCTGTCATAGTTGGTAGGAGCTGCAATGACAACAAAATCTGCACCCTTGTAGGCCACTTCTGCGTCAAGCGTTGCCGTTAGGTTCAGGTCCTTTTCAGCAAGATACTTTTCAATGTACTCATCCTGAATGGGAGACTTTCTGTGGTTAATGAGATCAACTTTTTCCGGAATAATATCCACTGCCATGACCTCATGGTGCTGCGACAACAGCGTAGCAATAGACAGACCGACATAGCCGGTACCTGCAACTGCGATTTTCATTTCGTTTTCCTCTATCACAAACTATATATTATTTTGCCTACAAACTCCGCTATTTTCAAATCTTCTTCTGTGTTGATATCAACCGCCTCAAATTTGCTAACTGCATAAATGCAAGGCAGTTTTCCAATCCTGCACCTGTATTTTTCCAGAGATTCCCTTTTGATCCCGTACAAACCCGTACTTTCCTCAATAACCGGAAGCATATCTTGACTACGCGGTAAGACGCTTGGACGATAATTGATGGGTGTACGATTCAGCCAATAAAATCCGTGGTTTTCAGTTGCCGTAAAAACAGAATCGTAAACCTCGCTGGTTGTCAATCGATCAAAGCATTTCCGAATCGTTTCTGGTTGCAAATATGGTGCCGTTGCAAAAAGCTGAAAATAGTAATCGTATTCTGGATAAAGCCTATAATGATACACCAACAAATCGTTTCCATTTGCCGTATTCTGCGCAAGCTCAGGTTTACGCTTCAATACGTGGAACCCCATCTTTTCCGCATAGGATGCAATTTCAGCGCTATTTGTATCAATATAAACATCATCAAATACATCTGCTTGCTTTACGTGCTCACAAATATACTGATAAAGCTTTTTCCCATTTAAAATGCGAAGGTTTTTCCCCGGAACGCGCTCAGAATTCGCTTTGATGGGAATAAAACATGCTGTTTTCATGCCGCCACCGCCTTTTCAGCAGCAGCATACTTCACATTCCCGTTGAGTCGATTAGGTGTTGCCCCCCCCCCACAATATATGGGTCAATTTGTGAAACGGATTCATCCATATCCAGCCAAGCTCGCGCACATGCCAAATCTAAACCATCATCAATATCTATGCTTGTTCGTTTATCAAGGATATACCGATAAGGATTGCTACCATGAAAGTATTTCCATTCAATCATCTTTTTGCGCGGAGCAAGCAATATGCCATCCGTCACAAAATATAACGGCGGGAGTTGCTGTGACGGGACATGCTTTATTCCAAGCTCATAATTAACCGGGCCATCATCATTCCACAGATACCGCTTAAATTTTTCCATTGACGCCAGTGAATCATAGCCCTGTTTTAATGCTTCCTGATAGAGTTTAATGGCCTCTCGATAATGCTTCGGAAAAACTAATGGTGCGGTACAGGTTGCCCAAAGGATGTCATCTCCCGGAACATTTTCACAAATATGCGCTACCACTTCACCAAAAGTTTTTGTTTTTTCATCGCAAAATTCTGGTGCGCGCTTATGTGTCATTACCCCCTGAGATTCTGCCATTGTAAGCATTAAATCGGAATCGGAAGAGACAACAATATTTGATATTTCCTCCACTTGTTTCAACTGATTAATTTTGTTGATCAAAAGATTGGTTCCTGCAAATGGAGCTATGTTTTTATTCTTTAATCTGCGGCTTCCTTCTCGAACCGGAATAATTGCAGTGATTTCCATAAATATCCTCCTGTTTTTCAAAGTAAAATCGATCAAATTTCATTATCCGATATTACATATTTGTTGTATCGACGCATCATATCTTCTGCTGCAGCAGTAATCGCCCCCTCCGTTTGGTTCCAAAAAGCATATTCCGAAATATTGTTCTTTGTCTCAGCGGCATCTAAAACCTCCTCTACTACACTGTTCAAATTTTCTTCTGGCATAACTGAGTAACTGGTATATCGTTCAAATGGGCTCACCCGATCCGCAAGAAGCCGACATATCAAGGTTTTGGAAGTGATACTTAATGCACGTGCCATAATAGTAGATTCATGTCCAATATATAGATTTGCTTTGGGGAAAGCGCTTCTGTTCCAAATAGCAACCCCCTCATCAGCCAGCAAAGATGTATACATCGCGCGGTTGCTACGAGGATGAAACTTTATCAGCAAATTATAATTAGCCGTTAGTTTTTTTAATCGTCCTATAAACGCAACCATCACCGCTTCGTCTATTATGCCATCCTCAACAGATGTCTGTGCCAGATAACATAGCACCGGCTTTTTCCGCTCCTTAAAAAGCCCTAATGAAACCTCTTCAGTATCGCCTTCCAATTCCGGATAACCAACGACTCTATATTCACTTGATGTTTCAAGATATTTTTGGGTGTAATATGTTTTCCAATAGTCTCCGTAAATGTAAGAAACATCGGCGTTGCACTTAGATCCAAACATCGTGTTCATAACAATGTATAAACTTTTCTTTTTCAAGAACAACCTTGCAAATCTGAACATTTCTTTAAAGCGTTTTTCACACAGGTTTACCGAGCATTTTAAATAAATATTTAGCTTTTCTTTTTTATTTTTGTAAACACTTACCAACGAATTTGCAGACAAATCCGAAACCACCGTGCTGTCCATATACAGTCCATGCTGAAAGTTATACACATACAGTCTCTTTGCATGTGCTTTTATCGTAAACAGATAGTCAAAAAATCGGTGCGCAAAGGTCAGCACTGCTTTAGGTCGATATATTTCCAAAATTTTCGATGCATCATAGCCATAATCTTTTGCACAAAAAACTGCTGAAAATCCATTGATCTTCTTAGGTTCGGCCTCGCTCATGTAGCAAGCTGCAATTTTCAACTCTGGCCGAATTTTGTGAATCTCATGGCAAAGCCCAACAGCATATCTATTAAATCCCTCAATACGATAGTCAACAATCAACAAATCAATCGATTCACTCATTGACTTTTTTCCTCCGAAGCTTTAGTTTTGCAAGCAGCTCGTCCAATTCATTTTGGGGGAACACCAGTAAGAAATTAGCAAAGAAATGTATTCCGCAAACCGCAAAACCATAGATAATATTTGCCGGGCCAACCTTCATTGCTAAGATAGCGACCACAAAAATCAGCAACAACTTCACGTAATCCATGAGCGGCATCGTTAAAGCTTTCATATACTTTATGTATCTTTGCCTTATTATATTGTTTAAGGTATGTCAAGAGAACAAGTCAATAGATTAAAGATAGTTCTTGCAGAGGAGCAGAAGTCAAATAAATGGCTTGCCGAACAATTAGGCAAGGACCAAGCTACGATTTCCAAGTGGGTGACAAATGCAAGTCAGCCAGACCTTAAAAATCTACTGCGCATTGCAAAAGCATTGAATGTAGATGTAGCAAGATTGTTAAATACGGAGGTAGTCAACGATGACTAAATCTAAGGATGTCGGATATGGATATATCCGGTCTAACCATTTTTTACAACTTCCGATAATACGCTATTATCAGAAAATGAGGAGAATTAAGCTATGACACCAGAGGAAAAAGCGAGAGTAAAGATTGACCGTTGGTTTGAAGATGCAGGTTGGCAGGTTGTCAACCGTGACGAATTCGAGCCTACGATGTCTGCCGTTGCCGTGCGTGAGGGCTTGCTGAAAGGCAATCTCGAAGCGGACTACCTTATGTTCATCAATGGCAAGGTGTGTGGTGTACTGGAAGCTAAACGTGAGGAGGTGAATGTCGAATCTGATATGGTTAGCGAACAAGTGTCTACTTACGCTAAGAGCGTTCCTAATTGCTACCAGACTTGGCAAAAGCCTATACCTCTTTTATACAAATCAAATGGTAAGGTTGTCTTATTCCAAGATTTTCGCGAGACAAACACGGAATGGGATGAAATCAACCGTATCCATACTCCAAAGGAGATTGTAAGTATGCTTGGCATTGACGATCCGTTTGCTGGCTTGCCAACGCTACGCAAGAAGGGATTGCGTGAATGTCAATACGAGGCTATTACGGAGTTGGAAAAGAGCTTCCGTAGTGGGCAAAACCGTGCTCTTATGGTGCTTGCTACAGGTGCAGGAAAAACTTATACCGCTTGTCTTGCTGCCTATCGTATGTTGGCGTATACTCCGATGCGTCATGTTCTCTTCCTTGTCGATCGCAACAATCTCGGACGACAAGCTGAAAATGAATTCGGCACATTCCGCCTCACTGACAATGGTGAAGCTTTCAACACCATCTATGGCGTGGAGCGATTGAAGTCTGCTAAAATACCATCTGACTGCAATGTGTTGATATCCACCATTCAACGACTGTTCTCGCTGTTGAAAGGTGAAGACATTGAAGACACCGACGATGACGACAATGATGAAGCTACAGGTGAGGTTACGCTTCCTGACAATCCTAATCTGCCACACGATTTCTTTGACATGATTGTCATTGATGAGTGTCACCGCAGTATTTACGGCAACTGGCGCAAGGTGCTTGAATATTTCGACACGGCTCGCCTTATTGGTCTTACTGCAACACCTATTCCCGAAACTATGGCGTTCTTCAACAACAACCGTATTGTGAACTATACGCTTGAAAAGAGTATTGTGGATGGTGTGAACGTAGACAATCGCGTGTATCGTATAAGGACGGAGGCGACCGAGAATGGTGGTGCTATATTGAAAGGCGACCGTGTGCGTGTTGAAACTCGCTATACTGGCAAAACGGAGGAGATAAACACACGAGAGACTAAGAATTACACTAAGACGGAGCTTAACCGTTCTATTATCAACCCGTCTCAGATAAAGCTTATTCTTACAACTTATCGTGATGCTGTATATACGGAGATGTTCAACGACCCACAACGTGAGCCGAACTATGCATATCTCCCTAAGACTCTTATCTTTGCGCTTAATGAGACCCATGCAACAAATATCGTGAATATTGCCAAAGAGGTGTTTGGCGAGAAATGTCCGAATGTAAACATGGACAGATATGTACAGAAGATTACTTATTCGGCAGGCGATAGCAACGAGCTTATCCGCCAGTTCCGCAACGATCGTGACTTCCGCATTGCTGTCACTTGTACGTTAGTGGCTACAGGTACTGATGTGAAACCGCTCGAAGTGGTGATATTCATGCGAGATGTGGAATCTGAACCGCTTTACATTCAGATGAAAGGTCGTGGTGTGCGCACCATCGGCGATGAACAGCTTAGAGCCGTAACACCTAATGCCTTCAGCAAGGATTGTTTCTTCCTGGTCGATGCTGTGGGCGTCACTGAGCATACGATGTCAATTCCGGAACAGGGCGATGGGCCTGACACCGTCACGATAACATTGAAGGAATTGCTTGAGAAAATTGCTCATGGCAATCTGCCAGATATGTATCTGAAACGTCTGGCTGCTACTTTGTCCCGTCTACACAATAAGGCCGACAATAGTCAGCGTGCGGAGTTTGAACGTTTGGCAAGCGACTCTATGGATGCCATTGCACAGCGTATATATGATGCTCTGGAAAACGAAGTTTTGCCGCCTTATAATGATATTAATGAGCCTAACAACGAGCGCAAGGGACTTGTATCTCCGGTTGCCAATCATGCTGATGTGCGCCGATACATCCTAATCCTTGCTGCTGGTTTCGTCAATACGCTCATGCCTGGTGAAGACACGCTTATATCCAAGGGCTTTTCTGTGGAGGAAGCAAAAGACACTACAGAAGCTTTTGAGAAGTATTGTCGTGACCATGCTGATGAGATTGAGGCATTGCGCATTATCTATAATCAGAGTGGTGAGCCTATCAATTTTGATATGATGAAAGATTTGGAGAACAAGCTGAAGATGGAAAACAATCGCTTCAGCACGAAGCAGCTTTGGAACTCTTATGCCATCGTTTCTCCAAACCACGTGCGACGCGCCACCAAGAAGGAGGAGAGCGAGGCTCTTACCAATATCATACAGTTGGTGCGCTTTGCCTATCGTCAGATTGAACGTCTGGACAGTGTTTGCACTACTGCCCGACAATACTTCAACCTTTGGTGTGGTCAGTGGCATCGTGACATATCAGAACGACAGAAGCAGCTCATGAGCCAGATTGTGGACTATGTGGCAAGTAACGGTGCTTGTACCATAAACGACATTCGAGAGGACGACCGCACACAAGCTGCTCAGATGATTGCAGCATTCGGTACTAAACAGAAGGCGGATGACGCTCTTCTTTCTTTGTTTAATTTTGTGGTTTTAAGAAAAACAGCATAACTTTGAATTATGACAAACAATATATCTACAGAGCAATCGCTCACCAAGAAAGTATGGAATCTCGCCACTACACTTGCAGGACAAGGTATTGGCTTCACCGATTATATCACGCAACTCACTTATCTGCTTTTTCTGAAGATGGACGCGGAGAACGTAGAGATGTTTGGAGAAGAGTCGGCAATACCTGCTGGATATCAGTGGGAAGAACTTATAAAACTCGACGGACTGGATCTTTTGAAACAGTATGAGGAAACGCTAAAAGTACTCAGCGAGCAAGACAACCTTATCGGTACCATCTACACCAAAGCGCAGAACAAAATTGATAAACCTGTCTACTTGAAGAAGGTTATCACCATGATTGACGAGGAGCAATGGCTTGTTATGGATGCTGACGTGAAGGGTGCTATATATGAGAGCATTCTGGAAAAGAACGGACAGGATAAGAAGAGTGGTGCAGGACAGTATTTCACACCGCGTCCGCTCATTAAGGCTATGGTGGATTGCATCCGCCCGCAGATTGGCGAGACGGTGTGCGACCCTGCATGTGGTACGGGTGGCTTCCTTCTCACGGCTTATGACTATATGAAGAATCAGTCGGCCGACAAGACAAAACGCGATTTTCTGCGCAACAAAGCTCTGCATGGCGTGGACAATACTTCACTTGTCGTCACACTCGCTTCTATGAACCTCTATCTGCATGGTGTGGGTACTGACCGCAGCCCCATCTCTTGTGAAGATTCGTTGGAACGTGAGCCTAAAACGCTCGTAGACGTTATCCTTGCCAATCCTCCTTTCGGTCAGCGCCCGGCAGGGTCTGTGGAGCTTAACCGCCCCGACTTCTATGTGGAGACGAAGAACAATCAGCTGAACTTCCTTCAGCACATGATGCTCATGCTGAAAGTGGGTGGCCGCGCAGCCGTGGTACTTCCAGACAACGTTCTCTTTGAGGGTGGTGCTGGCGAGACTATCCGTAAACGCCTTCTTTCTGACTTCAATCTGCATACCATCCTGCGTCTGCCTACTGGTATATTCTATGCGCAGGGCGTAAAGGCTAATGTGCTGTTCTTCACAAAGGGTCAGCCTACAAAGGAGGTTTGGTTCTATGACTACCGTACCGACATCAAGCATACGCTTGCCACCAACAAATTGGAGCGCCATCATCTCGACGACTTCGTGAAATGCTATAATCCCGACAATATCAATAATCGCACCGAAACCTACGATGCTGAGAGTAATCAGTCAGGACGTTGGCGCAAATACTCTGTTGAGGAGCTTACCGCTCGTGACAAGACTTCTCTCGACATCACTTGGATTAAACAGGGTGGCGAGGAAGAGGAACATACTCTGGAAGAACTGATGGCTACCATAAAGGAACAAAGCCAAAACATCAGCAAGGCGGTGAGTGAACTTGAAAAATTATTGGTTGACATCAAGGAGGATTAAGGACATGGATGAAATCATAAAGCGAGAGGATGCTCTCTTTGGGCATGTCTCAAAACTTATTGACGAGGCGCACAAGCATGTTAAAACTACTGTGAACACTACAATGGTCTACACTTACTATGGTATTGGTAAATATATTGTGGAGGATGAGCAGCAGGGATACGAGCGTGCAGCGTATGGCAAGAAGGTGTTAAAAGCTCTTTCTGAGAAACTGTGTCTGAAGTACGGTGAGGGTTGGTCTTATTCTAATTTAAGACAAATTCGACAGTTCTATTTGGCGTATGCGAATTTGACAGACGGTGTTTGTCAAATTCAGTTTGATTTGTCTTGGTCGCATTATCTTATACTTATGCGTATTGAGAATCATGATGAGCGCAACTTCTATGAGATTGAGGCGAAACAACAGAATTGGAGTGTGCGTGAACTGAATAGACAGGTTGGTAGTTGTCTTTATGAGCGGTTGGCTTTGAGTCGCAATAAGGACGAGGTGATGCGCTTGGCAAAAGAGGGGCAGATAGTAGAAAAACCATCAGACATCATAAAGAATCCTATCACATTGGAGTTTTTGGGATTGAAGCCTGATTCCGTTTATTCCGAGTCTAAACTGGAGAACGCCATTATCAGCAAGATGCAGCAATTCTTGCTCGAACTTGGTAAAGGCTTTCTTTTTGAGGCACGACAGAAGCGGTTTACTTTTGAAGAACAGCATTTCTTTGTTGACTTGGTGTTTTACAACCGCTTGTTGCAATGCTATGTGCTTATTGATTTGAAGATAGACAAACTTACCCATCAGGACCTCGGACAGATGCAGATGTATGTCAACTATTATGACCGCTATGTCAAGTTGGATTTCGAGAAACCAACTATTGGTATTCTTTTATGTAAGGAGAAGAATGATGCCCTCGTAGAGCTGACTCTACCTAAGGATGCCAATATCTATGCGTCGGCTTACCAACTCTATTTGCCTAACAAGGCTTTACTGCAAGCTAAGGTGAAGGAATGGATTGAGGAGTTTGAAGAGAACGAGGAAATAAAGAAACTTGAAGAAGACAAATAACAAATGAATACTAAAGCATTACGCCAAAAGATACTTGACCTTGCGATAC
>OQWM01003301.1_pt1 | contig 10795 bp, 9 predicted proteins | sample 1691531 | NCBI WGS metagenome assembly OQWM01 (sample SAMN03418257, study PRJEB22391) | human gut metagenome | biome: human-gut; feature: organic feature; material: feces | host: Homo sapiens | place: Tanzania | collected 2013-01 | reverse complement strand
GAAAAGGGTTCTGATCACGGGTGCAGGCGGCTTTGTGGGCTCTCGTGCATTACAACAGTGGCAGGGAAAGTACGAACTTTGCACTTTGCCAAAGGGCTTTCTGTGCACCGCCACCGAAACGGAAGTCCTTGTACAGACCCAAGCACAGCATCCGGACGTGATCCTGCACACTGCTGCGCTTTCCGATACCGGCTACTGCGCACAGCACCCGGCAGAAGCTTACCGTGCCAATGTGGAGCTGCCGGTCTGGCTGGCACGGGCCGCGCAGCAGACGAAGGCAAAGCTGGTGGCATTCAGCTCGGATCAGGTCTATGCGGGAACGAAGCAGCAGGGCCCGCTGTCAGAAGCGTTGGATCTGCATCCGGCAAACATTTATGGCCAGTATAAATTGGAAGCAGAGCAGCGTGTGCTGGAGCTCTGCCCGGACTCGGTCCATCTGCGTGCCAGTTGGATGTACGACCTGCCCGGCTATGGGCTGCCCATCCGGGGCAATCTGCCGCTGAATCTGCTGCGTGCCGCGCTGAAGGGGGAGACTGTGCGCTTCTCCCGGAACGACTTCCGCGGCGTGACCTATGTGCGGCAGGTGATCGAAAATCTGGAGCCTGCCATGGAACTGCCCGGCGGCGTGTACAATTTTGGCAGCGGTAATGCAGAGGATATGGTGTGTACAGCCCGGCAGTTTGCCAAAGCGCTGGGCATTACCATAAAGATCACCGAAGAAAGCTGGGAGCGGAACCTTGTGATGGACGCTGCAAAGCTGGAGCGTTCCGGCATCCGGTTTGCTGCCACGCAGCAGGGGATCCGGTGCTGCCTGCGGGATTACGGCCTTTCGAATCTGTAAAATTTCCATATCGCACAAAAATCAAATAAAACGAAACAAAAAAGCAGGAGTTCTGCGCGAAAATCTTCCGACCAAAGCGGAAAAAACGCACAAAACGCCCTGCTTTTTGTGTTTCTCAGCGGGAAACAGCCGTTCATGGAAAAGTCATACTTAATTTACAAGGATTCGCAGTTTTGCTATAATAAATCCGCTTTTTTGGTAAAGCAGTCGAAAAGAATGATTTTTGTCAAGATTTGAGGAGAGTGGAACATTTGAAGGAAGTCAAGCTCGAAGAGTCGGCGTATCAGTTCGACGCAAAAATGTCCCTGAAACAGGCGATCCCGCTGGGTCTGCAGCATGTCTGCGCCATGTTCGTGGGCAACCTGACCCCGCTGCTGATCATCACCAGTGCCTGCGGCATTGCGGGTGGTGAGTTCGCAGATCTGCAGGTCACGCTGCTGCAGAGTGCTATGTTCGTGGCCGGTGTGGTCACGTTGGTGCAGCTGTTCACCATCGGCCCCGTGGGCGGTAGCGTGCCCATCATCATGGGTACCAGTTCCGGCTTTATTGGCGTGTTCAACAGTGTTGTCGGCAGTATGGGCGGCGGTGTGCTGGCCTATGGTGCCATTATGGGTGCATCCATCATCGGCGGCATTTTTGAAAGCGTGTTGGGCTTCTTCCTCAAGCCCCTGCGCAAGTTCTTCCCGCCGGTCGTCACCGGTACGGTGGTGCTTTCCATCGGTCTTTCGCTGATCTCGGTGGGCATCAATTCCTTTGGCGGCGGCAACAGTGCAAAAGACTTTGGCTCCATGGAAAATCTGCTGCTGGCCCTGTTCGTTCTGGTGGTCATTCTGATCTTCAAGCACTGGACCACCGGTTTCCTCAGCTCCTCCGCGATCCTGATCGGCATTCTGGCCGGTTACGTTGCGGCCTTTGTCATGGGTCTGGTGCTACCCACCACCGGTGTCACTGCCGAGGGTGTGGAGTTTACCAAGGCATGGGTGCTCAACTGGAATAAGGTGGCACAGGCCTCCTGGTTTGCCATTCCCAAGCTGATGCCGGTCAAGATCGTGTTTGATATGCGCGCTATTATGCCGGTGATGATCATGTTCGTTGTTACCGCTGTTGAGACTGTAGGTGATATCTCTGGTGTCATGGAGGGCGGCATGAATCGTGAGCCCACCGATAAAGAGCTGTCCGGCGGCGTGATCTGTGACGGTCTGGGCTCCTCCTTTGCGGCTCTGTTCGGCGTTCTGCCCAACACTTCCTTCAGCCAGAACGTGGGTCTGGTGGCCATGACCAAGGTGGTCAACCGCATGGCTCTGGCCTCCGGTGCCATCTTCCTGATCCTGTGCGGCCTGATCCCCAAGCTCGGCGCACTGATCTCCATTATGCCGCAGGCCGTTCTGGGCGGTGCTGCCGTTATGATGTTCTCTTCCATCGTGGTCAGCGGCATCCAGCTCATCACCAAGGAAAAGATGACCCCGCGTCAGCTTACCATCGTCTCGGTGGCTCTGGGCGTTGGCTACGGCATGGGTGCCAACAGCGGCATTCTGGCACAGGCTCCGCACGCTTTCCAGCTGATCTGCGGCGAGTCCGGCATCGTCCCGGCTGCGTTCGTGGCGATCCTGCTGAATGTGCTGCTGCCGAAGGATGACAAGGCAGAATAAAGCTCAAAGCTTCTGCCGGGCCAGTGCTTCCAATTGCGCCAGTGCTTCGGGCGTGTCGGCGTCGGCCAGTTCATTCCGATCCGCAATGTAAACGGTGTGAACATGCGCGGGATATTTCCGAAGCAGAACACTGCCGCCCATGCCCTGCGGCAAGGTGAGCAGTTCCTGAAAGAGTCCTTTTTCAAACAGAACGGGACTTCCGGTAAGGGGAGACGGGTCGTTACGGACCCGGAATCCCAGACGGAAGATCTCCCGTTCTGTTTCTTTTTGCCGTTCCAGCCGAGTCCTGTGGTCCCGCCCGGAGATGCCTGCCATGGCCTCCACTGTCTTGCGGCACAAAAGCGGCTGGTCTCCCGGCAGGAACATGCAGCCAAAAAGCTCCGGCACCTGTTCCAGCAGCGCGGAAAGTCCCAGTCGTACCGTATCGTTTCGGCCGGGCAGATCGTGCAGCAGCACCGGAACATTGCGGGAGCGGCAAAGCTGCGCAACTTCGTCCGAACGTGTCACCACGATGCGGGCCGAAAGCTTTGGAGTATCGGTCGCCGCAAATGCGCGGCAAAGCATCGGTTCCCCGCAGAACGGCGCAAGGAGTTTGTTGGAGCCGAAGCGTCGGCTCAGACCGGACGCCATGATGACACAGCCCACCGGAAGAAGTTCTTTCATATAGTACCACTCCTTCTGAAACGAATTGACAATAGTATTATATCGAAATCTGTGTTAAAATAAAAGAACAGAGAAAAAAAGAGAGGAACCTGCAGCTATGATGACGATCCGAGAATATAAGCGGGCCGAAACTCTGGAAGAAGCGTGGCAGCTGAACCAGAAAAAGGCCAACCGTGTGCTGGGCGGCATGATCTGGCTCAAAATGGAGAACATCAATGTCGGCACAGCCATCGACCTGTCCGGTCTGGGACTGGACACCATAGAGGAGACCGAGGACAATTTTTCCATCGGTGCTATGGTCACACTGCGGCAGCTGGAAGAACATCCCGGCCTTGCCGCCTATACCCGCGGCGCAGTAAAAGAAGCACTGCGGCATATTGTGGGCGTGCAGCTGCGAAATCTGGCCACTGTGGGCGGCAGCATCTACAGCCGGTTCGGCTTTTCCGATGTGCTCACACTGTTTATGGCCATGGATTGTTCGGTAGAGCTGTACAAGGGTGGCATCGTGTCCCTGCGGGAGTACGCCGAGCGTCCCTATGACCGGGACATCCTTGTGCGGCTGATCGTCAAAAAGAAAAACGCGGAGTTTTTCTATCAGTCTGTGCGCAACAGCCAGACCGATATCCCGGTGCTCACCTGTGCCGCCGCCCGTCTTGTAGATGGGTGCTATCGCATTGCGATCGGCGCACGCCCGCTCAAAGCGGTGCTGTATGAGTTCCCGGCGGAAAACGGTGTGCCCGCACAGGAACTGGCGCTGAAATGCGCCGATGCAGTAAAGAACGATATCATTACCGGCTCCAATATGCGCGGCAGTGCGGAATATCGCCGCCATCTGGCGGGCGTTCTGACAAAGCGTGCGGTTGTGGAGCTGGAAGCACGCACGGCACAGGAGGAAAATTAAATGCAGATCACTCTTACATTGAACGGCGTCAAGGTCACAGAGGATGTGGCCGCAGATATGCTGCTGATCGATTTTGTACGTGCCCACGGCTGCAAGAGCGTCAAGCGCGGCTGTGAGACTTCCAACTGCGGTCTGTGCACGGTGTTTCTGGACGAGAAACCGGTGCTGTCCTGCTCGGTACTGGCAGTGCGTGCCAGCGGCCACAGCATTACCACACTGGAAGGCCTGCAGGAAGAAGCAGCGGAGTTTGGCGGCTTTATCGCGGATCAGGGCGCAGAGCAGTGCGGCTTCTGTAACCCGGGCTTTATCATGAACGCACTGGCCCTCTTCCGCGAGAATCCGTACCCCAGTGAGGAAGAGGTCAAGGAATATCTCTCCGGCAACCTCTGCCGCTGCTCTGGCTATGAGGGCCAGCTGCGCGGCATCATGAACTTTCTGGCATGGAAAAAGCAGAAGGAGGCCGCAGAATGAATACCGTCAATAAACCCTTCCGTAAAAAGGACGCGATGCAGCTGGTCACCGGACAGCCCGTTTATATGGATGACGTGATCCCGCAGGACTGCCTGACCGTGAAGCTGCTGCGCTCTCCGCACGCGAATGCCATCGTCAAAACCATCAACACCGCTGTGGCAAAAAAAGTGCCCGGGATCGAAGCAATCTTTACATGGGAGGATGTGCCGCAGAATGCGCCGCGCTACACGCAGGCAGGCCAGACCTATCCGGAAGCCAGTCCGCATGACCGCCTGCTCATCGACCGCCATGTGCGCTTTGTGGGCGATGTGGTGGCCATCGTGGCCGGCAAAGACGAAAAGTGCGTGGACAAGGCCCTCAAGCTCATCAAGGTTGAATATGAGGTTTTGGAAGCAGTGCTGGACTATCACACTGCCAAGGACAACCCCATTCTGGTGCATCCGGAGGACAACTGGGCCAGTCTGTGCCCGGTGGGAGCCGACAACAAGCGCAATCTCTGCGCCCATGACGAATGCGGAGACGGCGATATCGACGCAGTGCTTGCAGCCAGCGATGTGGTCATCGATCATGTGTACCACACCAAGGCCTGCCAGCAGGCTATGATGGAGACCTTCCGCACCTACTGCTCGATCGACACCTACGGACGCCTGAACGTGCTCAGCTCCACCCAGATCGTATTCCATGCACGGCGCAATATTGCAAACGCACTGCATATCCCAAAATCCATGGTGCGCGTGGCAAAGCCCCGCATCGGCGGCGGCTTTGGTGCCAAGCAGACGGCGGTCAGTGAAGTATATCCGGCCTTCGTGACATGGAAGACCAAAAAGCCCTCCAAGATCATTTTCAGCCGTGTGGAAAGCCAGATCGCATCCTCGCCGCGTCATGAGATGGAGGTCCATGTGCGGCTGGGTGCCACAAAGGACGGCATTGTGAAGGGCATCGATCTGTACACCCTATCCAATACCGGTGCCTACGGCGAGCATGGCCCCACAACGGTGGGCCTTTCCGGCCACAAATCCATCCCACTGTACGGCAAGGCAGAGGCTTTCCGCTTTATCAGTGATGTCGTGTATACGAACCACATGTCTGCCGGTGCTTACCGCGGCTATGGTGCAACGCAGGGCCTGTTTGCGGTAGAATCTGCCGTCAATGAGCTGGCCCACAAGCTGAACATGGATCCCTTTGAGCTGCGTTTGAAAAACACCGTGCAGGAGGGCGACGTGATGCCTGCCTATTATGGCGCCGTCAATACCAGCTGTGCACTGGATCGCTGCCTTGTCAAGGTGCGGGATATGATCGACTGGGAGCACAAGTATCCTGCCCGTGATATGGGCAACGGCAAGGTGCGCGCTGTCGGCATGGGCATGGCAATGCAGGGCTCCGGCATTTCCGGCATGGATGTGGGCAGTGCGACCCTGAAACTGAATGACGACGGCTTCTACACCCTGATGATCGGTGCGGCCGACATGGGCACCGGCTGTGACACTACACTGGCGCAGATCGCTGCCGAGGTTCTGGACTGCCCGCTGGATAATATCACGGTCTTCGGAGCCGATACGGATACCTCGCCCTATGACTCCGGCTCCTATGCGTCCAGCACCACTTACGTTACCGGCAAGGCCACCGAAAAGTGTGCCATGAAGCTGCGCGGCCAGATCTGCAGGCTGGGCGCAGAGCTGCTGGGATGTGCCGAGGACGAGGTGGAATTTGACGGCAGGGATGTTTTTATGAGCAAGGACCCTGCACAGAAAAAAACGCTGTCGGAGATCGCATATGCTTCTCAGTTCGGCCATATGGTACCGCTGGAAGCCACCGAAACGCATACTTCGCCTTTGTCGCCGCCGCCGTTCATGGTCGGTGCTGCTGAGGTGGAAGTGGATACCGAGACCGGCGAAGTAAAGCTTTTGGAGTTTGATGCCTGCGTGGACTGCGGCACGCCCATCAACCCGAACCTGACCCGTGTGCAGACCGAGGGCGGACTGCTGCAGGGCATCGGCATGACTTTGACCGAAAACATTACCTACGATAAAAATGGCTATCCGCAGGAAAACTCGCTGTTCCAGTACAAGATCCCTGCCCGTACCGATGTGGGAAAGCTCAAGGTGGAGTTTGAGAGCAGCTACGAACCCAACGGTCCCTTTGGCGCAAAGTCCATCGGCGAGGTCGTCATCAATACGCCGCTGCCGGCCATTTCCGATGCGATCTACAATGCCATTGGCACCCGGTTCTATGAGCTGCCTATTACGCCGGAACAGATCGCCATGGCTGCTGCCCCAAAAGAGTAAGTGTTTGTATGCCAATTGAAAATGACTTTCCGTTTCTGACCGAAAAAGGCCACATTGTATCGCTTGTGGGCGGCGGCGGCAAAACGACACTGATGTACGCCATGGCTGCGCACTGTGTCCGTAAGAACTGGCGTGTGCTGGTGACCACCACCACCCATATCATGCAGCCGCCCGGCGCTGTCTGGGCGCAGACGGACGCGGAGCTTTTCCACCAGTGGGAACACGGCAGCTATGCCGTTGCCGGAACAGCGGCTCCCGGCGGGAAATTGACAGCTCCGCCGCAGAAACAGCTGGAGCATTGGATGCAGCTGGCTGATATCGTTCTCATTGAAGCGGATGGTTCCAGACGGATGCCCTGCAAAGCCCCGGCGGCACATGAGCCGGTGCTCTTGCCGCAGTGCGATATCGTGCTTGCGGTTGCGGGCGTTTCTGCAATGGGGAAACCGCTGGAAAAAGGATGCTTCCGGGCAGAACTGGCACAGCAGATTTTGTGTATCCCGGGAAATACTGTGCTGACGCCCACACTGCTGGCAAAGCTGCTTGCCAGCGAGTCCGGGGGGAAGAAAGCAGTGGGAGAGCGCAGCTTTTATGCGGTGCTCAATCAGGTGGACACCGAAGAGCAGGCCGTATTGGCCCGCCAGACCGCTGATATCCTGAAAAAGCGTTACGGCGTGCCTTGCATTCTGACGCATTTTGAAAAAGGAGAGCGTGCATGAGCAAAGAAGAAAAAATCGTGTTCTGTACCGGCGGCGGATGCACTGCAAAGCTGGGGGCAGGTGTGCTGAGCCGCATTCTGGAAAAGCTGCCGCGCGGGGAAAAAGATCCGAACCTGCTTGTGGGCTACGACAGCCGGGATGATGCCGCCGTGTACCGCATAACAGATGATATCGCGCTGGTGCAGACGGTGGACTTTTTTCCGCCCATGGTGGACGACCCCTACACCTTCGGGCAGATCGCTGCTGCCAATGCCTTGAGTGATATCTATGCCATGGGAGGCGAGGTAAAAACTGCGCTGAATCTGGTCTGCTTTCCTGAGAGTATGGATCTGAACATTCTGGGGGAGATCCTGCGCGGTGGTGCAGAAAAAGTTGCCGAAGCAGGAGGAAGCCTGGCGGGCGGTCATTCCATTGCCGATACAGGCGTAAAATATGGTCTGTCCGTCACCGGTCTTGTGAACCCCAAAAAAATGTACACCAATGATTCCGGCCAGCCCGGCGACAAATTGATCCTGACAAAAGCTCTGGGCGTAGGGTTGATCTGTACCGCGAACCGCGTGGGCGAAGCAGCTCCGGAACATATGGCAGGTGCCATCGCGTCCATGACGACGCTGAACAAAACGGCTGCTGAGATCAGCCGCCGCTATGCTGTTCACGCTGCTACCGATGTGACAGGATTCAGCTTTCTGGGCCATCTGCATGAAATGATGGGAGGAAATCTTTCCTGCGTCATTGATGCACGGTCGGTCCCTGTCCTGCCGGGGGCTGAAAAGGCGGCAGACGAGTTTCTGTACACTGCCGCCGGGCAGCGCAACCGCAACCATACCGGACCCTATGTCACATTTGAAGATCTGCCCTTTGCCATGGAGGAAGTGTTGTTCGACCCTCAGACCTCCGGCGGCCTGCTGCTGGCTGCTGCATCGGAAGATGCATCTGCGCTGGAAGCAGAGCTGCAGGCGGCCGGTCTGCCTGCAAAGATCGTGGGGGAAATCGTTCCCAAAACGGAACACGAAATTACCGTAAAATATTAAAAATACTAGTGGAGGACAAAAAACAATGCTGAAGGTAGATGCCCGCGGTGATGCCTGCCCGCTGCCTGTTGTAAAGGCAAAAAAAGCGATCTCTGAGCTGAAAGGTGCCGGTGAGGTGGAAGTGCTGGTGGATAACGAGATCGCCGTGCAGAACCTGACCAAGATGGCCCAGCAGAAGGGCTATCAGTACAGTGCTGAAAAGCTGGCGGAGCAGGAATACCGTGTGCTGTTCACAGTGGGGAACGCTGCGGCAGCACCGACCGAGGAAGTGCCTGTCTGTGCACCGGATCTCCGCACCGATACAGTGGTGGCTGTCAGCTCAGATAAAATGGGCGCAGGCTCGGAAGAGCTGGGCAGGGCCCTGCTCAAGGCCTTTGTGTTTGCGCTCACTCAGCAGGACCGGCTGCCCAAAACGATCCTGTTTTACAATGGCGGCGCAGCCCTTACCTGTGAGGGCTCGCCTATGTTGGAAGACCTGAAGGCACTGGAAGCACAGGGCGTGGAGATCATGACCTGCGGGACCTGCCTGAATTTCTATGGTCTGACGGAAAAGCTGGCTGTTGGCAGCGTGACCAACATGTATGCGATCGTGGAAAAGCTGACGCAGGCAGGCAATGTGGTGAAGCCGTGATCTATCTGGATAATGCTGCTACCACCCTGCACAAACCGCCGCAGGTGGAGCAAGCCATGCTGGATGCTCTGCGCACAGCAGGCAACCCGGGCAGAGGTGCCCACGAACCCACCCTGCACGCAAGCCGCCTTGTCTATGCAGCACGGTGCGCAATATCAAAGCTTTTGAACGCACCGGACCCATCCTGCATCGCGTTTGCGGCGAACGCCACTCAGGCGCTGAATACGGCGCTGGGTGGGCTGTTCGCGCCGGGAGACCACATCATCACGACTGTTTGCGAGCACAACTCCGTTCTGCGGGCGCTCTACCGTTTGCGGGATCAGGAGGAAGTGCAGCTCAGTTTTGCCGGGGTTGACGAGAAAGGACGTCTGCAATATGACGGCTGGCAAGGGTTGATCCGGTCCAATACGAAGGCGGTCGTTGTTACGGGTGCTTCCAATGTGACGGGCAATGGCACCGACCTTGCCCGGGTCTCGGAGTTTGCACACCGGAACGGCCTGCTTTTGATCGTGGATGCTGCTCAGACAGCCGGGGCTCAGCCTGTAGATGTGCAGGCACTGGACGTTGACGTGCTGTGCTTTACCGGTCATAAGGCGCTGCTTGGCCCGCAGGGTAGCCCCGTAGGTCATGTGCCGGCAGGAGCAGCCGCCGCAGCGGGGATATGCCGGGCAATCCTGCTGAGCCCTATCCTTCGACGGTTCCATCACCTCTGTAAGCTTTGCCACGCCGTAGCCCGAGGTAGTCTTTATTACGTGGGCGCGTATCTTTTCGCCGGGCAGAGCCAGGGGCACGAATACCGTATAGCCGTCTACCCTGCCTATGCCCTGCCCCTCAGAACCCAGAGCATCTATGGTAAATTCTATATCGTCGTTTTTTTCTATCGGAATTTCACGCATCATTTAAGCTTTACATTCTCCTCGCCAAGCATTTCATTCATTATGGACATAAAGGCAGGCGACGGGTTAATGGACATGCCCCTGTCAGCCTGCATGGCCTTCTTCGTGGCTGCGTCTACCAGTATTACTGTTACATTGCCGGGGTAACGCCTGAGCATGGTCTGTATTCGCTCCACCATTGCAGAATCATTCATGTCCAGCCTGAGATACAGCCTGCCGGAGGCGCCTGTCCTTTCCAGCGGAAATATATCGTCCACCAGCACGGTATTGTTCTGATCCTCGCGCATGTTTAGCTTGCCGGATACTATCACCTTATTATCCATGATGAGCTTATTGCTGCAGCGGTTGAATACCGTCGGGAATGCGGCAAGCTCTATTGTGCCGGTAAGATCCTCTATAACAGCATATGCCATTAGGCCGTTGCCGCTCTTTACAGGCTTTGTGCGCACGGAGGTTATTATGCCGCCAAGACGTACCTTCTGGTTGTCTGTATATTTTCCCGAACCGTCCGAGGCTGAAAGCTCGCTGCACGATGCAAGCTTATTTAGCTCGTCCGCATATTCCAGCAGCGGGTGGCCGCTTATGTATATGCCCATTACCTCCCGTTCCATGGAAAGCAGTGTGTTCTTGTCGAATTCCTGTATATCGGGCAGGGGTATTGCCGCGTCTGCCGCAAGGCAGCATACGCTTCGGCTTTGCCGCAATAAAGAA
>OQWM01003295.1_pt1 | contig 10802 bp, 8 predicted proteins | sample 1691531 | NCBI WGS metagenome assembly OQWM01 (sample SAMN03418257, study PRJEB22391) | human gut metagenome | biome: human-gut; feature: organic feature; material: feces | host: Homo sapiens | place: Tanzania | collected 2013-01 | reverse complement strand
TTTTACCGCTCGACTTTTTGAGGTAGTTCTCCCGTCGACTACTGCCCCGTGAAGTTCGTCAAAAAACCCGCCGGCGCGCGCCCCGGCATGGTGACCTACGACAACTACCGCACGCTCTATGTCACGCCCGAGGAAGGGCTTGCCAAAAAGCTCTTGATCAGGTAAACTGTCGGAAAGCGATCCCCCTCTCCCCTGTTGGACGGCAAAAGCAAGTTTGATGCTGGAAAGGAGAACCACCCATGGACAAGAAAAAGAAGGCTCTGCTCATCACCGCCGGCATTGCCGCAGTGCTGCTCGCCGCCGCGCTGTTCCTGAGCCGCCCGCAGCCGCTCGGCGAGCTGCTGCACACGGACGAGATCGAGCCGCCGATTCGTGCGATCTTCTCCCTCGCCGCCACCGTTTCGACCGAAAACGGTGAAACGAGCGGCGTGTGCGACTATACTGCCGAACCTGACAGCGAAGCGGGACAGGCTCTGCTCGATGCGCTGAGCGGCATTTCCGCGCACCGCCGCTTCCGTCTGCCGACCGCGCCGGTCAGCGGGATTGGTGCGCAAGACAACTATGTTTCCATCTGGTTCCGCGCAAATGGCCGCGACCATGATCTCTATCTCTTTGCAGACGGTTCCGTTCTCTATGATGACGCATCGCGCAGCGTTGCCTACGTTCTTGACAGCGACGCCGAGGACGCTTTCCGCGCGCTCGTGAATGTCATCTTGCGCTACGGAACCAAGCGATGAACCTTTTGCAACGCAAAAAAGTATCCCGTATGACAAAGCATACGGGATACTTTTTTGTCGTTTTACAGCGCCTTGGGCGGCATTTCCCAGGCAAAATGATCGGTGTGCAGCAGGTGGTGCGACTTTTCGCCAAGCGGAGAGCCAAGATAGTCGCGATAGAGCGCCTTGACGTCCGGATTCTCGTGCGAGAAGCGCAGCAGCTCATCCTGATCGAGCCGCCAGAGAACGCTGCCGCGATTCTCCGCCAGCTCCACGCCGTCGTGAATGGGCTGACCGCCGCCGCCGGCGCAGCCGCCGGGACAGGCCATGACCTCCACAAAGTCGTAGTCCACCTCGCCGGCGTCGATGGCGTTCATCAGCTTCCGGGTGGCGCCCAGACTGCTGACCACCGCCACCCGCACGTCGCCTGCGCCGGGGATGGTGAACTTCGCCTCCTTCCAGCTGTCCATACCGCGGACGGCGTGGAAGGCGTCGGGGTCGGGGTTCTGCCCGGTGATCAGATAGTAGGCGCTGCGCAGGGCGGCGTCCATGACGCCGCCGGTAGCGCCGAACACCACAGCCGCGCCGGTGCCGCTGCCCAGAGGGCTGTCAAAGGGCGTCTCCGGCAGGACGGCGGGGTTGATCTGCTCACCCCGGAACATCCGAACGATCTCGCGGGTGGTCAGCACCACATCCACGTCCGGGTCGCCCTCGGCATTGCGCATGGTGGGCAGCGCCGCCTCCGCCTTCTTGGCGGTGCAGGGCATGATGGATACCACAAACAGCTTCTTGGGATCCACGTTCAGCTGGTCGGCGAAGTAGCTCTTGACCACCGCACCGAACATCTGCTGGGGACTCTTGGCAGTGGACAGGTTGCCGATGTAGGAGGGGAACTGGCTCTTGACGAACCGCACCCAGCCGGGGCAGCAGCTGGTGAACATGGGCCAGTGGTACTTATTCCGGTGGGTAAAGCGCTCGATGAACTCGCTGCCCTCCTCCATGATGGTCAGGTCGGCGGCGAAGTTGGTGTCGAACACATAGTCGAAGCCCATGGTCTTCAGGGCGGTGACCATCCGCTCCGCCGTGGCGTATTTGGGATCGAGGTGGAAATACTCCGCCCACGCCGACCGGACGGCGGGGGCCATCTGCACCACGGTGATGCGCTCCGGGTCCGCCAGCGCGTCGAAGACCTTGCCGGTGTCGTCGTGCTCCTGCAAGCCGCCCACGGGACAGTGGGTGATGCACTGGCCGCAGAACGTGCAGTCGCTCTCGCCCAGCGTGCGGGTGCGGGCCACGCCTACGGTGGTGTGGGAGCCGGTACCCATCAGATCCCAGATGCCCATGGTCTGCACCTTGTCGCAGATCTGGATGCAGCGCATACACTTGACGCAGCGGTTCTCAATGCGCACCACGGGGTTGGAGAAATCCGGGGGCGCGTTCCGCAGATCGTCGATGTAGTGCTCGCCCAGCAGGTTGTAGTCGTTGGTGAGCTGCTGGAGCTTGCAGTTGCCGCTGCGGGTACACTTGGTACACTTGGTGTCGTGCTGGCTCAGCAGCAGCCGCAGGTTCACACGCCGCGCCTCCCGGACGCGGGGGGAGTTGGTGCGGACCACCATGCCCTCGTTCACCACGTTGTCGCAGGCGGGGACGAGGCGGGGCTGTCCCTCCACCTCCACCATGCAGATGCGGCAGGCGCCGATCTCGTTGATGCCCTTCAGGTAGCACAGGGTGGGAATGTCGATATGTATGGAGCGTGCCGCCTCCAGAATGGTGGTGCTCTCCGGCACCGTGACGGCGCGGCCGTCGATGGTCAGCGTTACCATTTGACGATCCTCCCTCCTCTGAAAATGCCGTAGCCGAAGTGGTCGCAGCGCAGGCAGCGGGACGCCTCGGTGCGGGCGCCCTCCTCCGTCAGGCCGCATTCAATGTCCTCAAAGTCGCAGCGGCGCTCACAGGCCTCCCGCTCGGTGGTGTTGATGCGCCCATGGGGGCCGCGGTTGTTCAGCCGCGGGGACGGGATATCCACATCCACCTCGATCTCATGCTGGAAGCCCAGATGTACGTCGATGTTGGCCGCCGCCACCTTACCGGCGGCAATGGCGCGGATGGCTGTGGCGGGGCCGGTGACGCAGTCGCCGCCGGCGAACAGGTTGTCCATATCGCCCACCTGACCGGAAAGACCCGCCACGAACACGCCACGCTTGATGGGGACGCCGGCCTGCTCAAAGCCCTGGATCTCGATGCCCTGTCCGATGGCCACCACGATGATATCCGCCGGGATGCGCCGCTCCGGCAGGTCGGCCTTGTTGGGACGGGGCCGCCCGGACTTATCGGCCTCGCCGATGATCTGGGGCTGTACCCACAGGGCGGTGGCGCAGCCGTCCTCATCGGACTCGATGCGGACGGGAGCCATCAGTGCCTCGATCTCCGCACCCTCCGCCATGGCGCCGGTGACCTCGTCGGGCAGCGCCGTCATGTCCTCGATGCGGCGGCGGTAGACGCAGGTCACCTTCTCCGCGCCCAGGCGGATAGAGCTGCGGGTCACGTCCATGGCCACGTTGCCGCCGCCGATGACCACCACCTGCTTGCCGGTGAAGTCCGGCATCACATCGTCGCCGATGGCACGGAGCATCTCCACGGCGGACATCACGTTCTTGCAGTCCTCACCGGGGATGCCCACCTTCTTATCCTGATGGGCGCCGATGGCGATATACAGGCAGTCGTAGTCCTTTTGCAGCTCCTCCACCCAGATGTCGGTACCCACGGTGGTGTTGGTGTGGGCCTCAATGCCCAGGGACAGGATGGAGTCGATCTCCGCATCCAGCAGGTGCCGGGGGAACCGGTAGCTGGGGATGCCGTAGCGCAGCATACCGCCCAGATGGTGGCGCTGCTCAAAGATGGTCACCTTGTGGCCCATCACGGTCAGGTAGTAGGCGCAGGAAAGGCCAGCCGGGCCGCCGCCGATCACGGCGACGCGCTTGCCGGTGCTGTCGGCCACGGTGGGCTTGTAGTCGTTGAGGTCGCTATGCTCAACGGCAAAACGCTTGAGGGCAAGGATGTTCATGGGGTCATCGACCATGCCGCGACGGCAGTGCATCTCGCAGGGATGCTCGCACACCAGACCGCAGACGAGCGGCAGCGGGTTGTTCTTGCGGATGACCTTGACGGCGTCGGCATAGCGGCCGGCCTCGACCAGCGAGATATAGCCGGGAATGTCGACGTGCGCCGGGCAGCCCGAGACGCACGGGACGCGGGCCTCGCGGTCAAAGCCGCAGGAGTGCTCGCGGATGTGATGCTCAAAGTCGTCACGGAAGCCACGAATGGCTGTGAGCGCCATGGCGCCGGCCTCGTAGCCGATGGCGCAGTCGCTCGAAAGATAGATGGTGCGGGCGGTGCGCTCAATCAGATTGAGCGTGGACTCGTCGGCGCGGCCCTCGAGCACATCGGTGAGCAGATCGCTCAGCGCGCTCAGGCCCACGCGGCAGGGTGTACACTTGCCGCAGCTCTGCGTCGAGCACAGGTTGACGAGCGCCGCCGTAAACTCTACGGGGCACGGGGCGAGCGAACTCACCGCCAGACGACGTCCGAGCGCATCGTGCAGGTCGTCCATGACGGCCTGAGCGTGGCTGCGTTCCATTACATGCAGTCGAGCCATAAGATCCCCTCTCATGTGGCAGCCCGGAGGCGAGGCCGGGCGAAGTTGCTACACGCACAACACTGACCTAAAAATGTGTTAGGTCACCACACAGTTCGGCAGGCGGTATGAAATGCAGCCATCAACGGTGGTAAAGACCTTTACCGCAGATTAACGTCATATTTGATAAAACGCATTACCCACAATGGCCAAAAGAGAGGGGCCTATTTCTCAACAATGGCGACTTGCCGAACAAAACCTTAGCCACCATGGAGCAAACAATTGGTGCAAAGTAACCTGACCCCAATGCACCATCCCCTTGCTCCAAACGGCAATGCCCCGCCCGCGCACAACACGCGGACGGGGCATTGTTCAAGTTATGTGGCCAGCGGCACGGTCGCCCTTACTTAAGCTCGGGCCAGTAACCCTTGTTGGCCTCGATCATGTCGTCGAGAACTTCCTTGGCGACGTTCATCGAAGGCACGGTCTTGTTGAGCGTAAAGGCCTTGAGCGCCTTCTCGTACGAACCCTCGATCGTAGCCTCGACCACGAGCTTCTCGGAGTTCAGCTGCTGCATCATGAGGCCCTGCTGGAACAGCGGAATGTTGTCGCGGCTGATGACCTCGGGGCCGTTCTTGCCAATGTAGGCAGGCAGCTCGACCATGGCGTCGTAGGGCATGTTGGGGATAGCGCCCTTGTTCTCGCAAATGACCAGGAAGCGCTGCTTGGTGTCGTTCTTCAGAGCGATGGCCAGATCGGCAATCCAATCGCCGTGGCTGCCCGCGTAGAACGTGCTCTCGTCGATCTCGCCGGTCTTCTCGTAATGGTCGATGCCCTCAAAGAGGTTCTTCTCGCGCGTCTCCTCGACCTCGTTTGCACGGGTGCGATCGGGGTTGGAGTGCTCGACGAACTCCTTCTGCTGCAAATAGTAGTTCAGATACGTGTTGGGCAGGTACTCCGGGAAGCACTCCATGATCTCGTACTCGCCCTTCCAGACGTAGTACCAGCTGCCCTTGGTGTGACGGTTCTGCTCGGGATGCTCGTCGGTGGTCTCCTCGGGCTTCTTGGACATCAGCGAGCTCATGCCCTTGAGGTAGGAGTCGGGCAGCAGAATCTCGTGCTCCTTGATGTACTCGCGCAGCTGCGGGAGCACTTCCTCGCCCTTGTGACGGATCGAGGTGAACCAGCCAAAGTGGTTGAGGCCAAAGTAGTCGTACTCAACATCTTCCTTGTTGATATCGAGTGCGGCGCAAACCACGTCGATGATCGCGATCGGCATGTCGCAGATGTTGATGATGCGAGCGTTGGGGCGCAGAACGCGGCAACCCTCGGACACGATGGCAGCGGGGTTGGAGTAGTTGAGAATCCAGTAGTCCTTCTTGGCGTACTTCTCAACATCATCGATGAGCTCGACCATGGGGAAGATGGTGCGCATGCCATAGGCAAGGCCGCCGCAGCCGCAGGTCTCCTGGCCCACGCAGCCGTGGCGCAGCGGAATCTTCTCGTCCTGCTCGCGCATGGCATAGCCGCCCACGCGCATCTGGGCAAACACGAAGCTGGCGTCGGTAAAAGCGGTCTCCTTGTCGGTGGTCACCGTAAGCTTGATGTCCAGGCCAAGGTCCTCGTGCAAAATCCAGTCCACGAGCACGCCGATCTTGCGCTGACGCTCCTCGTTGATGTCGTACAGGCGAATCTCGTCAACGTCGAGCTCGTCCTTGCGCAGGGCGATGGACTTGACGATGCCGGGGGTAAAGGTGGATCCGCCACCGCACAGAGTGATGATCATTGTTTACTGCTCCTTCTCAATTGCGTTTTCGACCTTGTCGCGCATCTCGGCGACCTTCATGCCAAAGATGATCTGGATATTGTTGCCGTTGCGGTTGATGCCGCTGTTGGGCACGTGGTTGATGAGGTTCTCATCGATGAGGTCCGGGTTCTTAACGTTCACGCGAAGACGCGTAAAGCAGTTCTCGAGCTCCTCGATGTTGTCCTTGCCGCCAAGACCTGCGACCAGGTCGGCAATACCTGCATCGACGCCCTCTGCGGGAGCTGCGGCAACAGCGCCCTGCTTCACCGCGACAGACGCGGCGGCCTCGCCCTCGGCAACGGACTCGGCGAGCTCGGACTCCTCCTCGCGACCAGGCGTGTGGAGGTTGAGCTTCTTAATAAGGAAGGTGAAGAGGAAGAAGTACAGAGCGGCGTTGACGACTCCAAGCACCAGCATAACCGGCCAGTTGGTCTTATCGACACCGAGGACCAGGTTGGAAACCACGATGTTGATGATGCCGCCTGCAGTCGAAGCGGGCACGGAGAGGACCTTGAGCAGGACCAGGAAGATACCGGAAAGAATCGAGTGAACGACAAAGAGCACGGGAGCGGCAAAGACAAAGAGGAAGTCCATGGGCTCGGTGACACAGGAGAGCACGGCGGTGATGATCAGCGGGATGATAACGGCCTTGGTCTTATCCTTGTTCCCCTTGTAAGCGGTGAAGATAAAGGCGAGACCGATACCGATGTAGGGCCACAGGTTGTTGAAGGTGTAGCTGTTGAAATACGTGCTATCGGAGAAGGGCTGGCCCGTCATTGCCATCTCGGCGACACGGATGGGATAGGCACCGGCGATAACCTGATCGCCCAGCGTAAGGGTGCCGCCCACATCGGAGAACTGGAACGGGGTGTAGATGAGGTGGTGCAGACCGGTGGGAACGAGCAGCTTGTTGAGCATGCCGTAGATGAACAGACCGATGTTGCCCGACTCCTTAATGATGCCGGCAACGGAGGAGATGGCGCCCTGGACAGGAGGCCAGACGATGCAGAAGCCTGCGCCCATGATCCAAGAGATGATGATCATGATCAAAAACGGGAAGCGAACGCCCGAGAACATCGAAAGAGCGATGGGGAACTGCTTGTTCGAGTACTTGTTGAACACGGCGCCGGTAATGCAGCCCAGGATAATGCCGCCAAACACGCCGGTATCGAGCACCTGAATGCCCATAACGGTGCTCTGTCCGGTTCCGGTAAGGCCGAGCATGCCGCTCGCTTCGGCAAGAGAGCCGGTGGCGTTGAGCACGATGTTATTGGCCTGAAGGAACAGGAAGAACGACATCAGGGCGATCAGCGAAGCATGGCCCTTGTTCTTCTTTGCCATGGCGCCGGCGATGCCCACGCAGAACAGAATCGAGAGGTTGTTGATGATAAACATCAGAGACTGATAGACAACGGCGCCCACGAGCTGGAACGGACCAGAACCCAGAACGGGAATCATGGCGCAGATGGTCTTGTTGGTCAGAATGATGCCCACGATGAGCAGAATGCCGGCAACCGAGAGATACATCATCGGTTGGACGATCGACTTCGCGAACACCTCCAAAGGCGCCTTGAAATTGACTTTCTTTTTTGCGGTCATAGCGGTACTCCCCTTCCTTTTCCGCAAATTAAGACAGATGTGCCCTGGACAAGACCGTGAGCCTTGCCTTATATCAATCGATGTATGGGCACGTTATGCCTAGAGACCAGGTTCTCCAAGCAGGTTAACAATGTGATATGCGAGATAACTCTTCTCGGCATTGGAAACGACAACGTTATAGGTTGACGACAGGTGGGCGGCAATGGCATCTGTGCACGAAAACGCCGCCGGGAATCTAGTTTCATCGATTCGGAACAGCGCGTCGTCATCGATTTGCCCGGCTTCGGGATCAAGCGCCCGCTGTGCGAAAAACTGCAGATGGCGAACGAAACGCTCGTAGGGCAACGAGGTATCGTCGAGGGTCGTAGCATAGCGATCGGATACGATTGCGAGCACGTCGCGAACAAGCTGGACCGAGATGATGAGACGGTCGGAGCGTTGCGGCATGGTGGCGTTGACGATATGCAGCGTAATAAAACCCTGCTCTTCTTCGCTCATCTGGATGCCCATATACTCCTTGATAATCTGCAGCGCACGGCCCGCAAGCGCATACTCCTTGCGATAGAACTGCTGGATCTCGAGCAGCAACGGATTCTCACAGGAGACGCCCTTGCGCTCGCGCTCCAAAGCAAGGCCGATATGGTCTGCGAGAGCAATGAGAATCTTGTCGTTGATATCAACATTGAGCTCTCGACGGAGCATCTGAACAATGTCCTCGGCAATCACGAGGTTGACGGTGGGGATGGACTCCAAAAGATGTGCCAAGCGGTCGATCGTACGCGAATCCTGGGAAGTTCCCTCCTGCAACGCGTAGGTCTTTTCGACTGACGCCTCGTCGATGGCATCGTCGGCATGACGGCCAAAGCAGAGACCTCGACCGATGACGATGAGCTCGGAGCCATCGTCCGAAGTGACCATTGCGACGTTGTTGTTGAAAACTCGCTTGATAACCACGGTACCCACCACAAGAATTTACTCGGAAAGCCAGATGACAGGCTCTTTAACAGCGACAGGGCCAGAAGCATGTTCACGAAGAGTCGAGTTCTCCGAACGCTCGCACACGATAACGAAGACCGTGGGATCGAAGCCGGCGGCGCGGACCGCGTCAAAATCGACCTCGACGAGGGGCTGGCCCGCGTCGACATGGTCACCCTGAGCAACAAGCGCATGGAAGCCCTTGCCCTCAAGTTTAACAGTGTCGATTCCGATATGCAGCATCACCTGAGCAGAGCTGTCGTCGGACATGATGCCCAGCGCGTGTTCAGTCGGAAACAACGCCGCGACGGTGCCGGAAACAGGAGCGCACACCGTTCCCTCTTGGGGAACCACGGCAACGCCATCGCCCACGGCACGGCTGCTAAAAGCGGGATCGTTGGTTTTTTCTAGGTGAACAAGCTCGCCGGAAACGGGAGCGAGGATTTCGAACTCGGAGGTCGTAGTCTTCTGCTCATCCGAGCCGCCCATCAGGCGAGAAAAGAAACCCATAGTGGCATGTCCCTTCATAAATATAGCCCAACCAAAATCAAGCGAATGCATCCATAGAGACGCATCCGTTCAAAGACTTTGGTTAGGCCCACGTCCGAGGGACTCGGTAACCTTCCGCATTTCTTTTTACGGGGGCTATTGTAGACAAGCCCCAAGCCAGAATAACCATCATGAACGGCGAACGGTATTTTTTCTCCGATAAACGGTATCCAGGCGGCACTTAGGGACGTTCCTTTTCTGCCGACACCCGGGGACACTCCTTGCACCAATTGTGAGTTGCGGTGAAATAGGGACTGAAAAGCCGTTTGAAAGGCAAAAGCAGTCCGTATTCCACCGCAACTTAGAGGAGGGATGCCGCCACCTGCCGGGAGGGACGGAGAAAAACTGATTGACGCTCCTGCACTAGATGAAGAGCTCGCATTCTTTCCGCTCGACGCAAGCCTTGCTCAGCATCTGGGTAACGACGGCGAGTTTGCTGGGATCAAGCTTGCGAGCATCCTGCGGACATACGGAGATGCAGCGCATGCAGGAGATGCACGCCTCGCTATCCACCTGCTTGGGATCGCCCTTGTCGATAGCCCGAACAGGGCACACCGCGGCACAGGCACCGCAGGAGACGCAGTCCTCCGTTGCCATTGGCACCATGGCGTGGCCTCCAGCTTGCTTATAAGGACGATTGCCGGGAATAGTGGGCTCGGATACATCCTCATCCAGCAGCTTGTACCGGATCTGCTGAGCAAGCTCGGCAAGCTGGGCCACATCCTGCGCGTCCGGTCGCCCAGCGGCGAACTGTCGAGCAACAGAATGTTCCGCAATGGCAGCAACTGCTGCAATCACCCTAAATCCAGCGCGTTTTGCAACGTCCTCTAACTCTACAAGCGTGTCCTCAAACGCCCGGTTTCCGTATACACAGACCAGAACGGCGCGCGCTCCGTTGCCGCGCACCATGCTCAACCGTTCAACAGCCACGGCGGGAACCCTGCCGGCATACGACGGCAGGGAGATCACGGCAACGTCGTCCTTCGTCATCGATACGGCGACGAAATCCAGTCCGTTATCGGTCAGATCAACGGTAACGGCATTCCCATCCAGCGCCCCGGCAACAAGACCAGATACCTTCTCCGTTCCACCTGTCGGACTAAACACCATTTCAAACACGCTCATCGAACATCCTCCCCTACGCCCGGTAATACACCGAGCCGTTCACGTACTCAGTCAGAGTATACGGCATGCGGGAACACCCTCCATTTTGGTGCAAAGGGGTCAGGTTTGTTTGCACCAACTTGGTGCAGATTAACCTGACCCCCTTGCACCAAGTCATCTCCGTCCTCCAGCAGATCGGCGGCATCCTTTACCTAAGTTGCGGTGGAATAGGGACTGTTTGGGGCTTTCAAGCGGCTTTTTAGTCCCCATTTCACCGCAACTCATGATCTGATTGGTGCAAACAAACCTGACCCCCTTGCACCAAAAAAGGGCCCCGAGCGTAGTTGCTCGGGGCCCTTGGTTCGCCTCGCCCTAGCGTGCGTAGCGTATGTTACTTGCGCTTGCCGCCGCCGTCGCC
>OQWM01003294.1_pt1 | contig 10806 bp, 4 predicted proteins | sample 1691531 | NCBI WGS metagenome assembly OQWM01 (sample SAMN03418257, study PRJEB22391) | human gut metagenome | biome: human-gut; feature: organic feature; material: feces | host: Homo sapiens | place: Tanzania | collected 2013-01 | reverse complement strand
TAGTCCACTCCCCATTCTGCCGCTTGATAAGTCAGCGCAGCCGGAAGCCCGATCCCCGTAAGCGGCAACCGAGGGTATACCCTCGACTTGCAAGCGTATGTGCTGCTGTCAGCCGAGGGTAAGCTGCGCTGTTTTCAGTAGTTTTATGGGGCAGCACCGTACAATGCTTTTTTTCCTACCGCATCATGCGGCGTTGCCATTACTCGAAATCGAGCACGCGGAGCATGCGGATAAGCGTCAGGCGGTTGCGGATTTTGCAGTGCAGTCTTTATTGGAGTTCAGTGCATGTACGACTTTGCCATCTCCGATATACAGGGCTACATGAGAGATTCCACCGCCATAGAACACAAGGTCTCCAACCTCAAGCTGGCTCAGATCTCTCTTCTGGGATGCACTGTACTGTGCTGCTGCCACACGTGGCAGTTCATAGCCAAAAGAACACAGCCTTTGCCATATGGATTGCCTCTACCTACCTATCTCCATTATCGTCTGTTGGCCCCGGTTGCTACATTCTATGGCAGAATATCATAAACAGCTGGGAGATATGGGAAGCACAGAAAACAGCTAAATTAGGCAAATAGATTGAAACCAGAAAGCATTTATAGTGGATAATTGAATATTTTTTATTTTGCACATTCAGTAATTTACGATTCAAAAGCAATATATCAATAATTGATTACAATATAACACAATATTGGATATTATTGCGCTATATTGTAATCAAATACTTGTCCTACATCAAAAAATAATCAATTTAAGCTATATAACATGTTACTTTTTGAAACATAATTAGTATATTTGCAAGCACTTTGATAGGAATTTTAATAGTTTACTAATTAAACGTAATGCAAGATGGGAAAAACACAAGACCATCAAGCCAGCCATGCGTTGGCAGGCAAGAGATTTTCAGGACTTTACAATGCCGCCTATGAGCACGATGCGTGCGGTGTAGGTATGGTAGTGAATATTCATGGTAATAAGAGCCACGAATTAGTAGACAATGCCCTGCGCGTACTTGAGAACATGCGTCACCGCGGAGCCGAAGGTGCCGACAACAAGACAGGCGATGGTGCAGGTATCATGCTTCAGATACCTCACGAGTTCATATTGTTGCAAGGCATACCTGTACCGGAAAAAGGAAAATACGGCACCGGTCTCGTTTTTCTTCCAAAAGACGAGAAAAAACAGCAGGCCATTCTATCTATTATGATTGAAGAGATAGAGCGCGAGGGTTTATCTCTTATGCACCTTCGTGCCGTGCCAACTAATCCCGACTGCCTTGGCGAGTCGGCATTAGAGACAGAGCCTACTATTAAGCAGGTGTTTATCACTGGCGTTACCGATGACAAAGTATCAACCTTCGAACGTACCTTATATATAATACGCAAGAAGATAGAGAACCGCGTCAATGATAAGGATTTCTATATCTGTTCACTTTCGAGCCGCAACATTGTATATAAGGGTATGCTCTCGTCTATGCAGGTACGTCAGTATTATCCTGACCTTACAAACAACTATTTCACATCGGGTTTGGCTCTCGTCCATTCTCGTTTCTCTACCAACACATTCCCTACATGGAGTCTTGCTCAGCCGTTCCGTCTTCTTGCCCACAACGGCGAGATAAACACTATTCGTGGCAACCGTTCGTGGTTCAAAGCTCGCGAGTCGGTGCTCTCAAGCGACGCATTGGGTGACATTCGAAATATATCTCCTATCATTCAGCCCAATATGTCCGACTCGGCAAGTCTTGACAATGTGTTCGAGTTCTTCGTAATGAGTGGGCTTTCATTGCCACATGCCATGGCCGTTATGGTGCCAGAGAGCTTCAACGACAAGAACCCTATACCCGAAGACCTCAAGGCTTTCTACGAGTATCATTCTATCCTTATGGAACCATGGGACGGACCTGCAGCTCTTCTCTTCAGCGATGGACGTTACGCCGGAGGTATGCTCGACCGCAATGGTCTGCGCCCTGCACGATATACTATTACCAAGAACGACACCATGGTCGTGGCATCCGAGGTGGGTGTCATGGACTTTGACCCAACTGAGATTGCCGAAAAGGGACGCCTGCAGCCAGGCAAGATTCTCCTTATCGACACTCAGGAGGGTAAAATCTACTACGACGGAGAAATCAAGGAGCGCCTTGCCAATGCGCATCCTTACCGTCAGTGGCTATCTACAAACCGTATACAGCTCGAGAAATTACACTCGGGTCGTAAAGTGGACAACTCTGTTGACGACCTTACTCGCAAGGAACTTATGTTTGGCTTTGGCGAGGAGGATGTCGACGGCACAATAGTACCAATGGCTACAAATGGTCAAGAACCTACAGCATCAATGGGTAACGACACACCATTGGCTGTACTCTCTGGCCATGCTCAGGTATTCTTCAACTATTTCCGCCAGCAGTTTGCCCAAGTAACCAACCCTGCCATCGACTCTATCCGCGAATCGTTGGTAATGTCTTTGTCCGAATATATCGGTCGTGTTGGTTCTGGAATCCTTTCGCCCGACGAATCTAACTGCAAGATGGTGCGTTTGCCCCACCCTATCCTTACAAATACGCAGCTTGATATTCTCTGCAACATTCGTTATAAGGGATTCAACACCGTCAAGCTTCCTATGCTCTTCGAGTGCAGCAAAGGTGAAGAAGGGCTGCGCGAATCGCTTGAAGCGCTCTGCAAAGAAGCCGAGCGCAGCGTAGACGAAGGCTACAATTACATTATACTCAGCGACCGCGATGTTGACAAGGAACATGCAGCCATTCCTTCATTGCTCGCCGTCAGCGCCGTACACCATTATCTTATATCTGTAGGCAAGCGTGTACAGACAGCCCTTATTGTTGAGAGTGGCGAGATTCGTGAGGTTATGCACGCCGCATTGCTTCTTGGCTACGGTGCATCTGCCCTTTGTCCATATATGACATACGCCATACTCGACGACCTTGTTAAGCGTGGAAAGATTCAAGAAAACTATACCACAGCTGAGGCAAATTATATCAAGGCCGTAAAGAAAGGTTTGCTTAAGATTATGGCTAAGATGGGTATATCTACCATTCGCTCATACCGCGGTGCCAAGATATTCGAGAGCATTGGTCTGTCCGAAGCTCTTTTGAAAGCATATTTCGGAACAGAGGTAAGTACCATTGGCGGTGTAGGTTTGGAAACGATTGCCCGCGATGCCATAGCCATGCACGACAAGGCATTCAACAACAAGAAGAAGCTCGATTTCTTGCCTAACCTCGGACAGTTCCATTGGCGCAAGGATGGTATACGCCACGCTTGGAACCCAGAGACTATCGCGACATTGCAGCTTGCCACACGCACTGGCAACTATGCTAAATATAAGGAATTCACGAAGTTTGTCGATGAAAAGGAAGATCCTATCTTCATTCGCGACTTCTTCGACTTCAAACATAATCCGATACCAGTCGACGAGGTAGAGCCCGTCGAAAACATTGTAAAACACTTCGTGACGGGTGCCATGTCGTTCGGAGCCTTGTCTAAGGAGGCTCACGAGGCAATGGCTCTTGCCATGAACAAGCTCGGCGCACGCTCTAATACTGGTGAGGGTGGCGAACTAAGCGAACGCTTCCATGAAACTGTGGATGGCGTATCGCTTTCGAGCAAAACAAAACAGGTTGCTTCAGGCCGCTTTGGTGTTACAACAGAATATCTTGTCAATGCCGAGGAAATTCAAATTAAGGTAGCCCAGGGTGCAAAACCAGGTGAGGGCGGACAGCTTCCTGGATTCAAGGTTAATGAAGTGATTGCCAAGACTCGTCACTCTATACCTGGCATCTCGCTTATCTCGCCTCCTCCTCATCACGATATCTACTCTATCGAGGATTTGGCTCAGCTCATCTTCGACCTTAAGAACGTCAATCCTAAGGCTGCCATCAGCGTTAAGTTGGTTGCCGAAAGTGGTGTTGGTACCATTGCTGCAGGTGTTGCCAAGGCTAAGGCCGACCTTATTGTAATATCTGGTGCCGAGGGTGGTACTGGTGCATCACCTGCATCAAGTATGCGCTTTGCGGGCATTTCTCCTGAGATTGGACTCTCGGAGACACAGCAGACTCTTGTTAAGAACGGATTACGTGGTCAGGTGCGTCTGCAGGTTGACGGTCAGCTTAAGACTGGTCGCGACGTAGTGCTTATGGCTTTGCTTGGCGCCGAGGAGTTTGGTTTTGGTACAGCAGCACTTATTGTTCTTGGCTGTGTTATGATGCGCAAATGCAATCTAAACACATGTCCTATGGGTGTAGCCACACAGAATCCTGAGCTTCGCAAACTGTTCCGCGGCAAGGCAGAATATTTGGTCAACTACTTCACATTTGTTGCCCAAGAGGTGCGCGAGTATTTGGCACAGATGGGATACCGCAGTCTTAACGACATAGTGGGCCATACCGAGCTTATAATCACTAAGCAGGACGAGAAGAATCCTAAGTCGGCCTTGCTCGACTTCCGTCGTCTTCTGTTCAAGGAGCCTAATGGTTGCTCATTATATCATACAGCACAGCAACGCCATGAGCTTGGCGACGTGCTCGACCAGCATATAATACGTGGCGCGCAAAATTCAATTGAACGCCAGGATGAAGTGTCGCTCGACTTTGCTATAAAGAATACCGACCGTGCCGTTGGCGCTATGCTCAGCGGTATGATTGCACAAAAATATGGCGAGGCAGGTTTGCCCGACAAAACTATCAACGTTAAGTTTAAAGGCTCAGCCGGACAAAGCTTTGGCGCTTTCCTTGTAAAGGGTGTCGATTTCAAGCTTGAGGGCGAGGCAAACGACTATTTTGCCAAGGGCCTCTCAGGTGGTCGCATATCCATACTACCTCCTATCCGAAGCAACTTCTCTGCCGAAGACAATATCATTGCAGGCAATACCGGACTCTATGGAGCCACAAGTGGCGAGCTGTATATCAATGGTAAGGTTGGCGAACGTTTTGGTGTGCGCAACTCTGGAGCCACAGCTGTAATCGAGGGCGCAGGCGATCATTGCTGCGAGTATATGACTGGCGGACGTGTTGTTGTGCTTGGCGAGACTGGCCGCAACTTTGCTGCAGGTATGTCGGGTGGCGTTGCATACGTATGGGATAAAAACCACAACTTCGATTACTTCTGTAATATGGATATGGTGGAGATTAATCTCGTTGAGGACAGCAACTACCGCAAGGAGCTGCACGAGTTGATACGCCAGCACTATCTATACACTGGATCTAAGCTTGCACGCACAATGCTCGACGACTGGAACCGCTATGTCGAGGACTTCATACAGATTGTCCCGATTGAATATAAGCGAGTACTACAGGAAGAGCAGGTACGCAAGCTGCAACAGAAAATTGCGGACATGCAACGCGACTATTAAAGTGAAGAACGAAGAGGAAAGAGTGAAGAATCCTACAGTAAACAATGATTCTTCTGTCTTGCCTCTTCTTCAAACTATAAAATTAAACATAACAACAACCAAGGGAAAGAATGATGTCATTGCAATCCTACTATATTTACAATAGTATTGGATTCTTCACTCTTCCCTCTTCACTTTTCACTTAAATTATGGGAAATCCAAAAGCATTCCTCACTATACATCGCAAGGAAGCGGGCTATCGCCCGATACACGACCGTATTCACGATTTTGGCGAAGTAGAACAAACACTTAACAGCAACGACCGCCGTCTGCAGGCGTCACGTTGTATGGATTGTGGAGTTCCTTTCTGCCACTGGGCTTGTCCTCTTGGCAATAAGGCTCCCGAATGGAACGACGCTCTTTATAAGGGTGATTGGGAACTGGCATACAGATTACTTAACTCTACCAACGACTTTCCCGAATTCACCGGACGTATTTGCCCTGCTCTCTGCGAGAAGGCTTGCGTATTAAACCTTGTTGAGCACGAACCTACAACCAACCGCGAAGATGAATGTGCCATTACCGAACATGCATTTCAAGAGGATTATGTACGTGTAGAACAGCCCGAACGCAACGGTAAGAAAGTGTGCGTTATAGGCGCTGGACCTGCCGGACTTGTTGCGGCCAACCGACTCAACCATATGGGCTACTCTGTCACGGTGATGGAGAAAAACGAGAGCGCAGGCGGACTGCTGCGTTTCGGCATTCCTAACTTCAAGCTCAACAAGGCTGTCATCGACCGCCGTATTGCTCTGCTCGAAGAGGAAGGCATCGTGTTTAAGTACAACTCTCCAGTAGATGTTGAGCATCTGCCCGAAGGCTTCGACGCATACGTTGTATCTACTGGTACACCTACCGCACGCGATCTACCTATACCAGGACGCGAGCTTAAGGGTGTCCACTTCGCCCTTGAAATGCTATCACAGCAGAATAGAGTGCTTGCAGGCATGGAGTTCAAGAAAGACGAACTTGTAAATGCCAAGGGCAAGGACGTACTTGTTATCGGTGGTGGCGATACCGGTAGCGACTGTATAGGTACAGCCCATCGTCAGGGTTGCAAGTCGGTTACACAGATTGAAATTATGCCACGCCCAGTCGACGGACCCGACGACCCCAAGAATCCATGGCCTAATTGGCCACGCACCCTTAAAACCACTTCGTCGCACGAGGAAGGATGTACACGTCGATGGAATATCAACTCGCTTGAGTTCATTGGCGACAAGAACGGCAAGCTTACCGGTGTGCGCGTTCAAGAAATAACATGGAAGCCCAACCCCGAAGGCGGTCGTCCGCTTATGGAGCCGGTAGGCAAGCCAGAGATAATAAAGTGTGAGATGGTTTTGCTCGCAATGGGTTTCCTAAAGCCCGAGCAACCTAAGTTTGCCTCTAATGTGTTCGTGGCTGGCGATGCCGCAAGTGGTGCATCGTTGGTTGTACGTGCAATGGCAAGCGGCAAGAAGACGGCTGCCGAAGTAGACAAGTTCCTATCGAAGTAATTTTCTTTTCATTTGCCTTTCCTTTCTATCACGAAAGGCAATGGCAGCCATACGTGGACGGGACCAACGCCGATTGAGGCGGAGGTCCCGTTGTTTGGTTATAGGCTTATCTTATGCTATCCATAAGGTATTGTATTATGCTTTCTAAAGGGGTATAATCTGAGATGGACAAGCAATATATATTAAATGGCAAAGTAAATTATATTTAAATGGCAAAGTAATATAATTTAAATGGCAAAGTAAATTATATTAAATGGCAAAGTAATATATATTAATTATTAAGTCCATCTATAATATCATAAGGAAGCGTGCGCCTTCCTTATAATTCTCATCGAGTTTTATCTCTGCTCCAAGCTTTTTAGCAATGGTGCAACAGATATGCAATCCGAGTCCCGAGCCTTGCACAAGGTTGTTTGCCTTTTTATAACGTTGGAATATCTCCTTAGCCTGTCCCACGGGGATACCTTCGCCAGTATCAACATGTTTTATTCTGCCATCACGCGTCTAACATCATCGATGCTGCCATCAAACGGTCCGCTGTGTTCAAGCTTAAGCGTACACATAGCCGCTGCAAACTTGCCCGATTCCTCAAAACCCATACCCTGGGCACGGCACCATAGATAGCCAGCCGAGTAAGTATCGCCACATCCCGTGGCATCTACTATCTCCTTAGGCTCATAAGCCGGAATGTCATAGAATTTACCTTCGGCAAGTATTATGCTACCCTCGCTTCCAAGCGTAACACAAACTTCCTTTACGCCCCATTCTGCCAAACACTTGGCCGCAGCACGCGGGTCGGTAAATCCGGTTATCACCTCCATCTCGTGTTCGTTTACCTTAATGATGTCGGTATGTGCAAGTATCTCGAGCTTCTCAGCCCAGTCGATTGGATAAACCTTCTCGCCACGCACCTCGCGCAGATAGCCTTGGGCGTCGATAGAAATTCTACCTTTTGTTGACAGATACTTCACCACCTCTGTAGAGAAGTCGTCGCTAAGAAGCGAGCCAAGGTGATAAACACCTGCATTAACCTCACGCATTTCGTCAACGGTGAAAGGATCGGCACGCTCTAATACGCGCTGTGTGCGGTCGTTCTGGTTCTCGCCATACTTATTCTCAAAATATACGGTATGACTACTTGGATATACCTGTACATCTATGCCTGCCTGACGCATGTCTTCAACCGACTTCATCTCGCCTTCACCCAACTTAGTCACAAGCTGGAATGATACATTCTGAGGCAGATGACTGAACGCATAAGAGAAATAGAACGATGTGCCGCCAGCCATATAAACGGTTTGGCGCGGCGTTATAATCTTGTCTTTTGTAATGTGGCCTATGCAGCAAATATCTTTCATCTGTTTCTTTTGTATATACAATTTTAATTTGCAAAGTTACTGAAAATTAGCAACATGGCAAAAATAATAAAATTCTTTAACGATACATAAAGACAGAAGCATGTTAGAATCCGCTCTCCGTCTGAAACCTCATCTTCTCTCCCGTCACCGGATGCCTAAGCTCAACCATTGCCGCATGCAGGTACATTCGCGACGTATGACAGCCATGACCATATAGAGGATCGCCAAGAATTGGGCATCCCAATCCATAGTTATGGGCACAATGCACACGCAACTGATGAGTTCTGCCAGTAAGCGGATACAGCGACACAAGTGTGTGTCCGTTAGGCAACACACGTTCTATGCGATAATCGGTAACGGCTGTCTTGCCATTGTCAAAGTCTACCCGCTGACGTGGACGGTCCATTATGTCGGCTATTATGGGCAACGATATTCTGCCTTCTCTGCCATTAGCCGATATAGTGAGCCACTTAGAGCCGGGAGCGCCACATAACACCGATGGTTTGCCATCAAGCACAGCCTCGTAACGCTTGCTAACCTCACGCGAGGCAAACTGCCGTTGCAACTCTACGTAAGCCTCATCGTTAAGGGCAAGCACAAGTAGTCCGCTTGTATCCATATCAAGACGGTGGACAGCTTTGGGGAGCTGGGAGTTTTTAGCGAGATAATGACGTACATATTCCTCTACATTATTATATATAGGCATGTTGTCCCCATCGTGCGTTGCATCATCTAACTTACACGATGCAGCATCATCGGCGGCAACAGCTTTGCCAGGAACCGACAACATGCCTGCAGGCTTGTCTACCACTATTATAGTATCATCCTCGTACACTATGCTTGGCACATTCTTTGTCTTGGGTTTTGCCAATGGATTAGGCTCCACATCCAGTCCGCAAAGCATATGTGTAAGTATAGGCAAACACTTGGAGCGGCATGCCGGATAATAATGAAGATGGTGGCGTATCTCTTGCTTTGGCGAATCGCCCCACCAAAATTCAGCCATACATACTGGTTCCAAGCCATTGGCATAGGCATACTGCAACAGTTTTGGCGCACAACAATCGCCCGATCCAGCCGGTGGCATTGCATTAATAGTTTCGCCAAATATGTCGATTAGGTCGCGTTCCTCGCCATTGGCATTAAGCATACGATATTGACGGAACAACCATTGTTGCAAGGCATCGCTCTTCTCGCGACGTTGGTGACGCAAGGTTGCCACACGTTCCTCATGCTCTACCACCGGGCGATGCAACTCTTCAAGCATTGTGGAGCATTGTTGTTTCAGTCGGCGTTGTTCTGCCTTTAGGTGCTGACTCTCGTGCACCATTTCTGCCTGCTCTTCAACAGTCAAAGGCCTACCATCATGTTCAGCCTCACGTCTGCGTGTATCTCGTTTCTGTTTAGCCTCAGCTACACGACAGCGCATCTGCTGCAAAGCAAGGTCTACAGTCTGCTTAGTGCTCTCGTATAACGAACGTTGTGTAATATATGTATCCGATTTCAGAATTGCCTCTATCTCCTTGTTAATGGCCGATATCGCCCTCTCCTCTGTCTTGAAGTATCCATCCGGCTGCTGTGCATCAAACACTGGAGGCACAAAATAATCCCAGTCATTACGTCCGGCAAGAAGCCCTGAGTAGGCTGCAAGGAAACCTATTTGCTCCTTTTCACCTTCCTCATATTTTTCACTTTTCTCTTTTCCCTTTTCACTTTCACTTTCACTTACTCTTACACATAGCACTCCGAACATCTTTCCTGGCCCTTTCTCTTCTGCCCACACACCACTTTCCTCTATATATCGCTGCACCTCTTTGGCGGCAGCAATACATAGCGGATGCGGTTCGTAGCAAAAGGGGTAAGTAAATTGGCGGGGCGGTAGAATATCTGTATTTAAAGAATGTACTAAATCAGCCATTGTTATAATTATTTGTCTGTGCACCTAAGACCTTCCAATCAACAATATTATGTTCCTTGTCCACATCGAAGTTTATGCCAACCTTTATCACGTCCTTTCCACTTAAGGCAAAAGCCTTGGCATATTTGCGGTCTTCAATCTGCGCAAGAGCCTCATCAGTCGACTTACCGAACTTCAGCTCCATAATATATACATAACGTTCTGTCTCTAATGTCATATCGGTACGACCACGCGACGTGCGCTGTTCTACAATTATACGATATGGAGTAAGAAGCGAAAATACCACATACATCATCTGCTGATAATGTCCCTCATATGCGGTATTGTCACAATAAGGCACCGTCTCAAGGAAGGTCCTAAGCAACTCTAATGCGCCATCCATGTAACCATTATTTATACAGCGCGACATATTTGCTATAACAACACGTCCCTCCACCACTTCTTCACCGAGGAAATTAGGCAACAAACTACTGTAAAGCCCTACCCTAATCTCGTTATTTGGAATATCAAGAGTATAGAGGTCTATGTCCTCATCGTAATCCTTTATGCCCGCGTTTTCAAGCACGGCCACGCAGGTGTCAAGGTCGTAGGCCAGCGAGTTTGCAAGCTCCGTCGGGTAAAT
>OQWM01003291.1_pt1 | contig 10812 bp, 9 predicted proteins | sample 1691531 | NCBI WGS metagenome assembly OQWM01 (sample SAMN03418257, study PRJEB22391) | human gut metagenome | biome: human-gut; feature: organic feature; material: feces | host: Homo sapiens | place: Tanzania | collected 2013-01 | reverse complement strand
AGTCAAGAGCTAAGCGCCGGACGAGCCGTTCACCTGGGCCAGCGGTATCAAAAGTCCCGTCTATTGTGACAACCGCCTCATCCTGACCGCCCCGGACGTCCGCACCGAGGTGGAGACCGCCCTCATGCAGACCATCCGCCGCGAATACCCGGACGCGGAGGTCCTCATGGGCACCAGCACCGCCGGGATCGCGCATGCCGCCATCACTGCGCAGATGATGGGCCTGCCTATGGGCTACGTCCGCTCGTCGAGCAAGGACCACGGCCGCCAGAACCAGATCGAAGGGCGGCTGGAAAAAGGCCAGAAGGTCGTCGTGGTGGAGGATCTGATCTCCACGGGCGGCAGCGTCCTTGAGGTCGTGAACGTGCTGCGGGAGGCCGGCGCGGAGGTGCTCGGCATCGTGAGCATCTTCACCTACGGCATGAAAAAGGGCGTCGAGCGCATGGCCGAGGCGAAGGTCAAGAGCGTGAGCCTGACAAATTTGGATACCATCGCCCGCGTGGGCGCAGAGGAGCATTACATCACCGAGGCGGATGTCGCGCGGCTGCTGGCCTTCCGCGACGACCCCGCTGACGAAAGCTGGATCACAAAAGGAGGAACAAACTGATATGAAAAGCCTGATCGACATTCTGGAGCTCTCCGAGCAGGAGATCATGGAGCTGGTGAATACCGCCGGCGACATCATCGACCATCCCGCCGAATACGCACACAAGTGCGACGGCAAGATCCTCGCGACCCTCTTTTTTGAGCCCTCCACCCGCACCCGTCTGAGTTTTGAGAGCGCGATGCTCTCCCTCGGCGGCAAGGTGCTCGGCTTCTCGGAGGCGAAAAGCTCGTCCGCTGCCAAGGGCGAGAGCGTGGCGGACACCGTGCGCACCGTGAGCTGTTACAGCGATATCATCGCCATGCGCCACCCCAAGGAGGGCGCGCCGCTGGTGGCGTCCATGCACTCGCTCGTGCCCGTCATCAACGCAGGCGACGGCGGCCACAACCACCCCACGCAGACGCTGACCGACCTTCTGACCATCCACCGCGAGATGGGACGCTTTGAAAACCTCACCGTCGGTCTCTGCGGTGACCTCAAGTTCGGGCGCACGGTGCACTCCCTTGTCTCCGCGATGAGCCGCTACCCCGGCGTCCGCTTTGTGCTCATCTCTCCGGAGGAGCTCAAGCTGCCGCGCTATGTCAAGGAGCAGTACATCAAGTCCAAGAACATCCCTTACACGCAGTCCACCGACCTCGAGGCCGTCATGCCGGAGCTGGACATCCTCTACATGACGCGCGTGCAGCGCGAGCGCTTCTTCAACGAGGAAGACTATCTGCGCCTCAAGGACAGCTACATCCTCACGCCCGACAAGCTCAGGGGCGCGAAGGAGTCTCTTCGTATCCTGCATCCGCTGCCGCGTGTGAACGAGATCTCCGTCGCCGTGGACGACGACCCGCGCGCGTGCTACTTCAAGCAGGTGCAGTACGGCAAGTACATCCGCATGGCGCTGATCCTCAAGCTGTTGGAAATCAAGTGAGAAAGGAAGTGCGACACAATGATCATTGACTCTATTCAAAACGGCATCGTCATCGACCACATCACCGCGGGAAAATCCATGGAGCTCTATCAGATTCTCGGCCTCGATCAGCTTGACTGCACGGTGGCCATCCTCAAAAATGTTACGAGCGGCAAGCTCGGCTGCAAGGACATCATCAAGATCGACCGCGAAATGGACCTTGACTGGGACCTGATCGGCTATGTCGATCCGAGCATCACCGTCAACATCATCCGCGACGGGAAACTTGTGGAAAAGCGCACGCTCAAGTTGCCTGAGCGCATCCGCGGCGTGCTCAAGTGCAAAAACCCGCGCTGCATCACCTCCGTTGAGCAGGAGCTGCCGCAGGAGTTTGTGCTAACGGATCGTGAAAAGCGCGTTTACCGCTGCCGCTACTGCGAAACGCAGGCGGGTAAATAGGCTTTTGTAAGGCAGAAGTCGAGAAGATCCTGCTTGCAGAGAAGTATGCAGAATCAGACAAGCCTCGACGCACAGGGAGCCTCCTCTCAGCACGCTGTACTGTCCGGGCGCAAAGCCGAAGGCTTCAGATGCACCATGGAGGATGCTCGGCATATCATCACAATAGAGAGAATCTTCGGATACCCTCTATTGCAGCGATGCAGGAACAATGAAAGCTCTTTATCAATTAGGACATGGCGATGAAGGGCCCGGAGCATGTTCTTCTGTTTTGCACTGTAATCATGGCAGAGAGACGTAAGGAATATCCCCGGCCAAGCCGGGGATATTCCTTACGCGGGCAAAGCTCCATGCTGTCGGCCACGCCTCATGTGGCGTTGGTATAGTCTGCTAAACTTCTTCTGCCACTTCATTTCTGAATGGTCTCCCGTTGCTTTACAGCTTGTAGCTGCCAGACAGCATTTCTACTATAACAGGGAGATTTCTTTTTCCGCAATAGTCTCAGCCTGCTCCCGCCGCTTTCGATACTCCTCCAGATACCGGTCCAGACAGACCTTGTTGACGGTAGCCGAGATCGTGCTGCGCAGGAGATCCTTGGCATCAGACTCGGTTTCACCAAGTCCCTCCACTGCAGGAGCGACACCAAACGCTGCGCCGAGCATATTCTCAAACTCATCGCAGAAGTAGTCATAGGCGGTCTGAAGGGGATAGCACTCCTCCTGTATGCTAAACATCAGTCGAAGCCCCTCCAAAGGAACAACAGGCTTGACCACCGCGATGAACAGAAGCCGCGCAAGATGTTCGGCTGTATACAGCTTTTTTTGAGGGGCAGGAACCAGCTTCTGCTTGACATAGTTGCTCACCATGGAGCCAGTCAGTTCAGGCTCTCCTAACGGTGCCAACCGGGCGTTGATATAGCGCACCACCTGCTCCAGATACAGTCCGACCTCCGGGATCTGTGCATAGCGCGGCAGACGGAAGGCCGCGATGTCCGCCGTGATTCTGTTTTGCATTTCTTTTTCCATATTGTTATTATAAGCGTTTCCTCTGCAAAGTTCAACGGCTTTGCGAAATATTTTTAACGGTTTATTAAAAACCGTTGACGAAGAAATAAAAAGCTGATAAACTGCATCCATCCCTTACCGGAACCGAACGACACTTTTTCAGTTGGAGGTCATCTTATGGATCAGATCCGCATTGCCGCAGACTCAAGCTGCGACCTGCTTACCATGGACGGCGTGGACTTTGTCAGCGTTCCGCTCACCGTCCGTACTGCTGTGGAGGAATTTCGCGATGACGCCGCGCTCGATGTCGACGCGATGGTCACAACACTTCGCGGCACGAAGGGCCGCACCTTCAGCGCCTGCCCGAACATCGCGGACTGGGAGTCCGCCTTTGGCGAAAGCGGCGATGTACTCGCGTTCACCATTACAAGCAGCCTTTCGGGCAGCTGCAGCGCGGCACTTGCCGCAAAGAAACGCTGCGAGGAGCAGAATCCCTCTCGCCGCATTTTTGTGGTGGACACGCTGTCCGCCGGTCCGGAGATCGCCCTGCTCATCGAAAAGTCAGCCGCCGAACTGCGCTCCGGCAAGAGCTTCGAGGAGGTCTGCACAGCCGTACAGCAGTATCAGCACCGTACCCATCTGCTCTTTGCGCTGGAATCCATGCACAATCTCGCTCAGAACGGACGAATCAGCAAGCTGGCGGCAACGATGGCCGGTGTTCTCGGCATCCGCGCCGTTGGGCAGGCCAGCGAGGAGGGCACGCTTGAGATGCTCGGCAAATGTCGGGGCGCTCGAAAAACGCAGGAGCTCCTGTTGAGTGAAATGGTGCGGCTTGGCTACAGGGGCGGCAGCGTCCGCATCGGGCATTGCCGGAACGCGGCATTTGCATTGGAGCTCTGCACCGAGATCCGGCGGCGATTTCCGGGGGCGGGACGTCATTATTGTGGCATCGGTGTCCTGCATCTACTCGCTGGGCGACCCTATCGACTACCGCAGCATGGTCATCAGCCTGCGCCCCGGAATGCAGATGGAGCGGGACGAGCTGTGCAAAAAGCTGGTCACCCTGCAATACGAGCGCAACGACGTGAATTTTGTGCGCAATAAGTTCCGGGTGCACGGCGACACGGTAGATATCTATCTGGCCTATATGAGCGAGCTTGCCATCCGGGTGGAGTTTTTCGGGGACGAGATCGACCGCATTACCGAGTTCAACCCCCTGACCGGCTCCAAGCAGAACGTGGTCAAGCACGTTGCCATCTTCCCGGCCAGCCACTATATCGTCAGCGCTGAAAAAAAGGCCGCTGCGCTGGAAAAGATCCGCGCCGAGTGCGACGCGCAGGTCAGGCAGTTCACCGCCGAGGGCAAGCTCATCGAAGCGCAGCGTATCGCCCAGCGCACCAACTACGACATCGAGATGCTGAACGAGGTGGGCATCTGCAAGGGCATCGAGAACTACTCGGCAGTGTTGTCCGGCCGTGCGCCGGGCAGTATGCCTACCACGCTGCTGGATTATTTCCCGGAGGATTTTCTGCTCTTCGTGGACGAGAGCCACGTCACTCTGCCGCAGGTGCGCGCCATGTACGGCGGCGACTACGCCCGCAAAAAAACGCTGGTGGAGTACGGCTTCCGTCTGCCGTCCGCCTTCGATAACCGCCCCCTGAAATTTGAGGAGGTGGAGTCCAAGCTCAACCAGATGATCTTTGTCTCCGCCACCCCCGGCGAGTACGAGCGCCGGAACAGCTCGCAGGTGGCGCAGCAGGTCATCCGTCCCACGGGGCTTTTGGATCCGGTCATCTCGGTGCGCCCGGTGGAAGGGCAGGTGGTGGATCTGCTGGGCGAGATCAACGCCCGCATCCAGCGGCAGGAGCGGGTACTGGTGACTACCCTGACCAAAAAGATGGCCGAGGATCTCACCGATTACCTTACCGAACAGGGAATCAAGGTCAAGTATATGCACCACGAGGTGGATACCTTTGAGCGGATGGAGATCATCAAGGATCTGCGTCTGGGCAGTATCGACGTGGTGGTGGGCATCAACCTGCTGCGCGAGGGTCTGGACCTGCCGGAGGTGAGCCTTGTGGCTATTCTGGATGCCGACAAGGAGGGCTTTCTGCGCAGCGAGACCAGCCTGATCCAGACCATCGGCCGCGCCGCCCGCAACGCGGAGGGCATGGTCATCATGTATGCCGATGTGGTGACCGACAGCATGGAGCGCGCCATCACCGAGACCGAGCGCCGCCGCGCCATCCAGATGGCCTATAATGAGGAACACGGCATCGTGCCCAAGACCATCGTAAAAGCCATTGCGGACAGCATCGAGATCAGCGATAAGGCCGAAAACGCCAAGCGCAACACCCGCCGCATGGGCAAAATGGAGCGGGAAGCCGCCATCGAGCGCCTGACCCGGGAGATGAAGGAGGCCGCGAAGCTGCTGGAATTTGAGCACGCAGCCTTCCTGCGGGATCAGATCGACCGCCTGCGCCGGGGCGAGAACCCTACCGTGGACTCCGCTGCCGAGACCGAGCGCAAACAGAACCATGCACAGACACAACGAAAAGGGAGAAAATACCTTGGCAAACGATAAGATCATCATCAAGGGTGCCCGCGAGCACAACCTGAAAAATATCAACCTGACTCTCCCGCGGGAAAAGCTGATCGTCATGACCGGCCTTTCCGGCTCGGGAAAGTCCAGTCTGGCTTTCGACACCATCTATGCCGACGGTCAGCGCCGCTATGTGGAAAGCCTTTCCAGCTACGCCCGGATGTTTCTGGGCCGGATGGATAAGCCGGACGTGGACGAGATCACCGGTCTTTCGCCGGCTATCTCCATCGACCAAAAGACCACCAGCCACAACCCCCGCTCTACCGTGGGCACTGTGACTGAAATTTACGATTATCTGCGCCTGCTGTACGCCCGCATCGGCGTACCGCACTGCCCGGTATGCGGGCGGGTCATCAGCCAGCAGACCGTAGACGAGATGGTGGACGCCGTCCTCAAGCTGGAAGAAGGCACCAAGTTCCAGATCCTTGCCCCGGTGGTGCGTCAGCGCAAGGGCACCCAGCAGAAGGAGCTGGACGCCGCCCGCCGCGCCGGTTACGCCCGCGTGAAAATCGACGGCAACCTGTATGATCTGGACGAGGAGATCAGTCTGGAAAAGAACATCAAGCACACGGTGGAGATCGTGGTGGACCGCCTTGCCCTGCGCAAGGGCATCCGCAGCCGTCTGGCGGACTCGCTGGAAACGGCGCTGGCACTCACCGGCGGCGTAGCTGAGGTGGATGTCATCGGCGGCGAGTGCATGACCTTCAGCCAGAACTTTGCCTGCCCGGAGCACGGCATCTCCATCAGCGACCTCTCGCCCCGGCTGTTCTCCTTCAATAACCCGCTGGGAGCCTGCGAAAAATGCACCGGTCTTGGAACTTTTATGCGGGTGGACGAGGACCGCATTTTGCCCAACCGCAGCCTTTCCATCCGGGAGGGTGCCATCAAGGCCAGCGGCTGGTACTACGCCGAAGGCTCTGTGAGCGAGATGTACTACCTCGGTCTTGGCAAAAAATACGGCTTTACGCTGGATACGCCCATCAAGGAGATGAGCACCGAGGCTGTCAATGCGTTGCTGTACGGCACCAACGGCGAAAAAATTGAAATGCACCGCACCAACGAGTTCGGCAGCGGGGTGTACTACAACACCTTTGAGGGCATCGTGGAAAATCTGGAGCGCCGCTTCCGCGAGACTAGCAGCGAATGGATGAAGGAAGAAATCGGCAGCTTTATGTCCGGTGTGGAGTGCCCGGACTGCCACGGTCAACGCCTGAAGCCGGTGGTGCTTGCTGTGACCATCGGGGATAAGAACATCAGCCAGTTCTGTGAGATGTCCATCCGGGACGAGCTGGAATTTATCAGGCAAAACGAGCCGAACCTCACCGAAAAGCAGCAGCAGATCGGCGGCCAGATCATGAAGGAGATCAAGAACCGCCTGGAATTTTTGCAGAGTGTGGGTCTGGATTACCTCACGCTGGCCCGGGCGGCGGGCACACTGTCCGGCGGCGAGAGCCAGCGCATCCGCCTGGCGACCCAGATCGGCAGCGCACTGACCGGCGTGCTGTATGTGCTGGACGAGCCCAGCATCGGCCTGCACCAGCGCGATAACGATAAGCTGATTGCCACCATGAAGCGCCTGCGCGACCTGGGCAACACCCTGATTGTAGTAGAGCATGACGAGGACACCATGCGCCAGGCGGACTATATTGTGGATGTCGGCCCCGGTGCCGGTGTGCATGGCGGCGAGATCGTGGCCGCCGGCAGTGTAGAGGATATCTGCAATGCCCCGCGCAGTGTGACCGGCGAGTACCTTTCCGGCCGCAAATTTGTGGAAGTTCCCACCGCCCACCGCCCCGGCAACGGCAAAATGCTCACGGTGGTCAAAGCGCGGGAAAACAACCTGCAAAACATTACGGTGGATTTTCCCCTTGGCAAAATGATCTGCGTGACCGGTGTTTCCGGTTCCGGCAAGTCCACGCTGGTCAATGAAATTTTGTATAAGTCGCTGGCCGCAGCGCTCAACGGCGCCCGCAGCCGCCCCGGCCAGTGTGACGAAGTTCAGGGTATGGAATGGATCGATAAGGTCATCGGCATTGACCAGTCGCCCATTGGCCGCACCCCGCGCTCCAACCCGGCCACCTACACCGGTGTGTTCGGCGATATCCGCACCCTCTTCTCCAACACTCAGGATGCCAAGCAGCGCGGTTACGGCCCCGGCCGGTTCAGCTTCAACGTCAAGGGCGGCCGCTGCGAAGCCTGCGAGGGCGGCGGCATTATCGAGATTGAAATGCACTTTTTGCCGAACATTTTTGTTCCATGCGAGGTATGCAAGGGCAAACGCTACAACCGGGAAACCCTTGAGGTACATTATAAGGACAAAAATATCAGCGATGTGCTGAATATGACGGTGGAGGAAGCCCTTGTTTTCTTTGAGAATGTGCCGAAAATCCGCCGCAAAATCGAGGTTCTGCAGGAGGTGGGACTGGGATATGTCACCCTTGGTCAGTCGGCGACCACCCTCTCCGGCGGCGAAGCGCAGAGAGTGAAGCTCGCCACGGAGCTTTCCAAGCGCCCCACCGGAAAGACGGTTTACATTCTGGACGAGCCGACCACGGGACTTCACACCGCGGATGTTCACAAGCTGATTGACGTTCTGCAAAAGCTGGTGGACGGCGGCAACACGGTAATTCTGATTGAGCATAATCTCGATGTCATCAAGGTGGCGGACTATATCATCGACCTCGGACCGGAGGGCGGCGACGGCGGCGGTACGATTGTGGTTTCCGGTACGCCGGAAAAGGTTGCCGCCTGCAAAAAATCCTATACCGGCAAGTTCCTAAAGCCCATTTTGGAGCAGAAAAAGTGACAAATCGGAGCGAAAACGCAAAAAAATGCGTTTCTGCTCCGATTTTTTTCAAAATATTTGCTCAAAAGCCTGTAAAAATGAGAAGGAATATGTTATGATAAAGTATAAACATATTAAAAAGGAGAGAACTCCAATGTCCGAACAGGTAATTTTCAGAAATCAGGCTTTCGGCGGCTTCAACAAAGAGGAAGTCCTTAAATATATAGATTCGCTCAATGCGAAGCATACGGAGGAGCAGACCAGACTTGACGAGGAAAACAGGGGTCTTTCTTCTCAAATAACCGACCTCAAAATAAAAACCGAGGAGGGCGAAAAAAGCTTTAACGAGCTTATGTCCGCATACAACGAAATGCGCGAGCATTATATGATGCTCAAGACCCGCTGCGACAATCTTGAAAGCGACAACGCAAAGCTTAAAACCCGCTGTGAAATTGCGGAAAAGGAGCTTTGTATAGAGAAAGAGCTTAACAAGCAGCTTGAGGATAAGATTGAGCAGGAACGCCAAAAAGCCGATGAGCATGCGGCTGAGGAAAAGCGGCTTGTTGCCGCCATGACCGAAATGGGCGATTCCGCAAGGGTGATGCTCAGCGGTGCCAAGAACAATGCTCAAAGCATAATAAACGATGCTCAAGCCTCTGCGGAGGGCATAAATGCGGAAATCGACAGCTTCTGCAAGGAGCTTGAAAAGACGAAGGCGTTTATGCAGGATTCTCTTTCCGTGCTCATTCAGCGCCTTGAGTACATAGGCAAATCCGCTTCTGCGGCGAAGATAGCGGCGGAGGGGAAAACGTCTAAATGCGATGAAATTCAGACCGAGTACGAAAAAATGGTGACGGAAGCGAACGGCAGGGTGGAAGCCTTCAAAAACCGCTTTTTTCAGTGACCCGCCGCAGCCCGTAACAGAGGTTCAAAGCGCAGCGGGCGGCGCAGAAGGCGGTACTCAAAGCATTGTATGCCAAAAGCCGAGGGAGCTTGTCCCGCGGCCGTCGGCGAAAATCGTTCTGCGGCGAAAGCGCAGCTTTGCAGACGAAATAAAAAGCCTGCTCAGGGCAATAATACACAGATTTTGAAAGCAGCGCCGAATGAAATATTTCGGCGCGCTGACAGTTAAGGAGAAAATATGGATAAGCTTAAAATATCCTGCCCCTGTCTTTTCGGCTTGGAAAGCGTGCTTTCCGGCGAAATGAAGCGTATGGGCGCAGAAAATATAGTCGCGGAGGACGGCCGCGTTACATTCGAGGGAAGCTTTGAGGACGCGGCGCGTGCAAACCTTCGCCTGCGCACCGCGGAGCGCGTGCAAATCATAGTCGCGGAATTTACCGCGCGCAGCTACGAGGAGCTGTTCCAAGGGACGCTTGCCGCACCATGGGAGGAATTTATCGGGCGCAAGGATGCGTTCCCGGTAAAGGGCAGAACGGTAAAAAGTCAGCTTTACAGTATGTCGGATTGCCAGTCGATTATAAAAAAGGCGGTTGCGAAGCGCCTTGAGGGTGTTTATCACCAGAGCTGGTTTGAGGAAACAGGCGCAACGGTTCAAATTCAGTTTATGCTGCTGAAGGACAGGGTGATGCTGCTTCTCGATACCTCCGGCATAGGGCTTCACAAGCGCGGCTACCGCCGCAATTCCGTGGAGGCTCCCATCAAGGAGACCATCGCCGCGGGTATTGCCGACCTTGCCCATGTGTACCCGGACAGCGTGGTTTGCGACCCCATGTGCGGCAGCGGCACGCTGATGATAGAATCCGCGCTGAAAGCCATGAATATTGCCCCGGGAATAAACCGCCACTTTGCAGCGGAGCAGTGGAGCTGCTTCCCGTCCGATGTGTGGCAGCGCCAGCGCAGCGCCTGCCTTGACGAAATTAGTCACGATGCGCCGTTTGAGGCGTTTGGCTCGGACATTGACCCGGAGGCGGTGCGCCTTACCATGGAAAATGCGGCGAACGCAGGCGTTGCAGGGCGTATTCATGTGGAACAGCGGGATATGAGGAATTTTGAATTTCCGCAGGCGGAGCGCCGCCTGATTATGCTGTGCAACCCGCCCTACGGCGAGCGCATACTTGATGTGAAAGAGGCGGAGGAGCTATACCGCGCCCTTGGCAGGCTGTGCGAACCGGCGCCGGGCAGAAGCTTCAATATAATCTCCCCCCACGACGAATTTGAAGCGCTCTTCGGCAGAAAGGCGGATCGCCGCCGCAAGCTCTATAACGGCATGATTAAGTGCCAGCTCTATATGTATTTCAAATAAACTTAGTTTTTACTAATGAGGTTTTACTGCGGTCGCTTTTTAAGCGACCGTTTTTGCTATCTTTTAATGAAAAGCTTGACATAAACCGTAAATTAAAGTTAGAATATTGATGAATAAGCGGCGGAGCGGAACCGCTCCCATTCTTTACTCCGTAAAGAATGATAAGCACTGTTTTCTAAACGGCAATCACAGCCTTT
>OQWM01003290.1_pt1 | contig 10813 bp, 6 predicted proteins | sample 1691531 | NCBI WGS metagenome assembly OQWM01 (sample SAMN03418257, study PRJEB22391) | human gut metagenome | biome: human-gut; feature: organic feature; material: feces | host: Homo sapiens | place: Tanzania | collected 2013-01 | reverse complement strand
AGTCCCATTTGCCGGTTCTATAATAATATACGACCGTTTTTCCCACTTGTGCAAGCACATTGCTCAAAAGAGCTGTGATCAGCGGGTATAAGGACGATGGTATCATAAACTCACACTCCTAACAAAAAACATTATATCACACAATGTTAAATCGTGGTATAATCATGAGTGGAGATAGCTATGGAGGGAAAATAAATATGATTACGTTAGATTTAAATCATGCTTTCTTAAAAGAAGATGTAAAGGCTTATCAAGATCAAGTTCGCGCAATTGATGAAGCTTTACAAAACGGTACATGTAAGGGTAACGACTTTATTGGTTGGCTAAACTGGGCTAACAATTATGATAAAGATGAATTTAGTCGCATTAAAGAGGTTGCTGCAAAAGTACGTGAAAACACAGAGGTATTCGTTGTATGTGGTATTGGAGGATCTTACTTAGGTGCTCGTGCTGCCATTGAAATGATGAATGGTTTATATGGTGACAACAAGCCTGAAATTATTTATATGGGAAATACTTTCTCATCAACTTATATTTCACAGGTTATGAACTATATTAAAGATAAGGAAGTTACAGTAAATGTTATTTCTAAATCTGGAACTACAACAGAAACAGCTTTAGCTTTCCGTATTTTAAAACAATTTATGGAAGAAAAATATGGTGAAGATGCAAAAAATCGTATTATCGCTACTACAGATAAAGCTAGAGGAACATTGAAGGCTTTAGCTGATAAAGAAGGATATGAAACATTCGTGATTCCTGATGATATCGGTGGTCGTTTCTCAGTTATTACTCCAGTTGGATTATTGCCAATTGCAGTAGCTGGAATCGATATTGATGCGTTGATGAAAGGTTTACATGATGGTATGGGTGAATATGGAGATGCAGATCTTGAAAAGAATGCAGCTTATCGTTATGCCGTAGCTCGTCGTATTCTTCAAAACCAAGGATATGATGTTGAATTATTAGTAAACTATGAACCTCAAATGCAGATGGTTGCAGAATGGTGGAAACAATTGTTTGGTGAAAGTGAAGGAAAAGATGGAAAAGGTATTTTACCGGATTCAGTATGCTTCTCAACAGACTTACACTCTTTAGGACAATTTGTTCAGGAAGGTAAGAAAGTATTGTTTGAAACAAACTTATATGTTGAAACACCAATGATTGACTTAACATTCCCTAATGATGAAGCCAATGAAGATGGAATGAACTACTTAGCTGGTAAGAGTGTGGACTGGGCTAATAAAATGGCTGCCAAAGGAACATTACAAGCTCATGAAGAAACTGGTGGAGTTCCAAATATCTTATTAACTATGCCAGGTATGACTTCTTATGACTTTGGTAATATGTGTATGTTCTTCTTCAAGGCCATCGCAATGACAACTTTGATGAATGATTCTAACCCATTCAACCAACCTGGTGTTGAAGTTTATAAAAAGAACATGTTCAAATTATTAGGTAAAGAATAATGATGAAAATAGAGATGTAAGCAAGTGTTTACGTCTCTTTTTTATACGCTTACAAATTAGATAAGACTAACCTCTATAGTGAATTTTACCTTTAAAATTTGACATGAAGCTCGTATAATAAACTATGGTATTGAATATCTATAAAGGAGGAAATATTAATGCCTAGAGCAAAACAGTCTATGGATGGAAATACGGCTGCGGCTCACGTTGCGTATGCTTTTACAGACGTTGCTGCAATTTACCCTATTACACCATCTAGTCCTATGGCAGACTCTATTGACCAATGGTCTGCAGCTGGACAAAAAAATATTTTTGGAAATCAAGTAGTTGTAAGTGAATTACAATCAGAAGCAGGTGCTGCTGGTGCTGTTCACGGATCATTAGCTGCTGGTGCATTGACTAATACTTTCACTGCATCTCAAGGTTTATTATTGATGATTCCAAACATGTACAAGATTGCTGCTGAACAATTGCCTTGTGTATTCGATGTTTCTGCACGTACAGTTGCAACTCATGCATTGAACATCTTCGGTGATCACTCAGACGTATATGCTTGTCGTCAAACAGGTTTCGCTATGTTATGTGAAACTAACCCACAAGAAGTTATGGATTTATCTCCAGTAGCTCACTTAGCTGCTTTAGAAGGTAAAGTACCATTCATTAACTTCTTCGATGGATTCCGTACTTCTCACGAAATTCAAAAAATCGAAAAATGGGACTATGAAGATTTAAAAGAAATGTGTCCAATGGAAGCTGTTGAGGAATTCCGTAAACACGCTTTAAATCCAGAACGTCCAACTATGCGTGGTTCTCACGAAAATGGAGATATCTTCTTCCAACACCGTGAAGCATGTAACACTGCATATGATGAATTACCTGCTGTAGTAGAAAAATACATGGGTAAAATCAACGAAAAATTAGGAACAAACTATGACTTGTTCAACTACTATGGAGATCCTGAAGCTGATCGTGTAATCATCGCTATGGGTTCTATCAATGACGTTGCTGAAGAAGTTATCGACTACTTAACTGCAAAAGGAGAAAAAGTTGGTTTAGTTAAGGTTCGTTTATATCGTCCTTGGTCAAGCAAACACTTATTAAAAGTTCTTCCTAAGACAGCTAAGAAAGTTGCAGTACTTGACCGTACTAAAGAACCAGGTGCTCTAGCAGACCCATTATACTTAGATGTAGCTACAACACTTCGTGAAGCAGGATTAAATGACATCACTCTTTGCGGTGGACGTTATGGTTTAGGATCTAAGGATACTCCACCTTCAAGTGTATTCGCTGTTTACACAGAATTGTTAAAAGACGAACCAAAACCTCGTTTTACAATTGGTATCGTGGATGACGTTACAAACTTATCATTGCCAGAAGTTAAACCAGCTCCTAACACTTCAACTCCAGGAACTGTTGAATGTAAATTCTGGGGTCTTGGAGGAGACGGTACTGTAGGTGCTAACAAGAACTCTACTAAGATCATCGGTGACCACACTGACAAATACATTCAGGCTTACTTCCAATATGACTCTAAGAAAACAGGTGGTATCACAATTTCTCACTTGCGTTTCGGAGACAAACCAATCCGTAGCCCATACTACATTAACCAAGCTGACTTCGTAGCATGTCACAACCCTTCATATGTAGTAAATGGATACAAGATGGTTCAAGACGTTAAACCTGGTGGTGTATTCATGATCAACTGCCAATGGTCAGACGAAGAATTAGACAAACACATGCCTGCTGAATCTAAAAAATATATCGCAGACAACAATATTCAATTGTACACAATCAATGCCATCGATAAAGCTATCGAAATCGGTATGGGTAAACGTACAAACACAATCTTACAATCAGCATTCTTCAAATTAGCTAACATTATGCCAATTGACGAAGCTGTAGATTACATGAAAGCAGCTGCTAAGAAATCTTACTCTAAGAAGGGTGATGCAGTTGTAGAAATGAACTACAAAGCTATCGATGCTGGTGTAGGTGCAACTCACAAAGTTGAAATCCCTGCATCTTGGGCTAACCCAGAAGCTGATGCACCAAGACCTGAATTATCAGGACGTCCTGCAACAGTTAAGATGGTTAAAGACATCATGGAACCAGTTAACAAAATGGATGGAGATTCATTACCTGTATCTGCATTTACTGGAAACATCGATGGTCAATGGGAAACTGGTGCTAGTGCTTACGAAAAACGTGGTACAGCCGTTACAGTTCCTGAATGGGATGCTGAAAAATGTATTCAATGTAACCAATGTGCATTCGTATGTTCTCACGCAACAATTCGTCCATTCTTATTGAGCGAAGAAGAAGTGAAAGCTGCTCCTGCACAAATCAAATTAGCTGATGTTAAACCAAAAGCTACAGAATACAAATATACAATGAGTGTATCTCCATTAGATTGTATGGGATGTGGTGAATGTATCACTGTATGTCCAACTCAAGCTATCAAGATGGTACCTCAAGAATCTCAAGCTGAACAACAACCAGTATTCGATTACTTAGTAGCTAATGTTTCTAAGAAAGATTCTGGATTCGCTGATGATACTGTTAAGGGTTCTCAATACAACCAACCATTGTTAGAGTTCTCAGGATCATGTGCTGGATGTGCTGAAACATCATATGCTCGTTTAATTACTCAATTATTCGGTGAACACATGTATGTATCAAATGCGACTGGATGTTCTTCAATCTGGGGTGGTCCAGCATCTGTATCTCCATATACAGTAAACAAAGATAGCTTACAAGGACCAGCATGGGCTAACTCATTGTTCGAAGACAATGCTGAACACGGATTCGGTATGCAATTAGGACAAAAAGTATTACGTGAACAAGCTATCGAAAAATTAGGTGCTATGAACGAAAGCGAAAAAGCAACTCCTGAATTCAAGGCTGCATTCGAAAAATTCATGGAAACTAAAGAAGATACTCGTACTAACACAGAAGCAACAAAAGCATTATTAGTTGAAGTAGAAAAAGCTGCTGAAGCTGGATGCCCAGATGCTAAAGCTGTATTAGACAAGAAAGAATACTTAGCTAAGAAATCTGTTTGGATCTTCGGTGGAGACGGATGGGCTTATGATATCGGATTCGGTGGATTAGACCACGTTCTTGCATCAGGTGAAAACGTAAACGTTATGGTATTCGATACAGAAATGTATTCAAACACTGGTGGACAGGCTTCTAAAGCATCTAACATCGGTGAAGTTTGTCAGTTCGCTGCAGCTGGTAAAGAAATGAAGAAAAAATCTTTAGCAGAAATCGCAATGAGCTACGGATATGTTTATGTAGCACAAATCGCTCTTGGAGCTAACCCTGCACAAGCAGTTAAATGTATTGCTGAAGCAGAAGCTTATCCAGGACCATCTTTAATCATCGGTTATGCACCATGTGAATTACACGGTATTGCTAAGGGTGGAATGAACCACTGTCAAGATGAAATGAAGAAAGCCGTTAAATCTGGATACTGGAACTTATTCTCATTTGATCCAGCTAAGAAAGAAGCAGGTAAGAACCCATTCACATTAACTTCTAAAGAAGGAGATGGAACTTACCAAGACTTCTTACACAACGAATCTCGTTACACTCGTTTAGTTAAACCATTCCCTGAAAGAGCAGAAAAATTATTTGCTAAGTCAGAAGAAGTAGCTAAAGAACGTTACGAACACTTACAACGTTTAGTTGAACTTTACAAGTAAGAAATAAATGAAGAAGCTGATTCATTTCGGCTTCTTTTTTTGTGCAATTTCGAAAATATCATTATAATAGTTGGTAGAGGTATTTTATTATGGAAAAAGGTAAATTAAATCGAATTACAGATGTAGAAGGAGTATTGGTTGGACATAAGACAATTTGTTCTGGCTCTCATCAAACAGGTGTGACATTTATTCGTACGGCTGAAGATGTGTTTCATCAAAAGCTTGCGTGTGGTTGTAGTATTTTAAATGGTTTTGGTAAGACGACAGGCTTACCTCAAATTATGGAGCTAGGAACACTAGAGAGTTATATTTGTTTGACAAACACTTTAAATGTGGGTGTTGTTCAACAAGCCTTAGTGGATATCATGGTTAAAGAAAATGAAGATCTAACGAGTGTTAATGTTGTAGTTGGAGAATGTAACGATGGCTATTTAAATGCGATTCGTGATTGTGTAGTCACTAAATCGGATGTCTTAGATGCATATGCAGATTGTAAAAAAGAATTTGAACTAGGCAGTATTGGAGCCGGACGAGGTATGTCTTGTTTTGAAATGTCAGGTGGTATTGGTTCGAGTTCAAGAGTGTTTGAAATTGATGGAAACAAGTATACTTTAGGAGTACTTGTATTGTCTAATTTTGGTTTAAGAGAACAATATTTGTTAGATAAAGTAGAGGGGAATCAATTGCCTTTAGAACAAGAAAAAGGTTCAATCATGATGATCATTGCGACGGATGCTCCATTAAGTGATCGTCAACTACGTAGAGTATGTAATCGTATGCCAGTCGGTTTAGCTTTAACAGGATCACATATGGGCAATGGTTCTGGTGATATTGCGATTGCGTTTAGTACCGCAAATCGTTTTGGATCTGAAGAAATCCATACGTTAAAACAAATCAACGATAATAAGATCAATGTTGTATTTGATGCAGCGATTGAATCTTGTAAAGAAGCTGTGCATTTATCTTTGATTGAAAATGAAGAGGTAACGGGTCAGTCTGGTCATGTTCGTAAATGTTTAAATCAAGTGAAGATTCAGTAGTGAAATCTTCACTTTTATGTTATATTTCATCTGGTGATTATATGAAGAAATTAATGTTTGATTGTGATGATACACTTTATGATTTATCCTGGCCTTTTCGCAAATGTATGGAAGAATTCCTTCCAGATGTAGATGTGGATATAGGATTGTTTTATGCAGATTATCGTAAATTTGGAGATATGATTTTTGATGATCTACAACAAGGAAAGATAACAATTGATGAATCTGGAGTTTATCGTATTGAGAAGGCTTGTGAAAAGTATGGAATCAAGTTTAGTCATTCAAAAGCTGTAGAGTTTCAGTCTCGTTATAAATATTATCAGCATCATATTGAAATGGATGCACCATTGATTGACTATTTCTCGAATTGTGAAGATGAGCTTGCGATTTTGACAAATGGAGAGGATGCTCATCAAAGAATGAAATTAGAAGTGCTTCATGTCTTTGAGTTTTTTAAACCATCTCATGTCTTTACAAGCGGACAATTGGGTGTCGCAAAACCGGATGTGAATGCCTTTCAAAAGTGTATGGAAGCCATGCATGAAGATATTCATGAATGGTATTATGTAGGGGATAATTACATCAATGATATGCAAGGTGCTAAAAATGCAGGCATGAAGACAATTCATTTTAATCGTCATCATCAGGCAAGTGGGTCTTGTGCAGATCATGTGGTATATTCGGCTAAAGAATTGGTTGAATGCATTAAAAAAGACTAGATTGAACTAGCCTAGTTAAGAATGTCATAATGGCATTCTTTTTTTCTACAATTCTTCTTCTCCTATCATTTCATCTGACCATATTTCTTCTTGTTCTGTTGGTTCATTGTAATCTTCGAACTTTTCATTAAGTGTTTGTTTGTTCATATTTAAAGTATACATGAAATTAAGTCAGATTTAAATAGGAGGTTAAGTAGGCATAGAATCACATTTGTGGTAAAATAATTTTGTATGTTTTGATAAGGAGTAATTATGTTTATAACAACAATTCATTCTATTGATTCATTAGAAAAATTAAAAAGGGCGAAGGCGGATGCAGTGATCATTGGGGTTGAACATTATTCAATTCGTTCGAGTGTTACGGTGAAAAAAGAGGATTTACAGCTTTGGAAAAAGAAGTGTAAAAAGCTTGGCCTAAAATTATATATCAACTTTTTAAGATTATGTATGGATGAAGATCTATCGGGTGTTCGTGAATACTTTTCGATTTTTAAAGAATTGGATGTAGATGGTATTTACTATGCGGATGAAGGACTATATTTTGAGGCGAAACAATTGGGGATTGAATCGAAGTTGATCTATCAACCTGAAACATTGGTAGCTTCAAGTGCAGATGTAGATTTCTATATGTCTTTGGGCATTCAATCTGTATCTTTGGCACATGAATTGAGTCTTGAAGAAGTGGTAAGTATTGGAAAGCACAATCCGAATATAGAAATTTTAGTGCATGGCTATTTCTCGATTTTGTATTCAAGAAGACCTTTGGTCACAAATTATTTAGAGGCTGTGAATAAACCGGTATGTTCATTACCGTGTCATTATGATTTGATTGAACAAACGCGTGATGAGCGTATGCCAATTGTACAAGATGAAACGGGAACTCATATCTTTAGTGAAATGCCAATCAATTCATTGCAGGAAATGTGGGATTTTACAGATGAAGGCATGCACCGCTTCCGTATTGATTCTTTATTCTTTGATGATGATTGGACTGTGGAAATTTTAGGATTATATGATATGGCTTTACAGGGAATTAAGATTACGGATGATGAGTCAAGTAATCGTTGGTATTTAGAAGAGACAATCAAGAAAAAGGAGGAGCAAGTAAATGAATAAAATTGAATTATTGGCTCCTGCTGGAAATCTAGAAAAAGCTAAAATTGCGATATTATATGGGGCGGATGCCGTATATATTGGTGGAAAACAATTTAGTTTGCGTTCTCGTGCTAGTAACTTTTCCATTGATGAGATTGCAGAGTTGGTTCAGTTTGCGAATGCACACAATTCTCATGTGCATGTTACAGTAAATATGCTTCCACATGAGTCGGATTTGGATGGTATTGAAGAGTATTTAAAAACATTGGATTCGATTGGTGTGCATGCGATCATTGTGGCAAGTCCATCGATCATGATGTTGGCTAAAAAGCTTGGTTGTAAGTTTGAGGTGCATGTATCTACGCAGCATTCTTCTACAAACTCAAGTGCTGCAAGATTCTGGAAAGAAAAGGGCATGGATCGTGTCGTATTGGCTAGGGAATGTCAGATAGAGGATATTCGTTCGATTTGTGAAGAGAATATATTACCGATTGAAGTCTTTATTCATGGAGGCATGTGTATTTCTTTTTCAGGACGTTGTGTATTGAGTAATCATATGACGCTTCGTGATGCGAATCGTGGTGGTTGTGCACAGAGTTGTCGTTGGAAATATCATTTAATGGATGGTGAAACTGAATTGAGTGATCCGACTAATTTATTCTCTATGTCTTCAAAGGATCTACAGGCCGTAGATTATATAGAGGATTTTATCCATATGGGTGTAGCGTCTTTGAAAATTGAAGGCCGTATGAAAAGTGCGTATTATTTAGCTACGGTTGTATCGAGCTATCGTATGTTGATTGATTATATTTATGAGCATGGTCATGCGGATGTTGAAATTATTGAGCGTGTGAAAAAGGAAATCGCAAAGGCAGAAAATCGACCGACAGGGCCAGGCTTCTATAATGGGCTTCCTGGATATAAGGTGCAGTTGTATCAAGATCATGATGAAACGGTAACACAGGAATATGTAGCTATTGTGCAGGATTATGACAAGGAAAGTCAGATGGCAACTTTACAGGTAAAGAATCATTTTATGCCTAATCAAGATTTAGAAATATTTGGTCCTCACATTCCAAGTACAATTGTACATGTAGATGATGTGTATGATAGTGACAAGAATGTTTTAGAGGTTTGTAATAAGCCGATGCAGATCGTACATACAAAGTGGTCTGGGCCTATTGAAATAGATGCGATGATTCGTAAGATAAGATAAGTGGAAGAGGTAAGTAAAGATGAAATTAAGTCAGAGTTTCTTTTATACATTAAGAGAAAATGCGAAAGATGAAGATAGCGTATCAAGTAATTTGTTGGTGCGTGCAGGAATGATCAAAAAATGTTCAAACGGAATTTATATGATCATGCCTATGGGAAAGAAAGTTCTTTCTAAAGTTGAAAATATTATTCGTGAAGAAATGGATGCGAAAGATGCGCAAGAGTTATTGATGCCTGCATTGATTCCAGAAGATGTATATGTGCAATCGGGTCGTCGTGAAGCATTTGGATCTAATATGTTTTCATTGAGTGATCGTTATAATAAGCGTTATGTTTTGGGCCCTACGCATGAAGAGTTGTTTGCGGTAGCGAGTAGTATGGATGGTAAATCTTATAAGGATTTCCCTTATAACTTATATCAGATTCAGACAAAATATCGTGATGAAACTCGTCCTCGTTATGGATTGATTCGTGTTCGTGAATTTATCATGAAGGATGCGTATACATTTGATGTGGATGAAGCTGGATTGGATGTAGCTTACAATAAAATGTATGATGCATATTGTCGTATCATGGATCGTTTAGGCTTGGAATATAAAATCGTTAAAGCTGATACTGGAGCTATGGGTGGTTTATTATCGGAAGAATATCAGGCTCTATCAAGTATAGGTGAAGATGTTGTCGTTGGATGTGAGGGTTGTGACTATTCAAGTAACTTAGAAATCACTGAAGTTGTGGATACTATGCAAGATTCATGTGAAGAAGAGCTTTCTATGGAAGTTGTTGATACACCTAATGCGAAGACTATTGAAGAAGTGGCTGCTTTCTTTGGTAAGAAGGAAAGTGATTTCGTGAAAACATTACTTTACAATGTAGATGGAAAAGTCATCGCATTCTGTATTCCTGGTGATCGCGAATTAAATGAAACAAAGGCATTGAAATTATTGGGCGCAAATGAAATGGAAATGGCTAGCTTTGAAGAAGTTGAAAAAGTAACGCATGCTCGTGTTGGTTTTGCAGGTCCAGTGGGTATTGATTGTCCTGTTTATATGGATCGTCAAATTAAACATATGAAAAACTTCATCGTAGGAGCTAACCAATCGGATCGTCACATTAAGAATGTAAATTGTAAAGATTTTACACCTGTTGAAGTGGCAGATCTTTGTCAGGTTAAAGAAGGGGATATTTGTCCTAAGTGCGGTAAGAAGTTAACTTTCCAACATGGTATTGAAGTTGGTAACTTATTTAAATTGGGTACTAAATATTCGAAGAGTATGAATCTTTACTATACAGATGCCAATAACCAATTACAGCCAGTTTGGATGGGAAGTTATGGTATTGGTCTAGAAAGATGTATGGCTGCCGTTGCAGATCAGCACCATGATGATTTTGGTATTAAATGGCCAGTAGAAATTGCACCATTTAGACTTGCGATTGTTCCAGTTTCTTTAAAGGATGAAGAACAAGTAAAGATTGCGAATGATCTATATGAATATTGTAAAGAACACAAGTTCGATGTGATTTTAGATGATCGTAATGAGCGTCCAGGTGTTAAATTCAAAGATATG
>OQWM01003285.1_pt1 | contig 10823 bp, 5 predicted proteins | sample 1691531 | NCBI WGS metagenome assembly OQWM01 (sample SAMN03418257, study PRJEB22391) | human gut metagenome | biome: human-gut; feature: organic feature; material: feces | host: Homo sapiens | place: Tanzania | collected 2013-01 | reverse complement strand
AAGCGTTTGTCGAACAACGGGCACGAATCAACGGTCACGATCTTGCTGGGGTCGACGCCGTGCATGCCAAGACGCACGCGGCCGTTGACAACGGTCGGCTCGAGCTCGATTTTATTGCGGTAGCCCCAGTCGTCCTTGGTACGACGGATAGGCTGCACCAGCTCATCGACCTGATCGGGGCTGAACTTGCCGATGCGCTCGAGCGTGGAGCGCAGGTTTTGCTCCTTGGCGGCAAGCTGCGCGGTGCGCGAGAGATTGCCCCACGAGCAGCCACCGCAAATACCCACGAAGGGGCAGGGAGGCTGGATGCGATCGGGGCTCGGCTCCAGAATCTCGGTGGTGCGGGCGCGCATAAACGACTTGCCGTCCTGCACGATCTCGGCCTCGACGGTGTCGCCTGCCACGGCGCCCTGGACAAAGACGGCCTTGCCGTTGTCGGCGTGCGCCAGCCCGTCGGCGCCGTACGTCATCGATTCTATGGTGAGCTTCATATTCCTGCCTGTCATTCGCGTTGTTGTCCGCACCATGGTAGCAGGGAAAAGCGCCCCGCATCCGAGGCTTTCCTCAAATGCGGGGCGCTTCTACAAACGTCTATTTGGTCTTGCCGGTAATGAGCGTCTTAAGGCCTAGACCGATCAGGCCCAGACCCATGCGCACGCGACCGGGACGATGGCGCTCAATGGCCTGGGTCTTGCCAACGGGCTTCTCACGACGGACACTCGTCTCGGGCGCGGGCTTAGCGGCCTGCGGCTCGGGCTGAGGTGCGGGCTCGGGCTCAATGACGGTCGCCTGGACCTCCTGGACCTTGGGCGCTGCCGGCTGCGGCTCGGGCTTGGGCTCCGGCTTCGCTTCGATGACGGGTTCCGGTGCAGCCTCGACCACGGATTCCGGTTCCGTGACAAGCTGAGTTTTTGCCGCCGGGGGAGCGGAGACGGTCTCGGCGTTGCGATAGGCGCGCTCCAGCAGGGCCTCTTGCGAGTTGAAGGGCTTCTCGCCTTCCTTGCGCTCCACGGGAACCCAGGTGCCGTCGCTTGTCAGGCTGCGGGCCTTCACGTTGTCGCGCAGCTGCATGCCCATGTACTCGTGCACCAGGGCGCGGCAGGTGGGGTCGAGCACGGGGAAGGCGATCTCCACGCGGTGCTCAGTGTTGCGCGTCATCATGTCTGCCGAGCTCAGGTAGATCATGTCCGAGTCCACGCCAAAGGCGTAAACGCGGGCGTGCTCCAAAAAGCGTCCGACGATGGAGCGGACGTGCACGTTCTCGGTCTTGCCCGGAACACCGGGCTTGAGGCATGAGATGCCGCGGATGATCATGTCCACGCGGACTCCTGCGCACGATGCCTCGGCGATCTTGTCGATAACCTCGCGGTCGGTGAGCGAGTTGAGCTTAAAGAACACACGGGCGGGCTCGCCGGCAAGGGCGCGCTGAATCTCGCGATCCAGGCCGCGCATGATGAGCGGCTTGAGGCCTACGGGCGCCACGCCCAGGAAGCGGTAATCGCCGCGCAGGTTGCCCAGTGACAGGTTGCGGAAGAACAGGTTGGCGTCCTCACCGATGCCGGGATGGGCGGTCATGAGCATAAAGTCGCTGTAGAGCTTGGCCGTCTTTTCGTTAAAGTTGCCGGTGCCCAACAGCGTCAGGCGCGTAAGCGCCATGCCCTCGCGATAGGTGAGCTGGCAGATCTTGGAGTGGCATTTAAAGCCCTCAGAGCCGTAGATGACGGTGCAGCCGGCCTCTTCCAGGCGCTCGGCCCACTCGATGTTGTTCTGCTCGTCGAAGCGGGCGCGGAGCTCCATAAGCACCGTGACCTCTTTGCCGTTCTCGGCGGCGTCGATGAGCGACTCGCACAGGCGGCTCTGCTTGGCCACGCGGTAGAGCGTGATGCGCAACGAGATGCACTCGGGGTCGTAGGCTGCCTCGTGAACCAGGTCCAAGAACGGGTTCATGGCCTCATAGGGATAAAAGAGCAGCTTGTCGTGCTGCAGCACCTGTTCGCGGATGGAGCGGTTCATGTCGATGGTGGGGTTGGGCTGCGGCTTAAACGGCGTAAAGAGCAGCTCGTTGCGCAGGTGCTCGGGGATCTTGCCCTCAATGCCAAAAACGTAGCCCAGGTTGAGCGGGATATCGCAGGTAAAGACCGAGCGGCGCGAAAGCTCGAGCGCCTTGCGGATGGTCTTGAGCGTTTGCTTCTCGAGCGAGCCCGAGACGGCGAGCACTACCGGCTGCAGGCGCAGGCGCTTCTTGAGGATGCGCTTCATATGCTGGCGGTAGTCCTCTTCCTCCTCGACGCCCTCGCCGTCCGGATCGATGTCGGCGTTGCGGGTGACGCGGATGAGCGCGCGATCGAGCGGCTTATAGGAGCCAAAGCAACTGTCCAGACAGGCGAGGATGACGTCCTCGAGCAGGATGTAGGAGTAGGTGCCGGTGGGCGAGGGGATCTCAACCACGCGGTTCATCGAGGCGGGAATCTCGATGAGGCCCAGCAGGCTCTCCTCGTCGGTGACACCGTCCAGGCCGCAAGCCAGGTAGAGTGCACCGTTGCGCAGGTTGGGGAAGGGGTGGCGCGGGTCGATGACCAACGGCGAGATGACCGGCGACACGTAGGCCTGGAAGTAGCGGGTGACAAAGGTGCGCTCCTCGGGCGTAAGCGAATCGACGCGCGCGCGGTGGACGCCCAGGGCGTCGAGCTTGCCCTCGATGCTCTTGAAAATGGACTCCCAGCGGTCGAGGAGCCCAGGCAGCTCCGCCACGACGGCTTCGACCTGCTCAGAGGCAGTCATATTACTCTTGTTGTCGACGGGTTGCTTTTTGAGTTCGGCCAGGTCGGACAGGCCGCCTACACGGACCATAAGGAACTCGTCGAGGTTGGACTCGAAGATCGAGACGAACTTAAGGCGCTCGAACAGCGGCACGGACTCATCGAAAGCCTCATCGAGCACGCGGTTGTCAAAGCGTAGCCAGCTGAGCTCTCGATTCTGCGTGTACGAGAAGTCGCGCGGCGGCTTGCGCAGCTTTGCGGCGGCTTGCTTCTTTTCGATTTTGCTCGGCATATGCATCTGTCCGTTCAGTCCCCACAGGGGACGGTAGCCTAACACTAATCACTATTGTCTCAATTTAGTCGACTTGTGGCACGGACGTATCGCGTGAACGGTATCTTTACCTACTTCTTACGCTGTCAAGGCATGTAGCTAACTGCCCGCCTTGTTTTGAAGGCAATTGATATCCACACTCAACTGGTGAGGATATATGAATAAGAATGATTGCAAGCTGAATATTATCGAATCCAAATCGAATCGTGGACAAACGTCATATATATGCAGAAAATCGTTTTAGCTATGCAATTCCTAAACATGAAAATATTTGTGTGATCTAGCTTAATTCCTCAGAAAAAAGAACGTTTACCTTTGAAAACCTGCTTTAGAGAACCGAAGTGCATCATGGGGGAATCATATGCGATATACCGTTCATCGCACTTTGTTGACCGTTCGGGGGCGAGGTGGAATTGCGGGTGGTTTTTGGATATAACTAGAGCTGTCAGCAAGCAGCGTCCCATACGGAGGGGCGCTAACGAATCGGCCCCGACAAGGGCCCGAAAGAAAGGTAGGAGGCCATGACGAAAGGTCTGCACGTGCCTTCCGAGATCGGCAAGCTCAGGAAGGTCTGCCTGCACCGTCCCGGCGACGAGCTCCTCAACCTGCCGCCCGACGAGCTCGAGCGACTCCTGTTCGACGACGTCCCGTTCCTGGAGGTCGCACAGCAGGAGCACGACACCTTCGCCCAGATCCTGAGGGACCAGGGCGTGGAGGTCCTCTATCTCGAGAACCTCGTCGCCGAGGTGTTCGACCAGGTCCCCGGCGCCCGCGCCGAGTTCACCGACCAGTACATCGCCGAGGCAGGCATCCGCGGCCAGCACATGCCGCAGATCGTCCGCGAGAAGCTGGACTCCATCGAGGACAACCTCGAGTTCGTCAAGAAGACCATGGCCGGCATGACCAAGTCCGAGATCGAGATGCCCCTCACGGCCTCCACGACCCTCGACTCCCTGGTCAACTCCGAGTCCGAGTCCGACCTGATCATCGACCCGATGCCCAACCTCTACTTCACCCGCGACCCGTTCGCGGTCGTCGGCGAGGGCGTCAACCTCAACCGCATGTACTCGGTCACCCGCAACCGCGAGACCCTGTACGGCAAGTACGTCTTCAAGTACCACCCCGACTACAAGGACGTCTCGCTGTACTTCCGCCGCGACTGCCAGTTCCACACCGAGGGCGGCGACGTGCTGAACATCAACGAGAAGACCCTCGCCGTCGGCATCTCCCAGCGCACCCAGGCAGCGGCGATCGACGTCATGGCCCAGAACATCTTCTGGAACTCCGACTCCAAGGTCGAGCGCATCCTGGCCTTCGACATCCCGGTCTCGCGCGCCTTCATGCACCTCGACACGGTCTTCACCCAGATCGACGTCGATAAGTTCACGATCCACCCCGCCATCATGGGCACCCTGCGCGTCTACGAGCTGACCGCCGGCAAGAACCCGGGCGACGTGAACATCCGCCTGATCGAGGACACCCTCGAGCACGTCCTGGAGGACGCCACCGGCGTCGACCAGGTCAAGCTGATCCCCTGCGGCGGCGGCGACCCGATCGCGGCCTCCCGCGAGCAGTGGAACGACGGCTCCAACACCCTGTGCGTCGAGCCCGGCAAGATCTGCGTCTACGCCCGCAACACCGTCACCAACGACGTGCTGTACAAGGAGGGCCTGGACCTTCTCGTCGTGCCCTCCGCCGAGCTCTCCCGCGGCCGCGGCGGCCCGCGCTGCATGAGCATGCCCTTCTGGCGCGAGGACCTCTAAGGTTTTCAAAGACCCGTACAGGTCTTAAACACACATCTAGCTGCCATTAGATGTCTCCCATTGGGGCGGTGCGCTCTTGCGTGCTGCCCCAAATTTGTATGAGGAACGACAGCACTATGTGAATGGCCGCTTTTGTCAGGAGTCTAGCCATGGATATCAAGACAATCGGCGTTGAGGAGTGGCTCAACGTTTGGGAGAAGAGTGCCACGTGGGATATCGCCCAGTCGACGATCTCGTCGCTCACCATGGGCGAGCTGCGCGCACTCGACGAGCATGACGGCGCCACGTTCTACGAGCGCCTGGACCGCGAGAAGATGAACTACGGCTGGATCGAGGGTTCGCCCGACTTTAAGGCCGAGGTCGCCAAGCTCTACCGTCGCGAGGTCAACCCCGACCACATCCTGCAGACCAACGGCTGCACGGGCGCCAACCTCAACGCCATCATGGCCGTCGTCGAGCCCGGCGACCATGTTATCGCCGAGTGGCCCACCTATGCGCCGCTCTACGAGATTCCGCGCACGCTTGGCGCCGAGGTCGAGTACTGGGAGCTTCGCGAGGAGCTCGGCTGGAAGCCCGATATCGAGGAGCTCAAGCGCCTGGTGCGCCCCAATACCAAGCTCATCTGCATCAACAACGCATCGAACCCCATCGGTACGGTGCTCGATGCCGATACGCTCGGTCAGATTGCCGAGGTCGCCCGCTCGGTGGGCGCCTACGTGCTCTGCGACGAGGTGTACCTGCCGCTCGAGAACACCGAGTCCTTCATGTCGATGGCCGATGTGTACGAGAAGGCCATCGTCACCAATTCGGTATCCAAGACCTATTCGACGCCTGCGGCCCGCGTGGGCTGGGTCGTGGCCGACGAAGAGGTGTCTAATCGCATCCGCACCTATCGCGACTACACCATGATCTGCGGCGGCGTGTTCAACGATGCCCTGGCGACCTATGTGCTCGAGCACAAGGACAAAATCCTGGAGCGCAACCGCAAGATCGTGTTTGGCAACCGCGATATCGCGCAGGCTTGGATTGATACGCAGCACCGCGTCTCCTGGACGGCCCCGCAGGGTGTGTCCACCTCGTTTATCCAGCTGGATATCCCTGGGGACGACGAGGAGTTCTGCAAGCGCCTGCTGGCCGAGAGGGGAGTGCTGCTGGTTCCCGGCAGCCGCTTTGAGCTTCCCTGCGGCGCGCGCTTGGGTTACTGCGCGAGCGAGGATGTTCTTCGCGAAGGCCTGAGGCTTTTGGGCGAGGCGCTGGCCGAGTTCGATCGCTAGGTTTCCGACATCCTTCGAAAGCCGTTCATAACTGCCTACGATTATCGAAAACAGGCCCGTTCCCCACGAGGGGAGCGGGCCTGTTTTTCTATACCGAGAAGTCAAGTTGTTACAAATGGAGCCGTAGGACAAGCGAGTATCCGCTGGGCCTTATACTGAGCTTCCGGTGAACGGTACCAAGCGTCTGGTAAACGGTAATCTGTTTACCGGAAATGAATAGGACAAACTTTTATCTGAATAAAAATGAAAATGGTTGAGACGCGGTATGAATCGCCAATTCTATTCATAGCTTTATTGGAAATATGCAATTTGAGGGTGGTTTATCAAAGATTCGTTTCATTCGATATTTGGATTGAAAAGACGTTTAAGCACGTAAATACACTTTATTATGACGAAGTGTGCCATGCGTGAAGTATATGTGTATGCCGTTCACCCCCTATAAAAAACCGTTCGGGGGCAAGGTGGAAGTATGAGCTGATTTTGGATATAAATATGTCGTCAGCAATAACGCCTCACACGGAGGGGCGCTAACGAATCGGCCCCGACAAGGGCCCGAAAGAAAGGTAGGAGGCCATGACGAAAGGTCTGCACGTGCCTTCCGAGATCGGCAAGCTCAGGAAGGTCTGCCTGCACCGTCCCGGCGACGAGCTCCTCAACCTGCCGCCCGACGAGCTCGAGCGACTCCTGTTCGACGACGTCCCGTTCCTGGAGGTCGCACAGCAGGAGCACGACACCTTCGCCCAGATCCTGAGGGACCAGGGCGTGGAGGTCCTCTATCTCGAGAACCTCGTCGCCGAGGTGTTCGACCAGGTCCCCGGCGCCCGCGCCGAGTTCACCGACCAGTACATCGCCGAGGCAGGCATCCGCGGCCAGCACATGCCGCAGATCGTCCGCGAGAAGCTGGACTCCATCGAGGACAACCTCGAGTTCGTCAAGAAGACCATGGCCGGCATGACCAAGTCCGAGATCGAGATGCCCCTCACGGCCTCCACGACCCTCGACTCCCTGGTCAACTCCGAGTCCGAGTCCGACCTGATCATCGACCCGATGCCCAACCTCTACTTCACCCGCGACCCGTTCGCGGTCGTCGGCGAGGGCGTCAACCTCAACCGCATGTACTCGGTCACCCGCAACCGCGAGACCCTGTACGGCAAGTACGTCTTCAAGTACCACCCCGACTACAAGGACGTCTCGCTGTACTTCCGCCGCGACTGCCAGTTCCACACCGAGGGCGGCGACGTGCTGAACATCAACGAGAAGACCCTCGCCGTCGGCATCTCCCAGCGCACCCAGGCAGCGGCGATCGACGTCATGGCCCAGAACATCTTCTGGAACTCCGACTCCAAGGTCGAGCGCATCCTGGCCTTCGACATCCCGGTCTCGCGCGCCTTCATGCACCTCGACACGGTCTTCACCCAGATCGACGTCGATAAGTTCACGATCCACCCCGCCATCATGGGCACCCTGCGCGTCTACGAGCTGACCGCCGGCAAGAACCCGGGCGACGTGAACATCCGCCTGATCGAGGACACCCTCGAGCACGTCCTGGAGGACGCCACCGGCGTCGACCAGGTCAAGCTGATCCCCTGCGGCGGCGGCGACCCGATCGCGGCCTCCCGCGAGCAGTGGAACGACGGCTCCAACACCCTGTGCGTCGAGCCCGGCAAGATCTGCGTCTACGCCCGCAACACCGTCACCAACGACGTGCTGTACAAGGAGGGCCTGGACCTTCTCGTCGTGCCCTCCGCCGAGCTCTCCCGCGGCCGCGGCGGCCCGCGCTGCATGAGCATGCCCTTCTGGCGCGAGGACCTCTAAGTCTTTCCGTTTCCGGTGCGGTCCCCCTACAACCGCACCGGTTTCGCCCGTCAAACGGCACCTCTAAAAACTTTTAGTAATCCATTTCTTCGAAAGGAAACGAACCATGGGTGTTAACCTCTCCGGCCGTAGCTTCCTCAAGCTCCTCGACCTCACCACCGAGGAGATCGAGTACCTGCTCAAGCTCTCCAAGAACTTCAAGGATATGAAGCGCGCTGGCGTCCCGCACCGCTATCTCGAGGGCAAGAACATCGTCCTGCTCTTCCAGAAGACCTCCACTCGTACCCGCTGCGCCTTCGAGGTCGGCGGCATGGATCTGGGCATGGGCGTCACCTACCTCGATCCCGGTTCGTCGCAGATGGGCAAGAAGGAGTCCATCGAGGACACCGCTCGCGTTCTCGGCCGCATGTATGACGGCATCGAGTTCCGCGGCTTTGCCCAGGACGACGTCGAGGAGCTCGCTGCTAAGTCCGGCGTGCCCGTCTGGAACGGCCTGACCACCGAGTGGCACCCCACCCAGATGCTCGCCGACATCCTGACCGTCCAGGAGAACTTCAACTACGACATCAAGGGCAAGACACTCGTCTTCATGGGCGACTGCAAGAACAACGTCGCTCGCTCCCTCATGGTCGTCTGCTCCAAGCTCGGCATGAACTTCGTGGCCTGCGGTCCCGAGGAGTGCATGCCCGCTGACGACGTCATCGAGGCCTGCAAGCCCATCGCCGAGGCCAACGGCTGCACCATTAAGCTGACCACCGACGTCAAGGACGGCGTCACTGGCGCTGACGTTCTCTACACCGACGTGTGGGTCTCCATGGGCGAGCCCGACGAGGTCTGGGCCGAGCGCATCGCTCAGCTCACCCCGTATCGTGTCACCTCCGAGGTCATGGCTATGGCCAACCCGGGTGCCATCTTCCTGCACTGCCTGCCCAGCTTCCACGACACCAACACCACCATTGGCGCCGAGAAGTGCGAGCAGTTCGGCATCACCGAGCAGGAGGTCACCGACGAGGTCTTCGAGAGCCCCGCTTCCAAGGTCTTTGACGAGGCCGAGAACCGCATGCACACCATCAAGGCTGTCATGTACGCCACGCTCAAGTAAGAGCATCTAGCATCTCGCTCGGGGTGTATTGCTGCACACCCCGAGCGGTTTTGTCTGGTAAATATCTCGCACCAAACGGCATGCACGGCACGGAAGAGCCGTTTCGAGCGAGATCAGTTAAATGATTTATGAAGGGGGGATGAGAACTATGACTGAGACCGCTAAGAAAAAGCGCGGTATGCCTTCATCGTTCACCATTCTTCTTGCTCTGCTGGCAATTGTTGCGATTATTACCGTTATCGTCTCCGGTACGTCCGGCGGCGAGGTTACCGCTGCCCGCCTGAGCGATTTCTGCACCGCTCCGATCTTGGGCTTTGCTGACGCTCTGCCCGTCTGCCTCTTCGTTATGATCCTGGGCGGCTTCCTCGGCATGATGACCGAGACCGGCGCTCTGGACAACGGCATTGCTGTTCTGGTGCAGAAGCTTAAGGGCAACGAGATCATGCTCGTTCCCGTGCTGATGCTCATCTTCTCCCTCGGTGGTACCACCTATGGTATGTGCGAGGAGACCGTTCCCTTCTACGCCCTGCTTGCCGCTACCATGATGGCCGCTGGCTTCGACCCCATGGTCGGCGCCGCTACCGTCCTGCTCGGCGCTGGCTGCGGCTGCCTGGGCTCCACGGTTAACCCGTTCGCTGTCGGTGCTGCCGTCGACGCTCTGACCGGCGTTGACATCGCCGTGAACCAGTCCATCATCATCGGCCTCGGCGGCGTCCTGTGGCTTGTCACCACCGTTATGTCGATCGTCTTCGTGATGAACTATGCCAAGAAGGTCAAGGCCGACAAGGGTTCCACCATCCTTTCGATGCAGGAGCTCGAGGATGCCGAGGCCGCCCACGGTAAGGCTGCTTCTGAGGTTAACAAGGAGGTCAAGCTCACCGGTCGTCAGAAGGGTGTCCTGATCGCCTTCGCCTTCACCTTTGTCGTCATGATCGTCGGCTTCATCCCGCTGGCCGACCTCAACGAGGGCGTCGCCAACTTCTTCGATGCTGGCGCTGTCTACGACGCAGACGGTAACACCGTCGTCCAGGGCTGGTCTGCCCTGATCACCGGCCTGCCCATTGGCCAGTGGTACTTCGACGAGGCTTCCACCTGGTTCTTCCTCATGGCTATCCTGATCGGTATCATCGGTGGCCTGTCCGAGAAGCAGATCGTCAACACCTTCATCACCGGCGCTGCCGACATGATGTCCGTTGTTCTCGTCATCGCCCTCGCCCGTGGTATCTCCGTCCTCATGGCTAACACCGGTCTCGACGTCTACGTCCTCGACGCTGCCGCCAATGCTCTGGCTGGTCTGTCCGGCGTGATCTTCGCTCCCATGAGCTTCCTGGTCTACTTCGGCCTGTCCTTCCTGATCCCCTCGACCTCCGGCATGGCCACCGTCTCCATGCCCATCATGGGACCGCTGGCTGTCAAGCTCGGCTTCTCGCCCGAGGTCATGGTCATGATCTTCTCCGCCGCCATCGGTGTCGTGAACCTGTTCACCCCGACCTCCGGCGCCATCATGGGCGGTCTCGCCCTGGCCAAGATCGAGTGGACGACCTGGCTCAAGTTTGCTCTTAAGCTCATCGTCGCGCTCTCCGTCGTCTGCGCCGTTATCCTGACCATCGCCTGCGTGATGCTCTAAGTACCCAACGGGTACCCCACGGAAACCTTGACGATCCTGTAAGGGATCACCTGGTCATCGTCTGTCCGGTGGGGTCAACCCACCGGTAGACTCCTACCTTTAGCCCCCTCCCGATCGCAGGTTGAGCATAAGTCAGCGAAAGCCCGCCAGAG
>OQWM01003284.1_pt1 | contig 10824 bp, 7 predicted proteins | sample 1691531 | NCBI WGS metagenome assembly OQWM01 (sample SAMN03418257, study PRJEB22391) | human gut metagenome | biome: human-gut; feature: organic feature; material: feces | host: Homo sapiens | place: Tanzania | collected 2013-01 | reverse complement strand
AGATTGGGAATACGGGAGAAGTACCACAGCATCTTATTAATATTCTACAGCCGGGGAATAATTTTGTAGAGAACAGTGATTATACACAAGAAAGTACGGAAGAAAAGCTTGCTGCAGTTGGTGGTGAAGCTATAGATATTTTATTGCCCAAAGAAGCGAATCAGGAACAATTAGATATTGCAAAAACTATAGAAGTTAATGATGCTGTTGTTGTGCAAGGTCCTCCCGGTACCGGTAAAACACATACGATTGCAAATCTGTTAGGTCATTTTCTGGCGCAAGGCAAGAGAGTGCTTGTAACCAGTCATACTAATAAGGCATTAAAGGTTTTGAAAGACAAGGTGGAATGTGAATTACAACCATTATGTGTTTCGGTAACCGATGATTCAAGGAAGGATATTGAAAGCTCTATTGCAGCAATTGCTAATTTTTCAGAGATACCGGCAAAATTAGAAAAAGAGATTAGAGAGTGTGATACTAAGCGTAAGAGCATTATTAAGCAGTTAAACGAAACTCGTAAAAAGCTATTTCAAATTCGCAATCAGCAATGCAATACAATTATTCTTAATGGAGAAGAGTTTTCGCCAATAGATGCCGCTAAGTTTTTAAAAGAAAACAGAGATCAGCTTGGCAGTATAATACCCGGTAATGTTTATACTTGTGAAGCTCTTCCAGTTTCTTATGGAGCATTAGTAGAGCTGTATGACAGCAACCAAAGTGTAAGTGTTGATGAGGAGAAACAGCTAGCTTGTAATTTACCTGATACTGCAGATATTTGGTCGGCCAGTGATTTTGAGCAAGTTGTTGAACGATATAATAATAATAAAAGCATTGTTGATAATATTGCGCGTCAAAATAATTGGAAGTTTACTGTTGGAGATGCTCATATCAATATTTTGGATATTAATAGTGTTAGTATCCAATTTACTCAAGACTGGCAAGAAAAATTATTAGATGCTAAAGTAGCTGTTTGTGCAATTAAAAATTATGAGGAATGGGAACTGCGTGTTATTGCAGATGGCATAAACCCAATTCATAGAGCCAGTTGGGAACAGCTGGTTTGTCAAATCAAAGCTACCTATAATCAATACGCAAAGGTTAAGAGAATTAGTTTTGGTAAAGAAGTTAAGTTTCATAGCTTTGAAGCAGCTCGACAACATCGTCAGGATTATAAAAAACTGATTGAAACGGATGGTAAAATTAGTTTTCTTAAGAGTTTATTCAATAGCAGTTTGACAGAAGCTAAGACATGTGTATCAATTAACAATGCAGAAATTTCTTCCGGTCAAGATGCAGATCTTGTATTGGAATATATTCGCTTTTATGAACTTGAAAATCCATGTAAGATTGCATGGAGAAGTTTATTTGGCGAAGGCGTTGATAATTATAGTAATATAGAAATAGCTAATAAGTATGCACAGTCTATTTCCACATTACTCTGTTGGTATAATGGCGCATATTCCAGTATTATATATAAAATTAAAGCAAGCGGCATACCAATGGATGATTTAATGAATATAGATCCGCTGGCTGCTGATATTGATAATTTAAGGAAATCACTTATTTTCAGCAGGGGTATAGTTCCGCAGATTATAGAAGGTATGCTTGCTTTTATGGAAATGCGCAGCCAGGAGAAACGGTTAGAAAAATATTATCAGCGGATGAGTGCTGGTACGCTGACAAATTCTACGGCTTGTATGGATATTGCCGGAGCTATTAAAAGAAAAGATATTGAGGGTTATAAAAAGGCTAGGAATACATTATTCGCCTTAATTGGTAAATATTCTTTACAAAATAGACGCAATGAAACTTTAGCGAAGATTAATAGATATGCGCCTGAATGGGCTAATGCTATTAAAAATCGTCAAGGTATTCATGGTAGCTTTACTGTACCTGAAAATATTGCTGATGCTTGGAAATGGAAGCAACTTGAAAGTATTGTGAACGAAATTAACAGTTGTGACTATAATACTTTGCAAAATAACTCTATGAGATTTTATCATAAGGCTACTGCTGAATTGGCTGCAGCAAAAGCTTGGTATGAGCTGCAGAAGCGCAATGCTAACAATGGTGCAATGCAAAATGCATTAAGAGGATGGGTACAGCTTGTAAAAAAATTAGGCAAAGGTACCGGCAAATATGCAGATTTTTATAGGCGAGAGATTAGAAAGCAGATGACAAAATGTCAGGAAGCTGTCCCCGTTTGGATTATGCCTGTTAGAAAAGTATTAGAGACATTTGATCCTATAGCAATGCAAGCACCTTTTGATATTGTCATTGTTGATGAAGCCAGTCAATCTGATTTGACTTCATTAGCAGTAACGTTTTTAGGGAAGAAAATTATCATCGTTGGCGATGACAAACAGGTAAGTCCGTTAGCTGTTGGTACAGATTTGGCTCCTATTCAGGCTTTGGCTGATTCGTATATTTCCAGATGGATACCTAATCCAAATTTATATACGCCTAAGGATTCTTTATATTCTATTGGTTTTGTTTCTTATAAATCGAGAATGCTTTTGGAACATTTCCGTTGTGTGCCAGAAATAATCGGTTATAGCAATTGGTTGTCTTATGACAATAAAATCAAACCATTGAGAGAGGCTTCCAGCAGTAATTTATTACCGGCAGTAGTTAATTATCGTGTGGATGGACATCGAGATGGAACAAGCAAAATTAACCAAGTAGAAGCTAAGACTATAGTTGCGTTAGTGCAATCTTGTATGGAGCAGCCAGAATATAGTGGAAAAACATTTGGTGTAATCTCTTTATTGGGTAAAGAGCAAGCGGAATATATCCAAAGGGAATTATTTAATACTATAGGTAATATTACTTATGAGCAACGTCAGATTATTTGTGGCGATTCCGCGAACTTTCAAGGTGATGAAAGAGATGTTATTTTCCTTAGTATGGTTGATAGTAATGAGGGTGATGGTGTTTTACGTTTGCGAAGTGATGATGCAAATGAAGATGCGTATAAAAAACGTTATAATGTTGCTGCTAGCAGGGCTAAGGACCAGTTGTGGGTTATCAATTCTCTTGATGAAGAAAACAGTTTGAAAGCCGGGGATTTAAGACGTAGTTTATTAAGCTATGCCAAGAACCCGCAGGCTTATAAGCAGACTGTTATTCAAATCGAACAACAATCGGAATCACCATTTGAAGAGGCAGTTGCTAAAGCTTTGGTAAGTAAGGGCTTTCATATTGTGCAGCAATGGGAGGTTGGTGCTTACAGAATAGATATGGTTGCTGTTTATAAGAATCGTAAAATTGCGATTGAATGTGATGGTGAACGCTATCATAGTGGTGAAGATAAGATTCTTGAGGATATGCAGCGTCAGACTATTTTGGAACGTCTTGGTTGGAAGTTTATCCGTATACGTGGCAGTGAATATTTTGCTGATCCCGAGAATACTATTAATAGGGTTGCTGATTTACTCTTTACTTATGGCATTAAGTATGAGGATAACTTTACTGCTACACCTGTTAATCGTGATACGGAGTTATTGCAGCGGGTTAAGCAAAGAGCTGCTGAAATATTAAATGGAGAAAATGTGCCGCCAAAGCCACCGGTGCAGCTGCCGAAACCGCCGGTACAACCGCCGAAGCCACCGGTATAACCACCGAAACCGCCGGTGCAGCCGCTGAAGCCACCGGTACAACCACCGAAACCGCCGGTGCAGCCGCCGAAGCCGCCGGTACAACCGCCAAAGCCACCGGTACAGCCGCCGAAGCCACCGGTACAGCCGCCGAAACCACCGGTGCAGCCACCGAAGCCAATGGTGCAGCCGCCAAAGCCGCCAGCACCAAAGTCAAAGCAGTCAGTGCAACTGTCACAAGAATTGATTAAGCTATTGGAATCAAGAGGTGTGAAGTATAAAGATTGTCGTAGTAAAGGAGGAGCCTTTTGGATAATTGGCGGCAATGAATTAAGTAAGATTGTATCACAAGCTGCTGAGTTGGGATTTAAATTTAGATATCATGCTCAAAAAAATGCATGGTATCTTGAAAATATGAAAAAAGCAAAAAAAGAAAATATACAAAGGCCTACAGTGATAGAACCATCAGGGAAAAAAGAGACCATAATAACTATTTTGGAAAAAAGAGGTGTTGCCTATATAGACAAACGTCAAGAAAATGGTAATTTATGGATTATTGGTGGGCAAGAGTTAAAAGATATTGTGGAAATAGCTAAAACAATAGGTGTTTATTTTCACTTTAAACCTGAGGGCGGAAGAATTAGTAAACATAAACCTGCGTGGTGGGCTAAATAATATATAATTTGGAGGTATACTTATGGATTACGCACTTATGCAAGTAGCAGACGAAACACAGGAGATTACACGCTTAGAAAAGTATAACTTAAATGGGAAAAACATTTCGTTGGTGAAACGTAATGAGCAGCCTTTTACTGAAGTAGAGTTATTTTCTCCTGTTGATCTGGAAAAAATCTATACAGGACTTTATTCTCCAAACTTTCGCCAACAGCAGGATATGTATGCTAAAATTACAGTAGTCGAAAAAGATTCTTTTGAAGCTGCTAAAGGGATAGATAATCCGCTGGTAATGAATTTTGCTTCTGCTACTCACAAAGGCGGCGGCTTTTTAACTGGTGCGCGCGCACAAGAAGAATCGCTGTGCCGTTGCAGTACGCTTTATGCATCTTTGACAGCGGAAGCAGCGCAACATTATTATGATTACAACAGAAGCCTCAATTCGCCGCTGTATTCCGATTATATGCTGCTTTCAAAAAATGTTTGTGTATTTCGTGATGCAAGGCTGAATCTGCTGGAAGAACCATATAATGTTGCTGTTGCGACCGTGCCTGCGCCAAATTTGCGTAGCATGAAGGTATATAAACCTGACCTGACTTTAATGATGCTGAGAAGAATTCGCTATTTCTTGTCTATGGTAGCACATAGAGGCTATAAAAATCTTATTCTCGGTGCTTGGGGTTGTGGTGCATTTCGTCATAATCCGTATGATGTAGCGCAATATTTTCATAAAGTGCTTATTGACGAAGGCTTTGCAGTTCTGTTTGATACAATTGTTTTTGCTATAGTTAAAAGTCAGGATAATTTACAGGCTTTTCAAGATGTGTTTTCCTGTAAAAATAATCAAGCTATACAAGAGCTGCGCAGAAAAGAAAATAGGGAAATCATGATGCATTTACACAGTATAGAAGAAATAGTAAAAATGAAATGCAGCAGATGCGATAATCTTTTGGGATGCCTCGGTTGTAATTTAAGAGAGTTACAGCAAGATATTGAGCATGCCAAGAAGATGATGGGCTTTCAAAATGAGTAAATTCAATAATACTTTTTCTGGTAATATATAGAAAAAGTATTATGCTTAAATCCTAGACAGCTTTATTAAGACTTGAAGTCCCACAGGGAAGTAGCCCCTGATGGCTTTAATCTTGATGAAGCTGTTTTCTATTATCCTCATGAAATCTGCAGTAGTTGCATATTTTATCCTCATGAAATCTGCATTGATTGCATATTTCATGAGGATATGCTAGAATGAGAGTAAAATAGAGAGGGGAGTGAGCAATTAAAATGTTACGTCGAAAAATTTATGATAAGCTCTTGGCATGGAAAAAACGCACAGGCAAAAAAGACGCTATTTTATTACGTGGCGTTAGGCAGTGTGGTAAAACATATATTGTCCGAGAGTTTGGAAAGCGTGAATATAAAAATTTTATAGAGATAAATTTTATTGAGCGACCTGATATGCAGGCTGTATTTTCCGGAAATCTTGATGTTGATAACATGGTTCAGCAAATTAAACTTAGTATGCCGGGTTGCCAATTTATTCCCGGTGAAACGCTTTTGTTTTTGGATGAAATTCAGGATGCTCCTAACGCCAGAACTTCTTTGAAATTTTGGACGCAGGATGGACGTTTTGATTGTATTGCCTCCGGTTCATTGTTAGGCATAGATTACAAAAATGAGGTTTCTATACCTGTCGGATATGAACAGCAGTTAATTATGCGTACTCTTGATTTTGAAGAGTTTATTTGGGCGCTTGGTGCAGAAGTAAATCTCAAGGAGATGCTGGCACCATACGTAGACGGAGCAAAACGAGTTCCGGAAGCTATGCATAATTCTTTAAACAAGTATCTGCAGGAATATATGGTAGTTGGTGGACTGCCTGAGGTAGTTGATACATATATTGCAACGAAAGATTTTTACAAAGTACATCTGTTGCAGGAAAAAATTCTGCGTGACTATCAGGATGATATTGCTAAATATGCGCTGAATCAGGATAAAATAAAGGCAAGACAGTGTTTTCTGTCTATCCCGCGTCAGTTAAGCAAAGAAAACCATAAATTTCAGTATTCTGTTGTTGAGAAAAAGGCGACAGCAAGGAAATTTACCAGCAGCTTAGATTGGTTACATAATGCCGGATTAATTGATTTTGCTTATAATGTGAATTCACCTTGGTTCCCATTGAAAGCGTATGTCAAGGAAGATCAATTTAGAGTTTATCTTTGCGACATTGGTCTATTAGTTGCTATGTATGGTTATCAGTTGAAAATAGCTTTGCTGTCAGATGCGTTGGAAGGACCGGCGAAAGGTGGCATTTATGAAAGTCTTGTTGCCGATATTTTAGCAAAAAGGGGAGAAGAGCTTTATTACTATAAAAAAGAGGACTCAACCTTAGAGATTGAATTTATCTTAGAACGGGATTGTAAGCTTGTGCCTGTAGAAGTGAAAGCCAGGAAGGGATCGACACGCTCATTAAATGAGCTGCTTAAAATGGATAATATCGAAAGAGGTTATAAGCTCACAGCACAAAATACCGGTGTTGTTGAGAAAAAGATTACTTTACCTTTGTACATGGCTACAATTATATGAGCTTGATGAAGCTGTTTTTTCTATTATCCTCATGAAATATGCAGTGGTTGCATATTTCATGAGGATAGCTTAAAATAGAGTTAAATATAATATTCAAGACACTTAAAAATAGAATACTAAAGTGTTTGATATTTGAGTATTGAAGTGGAGAAGCATAAATGTTATCAAATTTTACTCCGCAGGATATTTCCTGTGCATCCCAGCTCACCAAGCTGACCTGGGGTGATGAGATGGCGCTGACGAATGATGGTTTAAAGAATGTTCTGTATGAGGCGATGGTGCGCTATTATTATCGCAGTGAGGCTTTTTCTTTAAAAATGACGGATGATGACGGCATGCAGGGCTTTTTATTGGCGGCGCCTTTGAGTGAGCGTGATAATTCCCAGTCCTGGTTAAAGCAAAATCTGCAGCATTTTGAGTGCGAGGAGCAGGATCTTGTTTACGATTATCTGCGCTACTTGTCTTACAATGGTCAGAAGGTGAGGGCATTGGCCAATCCAGAGGATTTGCTGCTATGCCTGTTTTTGAGCATGAAAAGCGGTGTGGGCAGCAAGCTGCTGTATAATGTAGAAGCGATTGCGCAGAAAAAAGGCGTTAAAAAGCTCTATTTGTGGGCGGATGCTACCTGCGATTATGAATATTACCGCAAGCGTGGTTATAGTGAAGCGGCGCATTTTACGAATAATATCCTGCCGCAGCTGGGTGCGCAGGAAACGTGGATATACAGCAAGGAACTGAAGGAGTGACTGTAAATGTTGCCTGAAATGAGTGATGCTTTACCGGCTTGTCCGGTAGAAACTACACTGACCTTAATCAGTGATAAATGGAAGGTGCTGATTTTGCGTGACCTTTTGACGGGAACAAAGCGTTTTGGCGAATTGAAAAAATCTCTGGACGGAGTCAGCCAAAAGGTGTTGACATCACAGCTGCGGCAGATGGAAGCCAGCGGTCTGCTGAAGCGCAAGGTTTATGCTGAGGTGCCGCCGCGCGTTGAATATACGCTTACTGAACTTGGCTACAGTCTGCAGCCTGTTTTGGAGGCTATGCGTGACTGGGGCGAGGCGTATAAGAAAAGATTTTGATTTGAAGATATAAGCAAAAAGCAAAGGACGTGCCGATTATAGGACACGTCCTTTGCTTTTTGGGTATTTAAATAATGGAGCGAATAGAGTAATCCCCAAGTGTTGGGGAGGTTTATTTAATTAGAATTTATAGGAATAATACAGAGTGAAGTTTCTGTTCGGAGTAAAGGAACCGCCGCTGGACAGCCAGTCATCGCGATCAAGCAGGTTGTTGACCAGCAGTTTAACATCGGAGTTTTTGTTGATATGGTAATTCATATTGAAGTTCAGATTCCACATTTGAGGTGCCGGAGTACCATAGCTTGGGGTTCTGTCCCAAATATGTTGCACGCTTAAGTTTGAGGAGAAATCTCTGTTTTTGTAGCCAACCAATGCATTGACATTATTTCTGAAGTCAACTCTCTTCATAACATTGGATCTGGTTGTTTGTTTAGGATTAGAGAACGCAAAGCCAAAGTTATAATACCAGTTGTCATCGATGCGTTGTTCATATAAGCCTTCAAGACCGATGTTTTCAAACTTATCGGCATTTACAGGAGTGTAGATATCATCACCGTTGTATTTATCACCGGTTTGGGTGGAGTAAATTCTGTCTTCTACACGCAGCTTGTATAAGCCTAATTTCAAGGAACTGTCATCAAACTGTTTCTTCCAACCGATTTCATAGGTCCAGGCTTTTTCAGGCTTCAGGTCCGGGTTAGGAATAAAGGTGTTACTGTTAGAGTTATATTGTTCCTTGATGGTGGGAACTCTAAAGGATTTGTTTGCATTGATATAAATACTTTGGGTATCGTCCATCTTATAAAGTAACTGAATTTGCGGACACAGCTCATTTTTCAAGTCTTCAACCATTTGATAGCGTGTACCTAAGAACAGGTCAAGCTTTTCAGAGAGCGGAATTTCGCCCAAAGCATACAGAGCAGTATTGTTTCTATTTCTCTTAATGGAGGAATAATCAGCCTCTTCGCGGTCGAAAACAATGCCTGCAGTCAGCTTGCTGTTACCGATATCCCATTTGTTTCTCATTTCAGCGCCAAAGTTTTCTACAACATTTTTGCTGCTGGATTTAAATTCGTTGGTTTGTTTTACCCAGGTTTGACCTTTGAAGTCATGTCTGCGACCATAAGTATTGAAATAAAAATCATTGTTTTGATAGTTTAAGTTCAATACGTGGAAATCGTAAGTGTTTTTGTTGAAGGTTGTTTTGGCAGGAGTATATTTGTTGAGCCAATCATATTCGTCTAATTGGTTAGTGTACAGATATTGCAGTTTAAGATTATCATTAACCTTGTAATTGAGGTTCAGAGAATCTTTAGCGAATTTGTGGCCTACAGTGCTAAGAGTTCTTGTCAGGAAGCCTCTTTTCTGGATTTGGTCACGGCTGTAATTAACGTCAAGATTGCCTGCTTTAACCTCTAAGCTGCCGTAGCGTTTGCCGTCTTTACCAAAACCTGCTGTAATTTTATTACTATTGTTTTCTTTGGTAATAATATTAATAACGCCTGCCATAGCATCAGAGCCATACAAAACGGCACCTGCACCTTTGATAACTTCGACTCTGCTGATGGTGTCGGTGTCGAGAGTTTCAAGGTTGGCTGCGCCTTGAGAATTCAAAGGAATGCCGTCAACAAGAATGGTTGCATTTACAGTGTTTTTAGCCAGGCCTCTGAAGCCGATGGTGCCACCCATGCCAACAGGGGGAGTGATAACGGCACCGGGAACGTTAGCTAGCAAATCCATTACGTTGGTAGCACCTAAACGCTCAATATCTTTTTGTGTAAATACGTTAGTCATAGCAGGAATATGAAGATCCTTTTCTTCATATTTGGTAGCAGTAACCAGCAGAGTATCAAGCGTATACTCCACAGGTTCTGCAGCCATGGCACTGGGAACCATGGACATCAGCAAAGCTGTCATTAATAAACCCTTTTTCATCAAAAAACCTCCTAAGATTTTAATATATTTAAAATTTCATAACAAGATGACGTAATATAGATAGAACCGCAGGAAATGTATTTAATAGGCAGCAAAATAACCTTTTTGTTTTTGATGGCCTTTAATTCCTTAAAGCTCGGATCACCGTACATTTCTTTTAATTTGACATCTCCGCTGGGGAAGTAACCACCATCATTCCAATCGATAATGATGAATACATCAGGATTACATGCCACTACCTGTTCTTTGTTCAAGACAGTGCCTGGTGGGATATCATAGCGGTCGGCCATATTCTCAATACCGAGTGTTTTAAAAACATTGCCTAAAAGGCTTTCTCTAGTGCTCATGGCACCGCGACTGTTGAAAATCAGTATTTTAGCATTAGCATTATGTTTTTCGCTTAAAAGCTTGGCTACATCGTCATCAAGCTTTTTATTCATAGCAGCAGCTTTATCTTCTGCCTTTAATACTCTGCCGAAAATATTATGAATTTCCTTAACATCTTCTAAGGTTTTGGCGTTGGGATAAACAAAGACCTTAACGCCAACATTTTCCAACTGACCGATAAAATCTTCCCCTGTGCTTTGTCTTAAAAAAACTACATCAGGCTGCTGTTTCATGATAAATTCAACATTATATTCGGTACGCAGCTTTACCTTGTCAGCCATATGCATGACGTTGGAAATCTGTTCATCCTCTGCCCATTTGCTTAAAGCGAGGAGACGATTTGGCTCTACCATGTTAACCAAAATTTCATCAGAGCCGGGATACATAGACATAATACGTGAAGGTGGTTTATCAAACTCTATTTTCTTGCCACGTGCATCCTCAACTACATAAGCTTTACCTGTATCATTATTTTTGGCATTATTGTTGCCGCAGCCTACAGAAAATACAAGCATTAAAATAATCAGCATGAGCCAAAGACCGTGCTGCTTAAATTTATTCAT
>OQWM01003282.1_pt1 | contig 10824 bp, 8 predicted proteins | sample 1691531 | NCBI WGS metagenome assembly OQWM01 (sample SAMN03418257, study PRJEB22391) | human gut metagenome | biome: human-gut; feature: organic feature; material: feces | host: Homo sapiens | place: Tanzania | collected 2013-01 | reverse complement strand
GTACAGTCGGAATGCTTTGGCCCATGCTGGCGATACCGCCGCGCTTTGGACAGGCTGCGTCTCCGGCTCATGGAGAGCGGCATAGTGCATACCGTGACCCTGAAGCAGACCGAGCGCCTGAAAAAGGGCAAAAAAATAGCCGCCGCTGTCTACCGGTATCTGGCGGACAACGACGGAGAATGGGGTGAGATTCGCTTTGACTTTGAAACAGGCACGGCGGAAATCGTTCGTCTTGCGGATTGGGACACGATGAAGTCAAACGTCTTTGCAAAAACGGCGATCCGGTACATCCAGAGCCTGCCGGAGGTGCGGCTGCTGAAATCAGTGGTCGTTCCCTTTGAGATGGAAGGCCCGGAAAAATCAGTGCTTCCAGACAAAGTGCCAAAATCACCGGAGGCCGATGCACTACACACGATCTCACTGAGGCAGATGGAGTGTCGGAAAACGAACGGTACAATCACCACTGCCGTCTTCCAATATCAGGTAGACAGCGACGGCGAATGGGGCGAGATTCGGTTTGATTTTGTCAGTGGAAAGACGGATATCGTAAAGCTGGCGGATTGGGATACGGTAAAGAGCAATGTCTGCGCAAGGGCGGTGATCCGGTACATTCACTGCTTGTCAGGAGAACAATTGCCGATAAACGCTATGTTTTCTGTAACGGAAAGCTCGTCAGCGGGAGCTTCTTCTTCGACGTTTGAATGAAATCAAATTTCTCTCTAAATCTTTGTAAGGTTTTCGCTTTTGCGTAGTCATATAAGAAAACGAAGCAAAAAAGCAGGAAGGAATGTGCCGAAATGATTGAAGTACAGAATGTTTCCAAAACATACCCCACCGGTATACAGGCCAATCAAAGCCTCGGCTTTCCCATCAATTGCGGGGGAATCCGTTGTTTTCTCATCCCTGCTGCACCTTGAAGGGAGGTTATTTTGTGATAAAACAGAGCATCAGACTGGCGGGTTGTATTCTTGCGTTGTTTGCCCTTATATTGTGTTTTAAGCATTCGCACATGATGCAGGAAGAGAAGCCTTTGGACACGACCGAAAGATTCAACATCACCGTTTTATCAACAAATATATCGAAAGGCCGACTTGTGAACGAGCTGAATGCTCTTGTCGGCCGGCACAGCGCCGTCCTGGTTAAGGTCGTTCCGAATCAGGACAATTATGACAGCCAAAAGGATATTGTGTGGTTTGGACATCACCTTCCCGATGGCACCAGCCCAAGAATCCGGGACAACCGTATTTCGTGGCTGGAACCGTCTGCCGGCGGTGAACTGATTCATTCTTCCGATATGGGCGTAAGGCCGCTGTACGGAAGCTATTCGATGCGCGGAAATGCAGAGTTTAAGGCTGCCTTGATAGAATGGTGCAATAAAAATGAGATGAGCATTGACTTCTATAAACAGTACCCGCTCCCGGCAGTGTTCCTTGGATACCTTGTCCAGCATGGAATCGGAAACGCTGTGCTAATCTCATTCTTTTTATTCCTGACGACAGTTATCGTCTGGTTTGTAACGCACGCGAAATCAAGGGCATTGCGCTTGCTTGGCGGTATCCCGCTGCTGCGTATTCATGCTGAGGATACGCTGGCCCTTGTATGCTTGGCTTCCCAGGGCTTTTTTGCCGGGTGCGCGGCATTTTTCATATATTTGGGCATTGTTTCCGGGATCGATCAGCTTCCCATTATGCTGCGGCCCTTTATTTTGGCCGCAATCACATTTATCGCGGTGTCGGCTGGGGTTGTGCTGCTGATATCTGTATTTGTGCAGCCCAAGGCAAAGCACTTGTCCCTCAGGAAGATCCCTTTGAAGCAGTTCAGGCTGCTCGGACGCATTTCTCTGATATTTTCCATTGTCCTTGCTTTGATGGTTGTCCCTGCAACCATTGCCATGGCATCGGCATACAAAGCGCTGTCAAATGACTATGCTTCATGGGAAAGCCTTAAGGATGCCGTGGGAATTTCGTATAACGATGTCAGCGGGCTGTACAACGATCACTGGATGCCGACGGTCGAGCGCTTTTTTTCGCGGATGTCAGACGAAGATAATCTTTGTGTGTCAATGGCCATTGATAAAGCCATCGCGCTTGATCCTGATGAACTGGGGAAATACGATCACATCGTTGTTACGGACCGCGCATGGGTGGAGGCCACCGCATTTGAGGCTGATTCCGATATAGCTGACAGCCTGACTCCGATAGACTTTGATAATATCCACGCCGGACTGAAAAGCTTTTTGTCCAATCAGCTCCCGATTTGGACGAATACAGGAGAAATACAGCCGGAAGGCATGGGCTTCTACGAATTCAACGGCGGCAGCTTTTTGGTATTGCCTCCAAACGCATCAAGCGGCAGCGGCACCATACAAGCGAAAAATCCGTTGATTATACTGGTGGATGATTCCGTAAAAACGCTTAAAATAAGCAGCTTTCTTCTCCCTATGTCCTCGAGCGGGAACGTTGTTTTCAAAAATGAAGCCGTCTTGCGGGCCGCTCTCAACGATTCGCCGCTTATGGAAAAGATTTCATCCGTTGATTCCTTTACCGAGGGCGCACTGAAATATGCACAGCTCTTTCAGCAGGAGTCCTTTTATTACTATGCGGCGTGCGCCCTGTGCCTTGTTTCAATGGGAACGGCAGGCATCATGAGCGCGCAGCTATGGATCGGAGAGAACAGAAAACGCATCTTCACACTGCATACGGCAGGGATTCCATACAGTGCCGTCATCATGCCTGTGGTGCGCAAAGAAGCCTTGGCGGCGGCATGCACCGTACTCGCCGGAGGATTGATTGTTTATTCCGTTCGGCATCCGCAGCTGCCATTTCTGCTGTTATCGTCAGTTGTTCTGTTTTTGCTGTATATCCTGTTGAATTTTGCCGGATATATTCTCTTTTCGAAGCGAGAGTTTCTGCAAATGTCGTTTCGAAGGGAATGACCGGCCTCAGGCAAACTGCGAACGAATACGGATGGGAGGTTAAGTAAATGAATATCAGCGCAAATAATGTGGCTTTATCGATAAATGGCCGGAGCATCCTGTCTGATGTGACGGTGCTTGCGGAAGGCGGCAAAATGACCGCGCTTACCGGAAAATCCGGAAGCGGCAAGACGACGCTCTTGAATTGCCTGGGGCTGATTCATCCCGTCGACAGTGGAAACATCTTTGTAGACGGTCATGATGCAACGAGATGGCGTGAGTCACAGCGAACGTTGTTTTGGAGGAATCATGCATCTTTCATCTATCAGGATTATGGAATTATTGATGATGAAACTGTTTCATTCAATGTTTCCTTGAAAAAGCTTGGAAATAACCAGAGGCAGATCAAAGAAGCTTTAGAAGCCGTCGGATTGCATGGCAGGGAAAAGGATAAGGCGCTCGTCCTCTCGGGCGGAGAAAAGCAGCGCTTAGGAATTGCAAGGGCAATCCTGAAAAACGCTTCCGTTATTTTTGCGGACGAGCCAACCGCATCGCTCGACAGCGCAAACAGGCAGCTTGTTATTTCGCTGCTGCGGGACTGCGCAAACAGAGGTGCTGCCATAATCATTGCCACGCATGATGAACGGCTCGCTGCCGAATGTGATGCGGTGGTTAACCTTGGGGACTGACATACTGCGTTCCCTGCTACCGTGCGGATTCCGACAGGCTTTCCGAATCAATCAAAAAATATCGCTGAGGATGTAAGATTTTCCGTTTTGCGCGGTCTTATAGGTGAACGGGACGAGGAGGTGAGCGGGTGACGGACTTTGAACAGATATACAAAGACTATTTTCGGGATGTGTTCCTCTATGTGCGGCGGCTGTCCGGCGGGGACGAACGGCTGGCAGAGGATATTACCAGCGAAGCCTTCTTCCGTGCGCTTCGCCGCATTGACAGCTTTCGGGGGGATTGCGACATCCGGGTGTGGCTGTGTCAGATCGCAAAGAATTGTTACTATACCCATCTGAAACAAAGCCGCTGGACAGAGCATACAGCGGATATGGAACAGCTTATATCGGAAGCGGAGGAATCACCGGATGAAATGCTGCTGCGCAGCGAGAATGCCCAACAGGTAAAACATCTGCTGCATGAGCTTCCCGATCCGTACAAAGAGGTTTTCATGTGGCGTACCCTTGGCGAATTGAGCTTTAAGGAGATCGGGAAGCTGTTTCACAAGACGGAAAACTGGGCGTGCGTCACCTATCACCGCGCACGAAAAATGATCCAAAAGGGAATGGAGGTTGACAAAGATGAAAAATGAATGCAGTATCATCCGCGATATTCTGCCGCTGTATGTGGAAAACATGGTATCGGAGGATACGTCGGAGTTTGTAAAGGAGCATCTGGAAAGCTGCCCCGCCTGCCGTGCGGAGCTTGAAAAACTGCAGGAGCCTGTAGAGGTGCAAACAGAGCCGCAGCCCGACATGGACGCCGCGCCGCTGAAACGGCTGAAAAAGGCACTGCTGATGAAAAAGGTGCAGACCATCCTATGCACAGCGGCGGTGCTGCTGGCGCTGATGCTGTCGGTCATCTCCTTTCTGACTGCGCCGGAATACTTCGCCTATTCGCCAGAGCTGGTGACTGTGACGGAGGAAGCAAACGGTGCGGTGACGCTCTCTTTCAGCAACGAGGTCACGAATTATAAGCTCCAACAAATCGCCGACCCCGATGATCGCAACACTGTCTACCATCTTGAGGTGTGGACCTCCGTATGGGACAGAGCGTTCCATAGACCCGGCGTACAGGCTGTGACCGCAACACCGGAGAGCGGCAAGCCGCTTCTCGTTTATTTCACGCAGTTTATCAACGGACACGCCGAAAGCTCCAGCGATAGCTCGGTGTGCATCTACGGCACTGCGCCCGACAGCGGCGGCTGGGTCGCTTTGGCGGGGCTTTCTTTGGGCTATTGGCTGCTATTCAACATCGCCCTGTTCCTGATCCTTATCGGGGTATGGTTCAAGCTGCGTAGGAAAGAAAAATCCCGCCGCCGGGTGGAGCGCCTGCTCCCGATCCCTATCGCATACGGGCTGGGGCATCTGTGTGTTATGGGCTTTCGCACTGCATCCTGTTCGGAATGGCGCGACTTTCAACTGATCCTTGCAGTCGGCGTTCTGTTCTACTGCGCTATGCTGCTGGCATTGAGTATTTTTTATAATGTAAAAGAGCTGCGGGGTATAAAAAGAGAGGGTGAGAACGAATAGCGGTCTGACCATTTGGAAAGTAGGTGTACCATGAGAAAACTTGTGATCTTTTGCTTTGCCGTCTGTATGACCGTGCTTTCGGTACTATCCCTGTTCAATTTTGCACAGGACGCAGAGGAAAGCATGATACTGGATAAGCGGGCGGTAATCCTCGAAAAGCCGGAGACATTGAGCAACCGCGAATTTTTGGGACAGATAGATACTGCACTCGGAAAGATCGGCGCAGACATTATGTACCGCTACGCGGAGCTGGATGGGGACAAGCCACTGTACCGCTACTATAAGACCAGCCATACCGACAGCTTTCTTTCCGTTTCTACCGGGAAAGGGAGCGTGAGGCTGGAATCGGACGAGTTCTTTTCCACTGCAAAGCAGCCGGGAGCTATGGCGCTGCATCTGTCCTCGCTGTTTCAAGATACCGCCATCTATCCACTCATGCAGGCGCAGCAGCATGACTTGACCGCCGCGACCTGGTATGTGGCGGAAGGACAGCTTGACGCGGTGCTTCATGCGCTGAAAGGCTTGGGCTATTCCGTAACAGCAACCAACGAAAGGCTTTTGTCTACCAAACTGCCGCTTTATTTCCTGTTCATTCCTGCCTTTATGCTCTGCGTCAGTATCGTATTCTACACCCTGTCCGCAGGCAAGAAAAATGTGCTGAAAAAAATGGAGGGCTATACCACGGGGAATATCCTGCTGGGGGAGATCAAAGCCTTTGCCCCTGCTTTGTGTCTTTGCTTTCTGCTGATTTTTGCCGCCGCCATGATTTGCGCCGTGTGGCTTCATCCGGTGGCGACCTGGCAATTTGGGCTGTTCCTGCTGGGGGATTGTCTGTGGCTGCTCGTTCCTCTGATACTGGGCATCCTGCTCTCCCTGTTGTTCCTCTCCGGGCAGCGCAGCGCGGAGTATGTGAAGGGCAAAGTTCCAAAGCGCGGGATCTACATTACAAACACGCTTGCGAAAGCTGCTTTTCTAATCTTTATTCTATTCTCTCTCACCATTGCCATGCGGAACATCACGCAGATCTACAACACCTTCCATGCAGCGGAGTTCTGTTCGCAAAAGACAAAGGGCTATGTGACTGTCCCTCTGAACAATGTTAATTCCGGCAGAGCACCGGAGGGCGCGGATTATCTGGCGTTCTATTATGCCACAGTGGATCGCTACAATGGAATACTCATGGCAGCCAACGATTTTAATTACGACCTGTTTGAAGGGAAAATGCTGGGAGAGGCATACGGTCAGGATTATGCCCACATCAACCGAAACTACCTTGCGTTCAACCCCATCTATGCGCCGGACGGGGAGCAGATCGGTGACGCTCTGCTTTCCGATACCCATGTGAATATTCTGCTTCCGAAGTCCAAGGAATACAGGCGGGATGAGGTACGGGAGCGCGGCGCGAGCTGGGGAAATTCCGGGGATGTGAATATTGTCCTCTACGATGATAAAGCGTCTGACATATACTCCTATAACGCCAGCACAGGGCTTGGGGGCAACGGCGCTCTGCCCGCGCCCATCCTTGTAGTCAAGGAAGGTGACCTGCTGGACGGGCTTTTCATCGAAGCATGGTGTTCACAGGGAGCGTATTTCCTCTATGTTCCCACCGATGATCCGTATGCGGAGCTGCTGCCCATCCTGCGGGAAACGGGTATTGACGCGGCGACCGTTTCCACACCGACCGTCGCCGCCACCTTTGATAAAATGCTCCATCATCTGACCTATATGCTGATGATTTGGGGCGTACAGGCTTTGGTGCTGCTGATTGGGCTGTTCTGCCTGATCTTATTCGGCGCAAGGCTCTACTGCGACAATTACAGGGACAGGATCGCCTGTCGCCTGATTGAAGGGCATTCCCTTTTGAGCTGTATTCGCACCCATCTCGTGCTGACGGTGCTGTACTATGGGGCGGTAGCGGCAGGGCTGCTGCTCTTAAAGCTCGCCATCGAGCTTGACTACAATATCCTGCTGGGTACGCTTCTCGCGGAGCTGCTGATCACGTTGCTGGCTTGCGGCAGCATTGCCCGGAAGAACCTCTATCAGATTGTGAAAGGAGCGGAAGCATGACTGCCATTACTTTATCCAATATCAATAAACGCTTCGGGGAAAAAGTCCTGTTTCGGGATTACTCGCTGCATATTGAAGCCGGAGAGTTTGTCGCCATCAAGGGCGAAAGCGGAGCCGGAAAAACAACTCTCCTGAACATCATAGGACTGCTGGAAACGCCGGACAGCGGCAGCGTCACCCTCTGCGGCGCAAGAAACCCGTCCTTTTCCTCCCGCGCTGCGGTTCATCTGCGGCGGCACAAGCTGTCCTACCTGTTTCAGAATTACGGACTGGTGGACACCGACACCGTGGAAGCCAACATGAAGCTCGCCACCCGGTTCGGTAAAGCAAAGGGCAAGGCAGAGAAAGAACGCATCGCGGATGCGCTGGCACAGGTGGGGCTTTCGGGCTATGAGCGTCGTAAGGTCTACACCTTGAGCGGCGGTGAGCAGCAGCGGGTGGCACTGGCAAAAATCATCGCAAAATCCCCCGACATTATCCTTGCGGATGAGCCTACGGGCAGTCTGGACGAGCGCAACCGCAGCTATGTGATGGATATTCTCAAAGAGCTGAACCGACAGGGGAAAACCATTGTTGTTGTGACACATGATCCCTATGTGAGCGATTGCGCCACACGGCATATTGCGCTGTGAGAGGACGGAGGGTAAAGCTATGCGAAAAAAGAACTGGGCTGCCTTGCTATGCTCGATCCTGATTCTTGCGAGCATAGGGCTTGGCGTTTCCATCATTTACTCGGACTACTATTTCAGCCCCGTGTCGGGCTTGCAATCCTTTACTGTCGCGGACGTCTCCCGGATATACCTTCATCCGGAGGAGGACGCAGGCACGCCAAGCGCCGCCGCGCCGTCCGATGAACTGTATGCGCTTCTGGAACGCTGGGCATTGGAAAACGAGGCGACAATCCTATACAAGAACGGGTTTGCCGCAGGTTGCGGCATCCTGGACGGTTCGAATTGGCTCCGTGAAGCCATCGGGCTTTCGCTGCCTTGTGACGCGCAGGGCGTATTAACCGCAGAGGACGCGGCTTTTTCTGATGCCTATGTGCGCGATGGGCGGTTTTTGCCGGACGCGCTGGGGCTGCCTGTACTGGGAAACTATCGGGAACGGGATGTGCCTTCCGTTATCTCCAATGCAGGGTTTCTCTATCCGTTGTCCATGAGCGGGGCGAAGGATGGAATGTACTTCACAGATGGCACGGACACCAGTGGTCTGACGGCACTATTTGAGAATAGCGGCTATACGGTCACTGACCAGCGGCAGCGTTTGAGCCTTCCCGCGCTGGCGGCGAAGCTTCTGACGGACAGCGTTCTTTCCAGAGCGATTTCAGCCGCCATGCTCGGTTTGATCTTTTGCTTCTCCTATGTGGTGCTGACCATGTATCGGGAAAATGACCGCCGCTATCAAATCTATCATTTGTTTGGGCTGTCAAAAGCACGGCTGTTCCTCCGCTCCACCCTTACGGCGATGGGTATTGCACTGACTGCTGCTCTGCTTTTCGGCGTGGCGCTGTACCAGGGGCTGACCTATATGCCGGACAGTGATCTGACCACGCTGCTGATAGGTACTACGGCAGGGTTTGTACTGTTCTCACTGATTTTGAACTGGGCGGGCTACTGCGGAACAGCCGCACGGTTGGGGAAAGGGGGAAGATGATATGACACTGATCAGGCAGGTGATCCGGGATTTGGTCAAGGATGCCGGATGGGTCATTTTTTACGGCTTTTTAACCGCAATGTCCATCATGGCTTTCGTGCTGGTGGGATTGAGTTACCAGCATGTCGCATCACAAAATGATGCAATCCGTCGCTTTACACAAAACGATGTGAGCATGGTGCGGGTAAAGGATTTGAGCAGTCTTATGACAGCGGCAGACCGGGAAACTACCGCACAGCCCGTCAGAACAGGCAGCGGGCGGCAGCAGAGCCTCGTGGAGCTGTTTCAAAAGCATGACAACCTCGGCAGCCTCGTCCTTCTCCCCGGCATCGGCGGGTATCAGCAGACCATCGTTTATGTGGGCGCCTATACCCGGCTGACAGCATTCCCGTTTCCGGCAGGCAGCGGTGCACCCATCGCCGCGGTTTCGCCGGACTGCGCCGGGGACGAAGGAAAGACGCTCCGCATCGGAGATCACGAATGCACAGTAACCGTTGTTCCATCCGATATGGACGTTTACCATCCGCTGCACTACATTCCACCCGCATCGGAGAATCTGAAGAAAACGCTCTATGTTTTCTCGCTATCCTGTGAGGATGCCCTTTCCCTCGCGGCGTTTCCGCACGTATCGGTGGATATGTTCATAGACCGTCTGATTCTTGCCGAACCCACAGAGGAAAGCGCCGCCGATGTCAGGTCGTTCCTGTATCAAAACTATTCCGCCTATGCGGAGATACAGTCAACGGAAAACTTTTTGCGGCTTTCCGCCGCAAGCAGCACCCGCACCCATCAGGCGTATCTTCTGTTCTACATCATGTCCACGCTGGTTTTATTCGGTGCGCTGCTGCTGAATACCTATCGCATCCTGCGCCGCCGGATCCCGGAATATGCGGTGCATCATCTGTTTGGCGCAACACAGCGGTTTATCTTTGCAAGGATGTATCTGTTCGTGTTGGGATACCATGTGATCCCGCTTGCGGGAACGCTCCTGATCCTGTCATTGAACAGGCTCGCGTCGCCGCTGAATCTTCTCATGGTATTCGCAGCCACCATGGGCTCGGCGTTCCTTGTCACAAGTATTGTGCAGCAGCGTTTTGTATCTAAATTTTCACAGGGATTAAGGAGGGAATGAACTATGCCGGGAATCACCGTTACACAAGCCTGCAAGAGCTATGAAACCAGCCACTACACCGTAAAAGCGGTAAATCACGCTAATCTTTCCGTGGAAAGCGGCGAAGCCGTCGCCATTGTTGGACCTTCCGGCAGCGGCAAGTCCACACTTTTGAACATTATCGGTCTGATTTTGAAGCCGGATTCCGGAAGCGTCGCCGTGGACGGAGAGGAAGTTCTGAACATGAACGACAGGCGGTGCAGCGCTTTCCGAAATGCCTCGTTCGGCTATATTGTGCAGGACTTCGCCCTGCTGGACGATGAAACCGTATATCACAACATCCGAATCCCCCTGCTTTACAACAGGCAGATCAGGCGCAGGGAGCATAAGCCCCGAATCCGGGAGATCGCGCAGAATCTGGACATATCAGACAAGTTGAACCGCAAGGCGGGTAAATTGTCCGGTGGAGAGCGGCAGCGGGTGGCAATCGCCCGTGCAATCGTCTGTGACCAGCCGATCATCCTTGCGGACGAACCCACCGGTTCACTGGACGCGGCGAACAAAGCGAATGTCATGGACATCCTCATGCGGCTCTGCAAGGAAAGCGGCAAGACGCTGATCATCGTTACGCACGACCCTTCGATTGCCGAACGCTGTGACAGGATCGTACAGATGGCGGATGGCTGCATTGAGGGAAATGTGAAGCCTACATTGTGAAACAGTAAATAATGTCACAAGGCCTGAATGATTAGACCGACAAGGAAAAACCATTGTTGTTGTGACACATGATCCCTATGTGAGCGATTGCGCCACACGGC
>OQWM01003280.1_pt1 | contig 10829 bp, 9 predicted proteins | sample 1691531 | NCBI WGS metagenome assembly OQWM01 (sample SAMN03418257, study PRJEB22391) | human gut metagenome | biome: human-gut; feature: organic feature; material: feces | host: Homo sapiens | place: Tanzania | collected 2013-01 | reverse complement strand
TTCTATTTTCTTTTTTTCTTCTCTTAAAGATTGATGTCGCAAAGTTAGGGTGTTTAGTTTTCAGACCCTTCGGACCCATAACAGACCCAATCAGACCCTTCATCCCCCCAAAAAAAGAAAACTCGTTGACCTGTTGACCTGTTGACTCGTGGACTCGTTGACTTTACTTCCTAAGCAGGTCAACGATTTGGGTGAATTGCATGAAGTGTGATGCTTTCACGAGTATGGTGTCGCCATCGTGGAGCAAGGTGGGGAGCGCCTCCATCAACTCGGCGCGTGTGGCAAAGTGACGAATGTCTTTAGGTGTGGCGGTTTTCTTTGCCTCGTCGCTAATCGCCTCTGAAAGAAGACCCGCGCAATATATGGCATCGATGTTCAGTCCTGCGGCAAATGCGCCCACCTCGGCGTGCAGTGCCTTCTCGTTTTCGCCAAGTTCGCCCATGTCGCCCAGGATAGCCACACGGCGGTTGGCACCGTCTTGCAGCACTTCGAGCGACGCCTTCATCGACACAGGGTTGGCGTTGTAGCAGTCGTCGATGATGGTGTAGCGGTCGGTGTCGATGATGTTGAAGCGGCCAGAGAGCGACTCGTTCGCCTCGATGCCAGTCTTGATTTGATCCAGCGTCAGTCCGTAAGCCAATCCCACAGCGGTGCCAGCCAAAGCGTTAGCCACCATGTGTCGGCCCGGCATACCCACCGTGGCGTGGAAGTCGCCCACAGGGGTGTGGATATGGCAAGCCGTGCCCTTCAAACCGAGGCTCTTCAGTTCATCAGCCCAAATGTCGCGCTCAGGAGCGAAACCGAAAGTCACCGGCTTAATGCCACGCACATCGGTGATGGTGGCGAGCTTGTCGTCGTCGCCATTGAGAATGATGTGTGCGTCGCTTTCGAGGAAATCGAAAATCTCGGTTTTGGCCTTCAAAATGCCGTCGCGGTCGATCAGATTCTCCAAGTGGCAGTAGCCGATATTGGTCATAATCACGGTGTTGGGGCGCACGATTTTCGCCAGTCGGTGCATTTCGCCAAAGTCGCTGATGCCCATCTCCAGCACCGCCATCTCGTGCTCGTCGCGAAGGCGGAAAATGGTGAGTGGTACGCCCAACTCATTGTTGAAATTGCCCTCGGTTTTCAGCACATTGAATTTTTGGCGAAGCACGCTGTAAGCCATCTCCTTGGTGCTGGTTTTGCCCACGCTGCCAGCGATGCCGATAACGGGAATGTGGAGCTGCTTGAGATAGAATTCCGCAATATCTTTCACTGCCTGCAGCGATGAGCCCACACGAATGTAGGGGAACGGCTTTTCGCCGAGGTCGATTTCCGACAGCACCGCCGCCGCGCCGTTTGCAATCACTTGGTCGATGAACTTGTGTCCATCCACACGCTCACCCTTGATTGCCACAAACAAGCCGCCCTTTGGCACCTTGCGGCTATCTGATTCTATGGCGGTTACCTCGAATGACTGCATTTCGGCAGGACCCACATATTGCCCACCGGCAGCTGCTGCAATATTTGCTAATGAAAGATTCTTCATTTTCCAGTAATTATATTATGCTTTGAAATTCTTCAACGATATTTCGATAAGTTTTTCGCAAAGGTCGCCGTAAGGCACACCCACCTCTGCCGCCTCTTGTGGAAGGAGGCTGGTGGCAGTCATGCCGGGGAGCGTGTTGGCCTCAAGCACAATCATTTGCCCCTGCTTGTTCATCAGGAAGTCGATGCGGCCGTAGCCTGTGATGCCGAGTGCCTTCATCGCCTCTTCGGCATGGTGCTGCATACGGGTGGTTTGCTCTGGGGTGATTTGTGCAGGGCATGTTTCGATAGTGGCACCTGGCACATATTTGTTCTTATAGTCGTACCAACCATCTTTTGGAGCGATTTCGATAACAGGCAGCGCCTTGCCCTCGATTACGCCCACAGAAAACTCACGGCCTTTGAAAAATTCCTCAACCACGGCTTTTCCCTCAAGGGCAAATGCTGTGGCAACCGAAGTCTTGAATTGCTCGGCATCGTCAGCGATGGTGCAGCCCACGCTTGAGCCGCCACATGCGGGCTTCACAATCACAGGATAGGTGAGACCTCTGTCGTCGGGGGTGACCAAAGCGGCATCGCGGTTGATTTCATAGCCCTTGGCGGTAGGCACGCCCTTGGCTTGGAAAATGTATTTGGTGATGGTCTTGTCCATTGCCAGTGCGCTGCTCTGGTAGCCAGTGCCAGTGTAGCGAATGCCCATCAAGTCGAACGAGGCTTGAATGCGGCCATCTTCGCCGTTAGCGCCGTGCAGGGCGAGGAAAGCGATGTCGGCTTGCTGGCACATCTCAATCACGTTTGGCCCGAAGAAGGCGCGGCGGCTTGCCACCATAGCGTCGATTTGGTCGTCGAAGCTGCTCATATAGGCGCTTGCCTTATCCACATCGTAGTCAGCAGGGAAAAAGTCGGCAGCGTCGGCATTCTCTACGCCACAGAACACATCAACCAACACAGCGCGGTGACCTTTTTCGCGGAGTGCCTTACAAACATTTGTGCCAGAAACGATTGACACTTTTCTTTCGGTGCTGGTACCACCAGCAAGAACAACTATATTCATTTGATAAATATGTTTTTTTAGTTCAATTATAGTTCACTTTGATGCCCTTTTCAGAATCTTTTCTGAAAGAAACCAACTGCAAAATTACAAATAATGACTGGAATAGAGATAACTTATTTCGCATCTTTTTTTATGAACAAACTCACAAGCCAGTTGGCAATGAGCGAAAACACATAGGAGAAGGTGGCGAAAAACAGAACACTGTAAACGCTATTGAGCATTTTCAATTCGGGCGTTTTGCTCATAATTGCCACAATAGTGGTGAAAATGCAGGCAATAAGAAGCGTGGTGAAACTGTTGATTGCCATGCGCTTGCTGAAGTGGAGTGGTTGCTTGCGTTGCTGCTTGAGCAAGAAGGTGGCGAGCGCGAGGGTGACAGTGGCCAAAAGTGCCATTACCAACCACGATTCCTTGGCATAAGTGGTGGTGCTGCCAATCAGCACCGCCAGCATCACGATGCGCTTGGTGGAGCAGGTTTCGTCGGTGGAGCGTAGCCAGTCGTAGTAGTCGGCTGTGCTGAAACTGTGCTGCTGGAGCATCTGCAAATCCCAGCGGAGCATCATACTCAGCACCAGTGCGATGGCAACAAGAAAAGCAATATTCACAATAAGGCTAATTCCCATATCTTTTTTCAATAAAAATTTTGCCACAAAGTTAGTGAAAATTCTTGGTAGCGCCCACAGCCACCCAAACCCACCACGGAAATCATCATCACACAGGAAAATACGCTCCAAATATGCGATTTCGCTCTGACGTAGGGACATGCCTTCGGCGAAAGCACTGAAAAAGTCGAAAAGAGGGATTTTAGAGCCGTTGGAAACGGCATATTGTGGTTAACTCCATGCAAGCTCGCTTGCGAGCGCAGCTTGGAGACAGGTCCAAATATAGTGGCGAGCGTCGGAGACGGTCGGTCGTGGTAGCATCAATAGTTTTGACCATAACCGACCCTCTACGAGGCTCATACCCTCTTTTGTGCAATCTCCAAGCTGCGCTCATTCGCTCCTACGGAGCTCCATTCGCTTGCATGGAGTTAACCATAATCAGCCGTTTCCAACGGCTACAAGTCTCCACAAAACCTCTACTTCTTCATTCACTATTTTTATAGTTTTTCAGTGCTTTCGCCTTTGGCATGTTGAGTTAGGTGGAGATTATAGGTCTGTTGCGCAGAGGAATTGGCTATTTTTCTACTTTATTAATGTGAAAAGCGTGATTTTTTATGGATTATGGAGGGAAAGTTGTGAAAAAACCATTATCTTTGTATGATTGAATATCTGCCCTTGCGGAAAAGGGCGTGTTTTTAAAACCACTGGCTCAAATTTTAACGCTATGTTGAAGAAATTTTTCCTGATTATATGCGGCTCGTTTGTGGGCTCCTTTATTGCTATCATGGTGGCTATGCTTTGCGTGCTGATGCTCGGCGTGTCGATTTCGCTGTCGATGGGTCGCGGCACCGCCACGGTGAAAAGCCATTCCATTCTCAAAATCGACTTGAGTGGCGCTGTGGAAGAGCGCAGCGAGGAAGTGAGCAGCATCAACGAATTGATAGCGATACTTCAAGGATCGGAAAAAGGCGCCAGTCTGCAAGATATTGAACGTTCGCTTAGCGTGGCGATGCTCGACGACAACATCGACGGCGTGGTGCTCAACTGCAATGGCGTGCAAGCCGCTCCTGCCACACTGCGTGCCATCAGAAAAGCCATCGTCAATTTCAAAAAAAGCAAAAAATGGGTATATGCCTACGGCAACATGGGCTTCGACCAAGGCGACTACTATGTGGCTACGGCAGCCGACAGCATTTTCATTAACCCTGTGGGCGCGGTGGATGTACACGGCATGGCTTCGTGTACGCCCTATTTCAAGAAAGTGCTCGACAACATAGGCGTGGAAATGCAGGTGATTCGTGTGGGTGCCTACAAGAGCGCCGTGGAGCCTTACATGCTCGACGCCATGAGTCCCGAAAACCGCGAACAGCAGCAACTGTATCTGGGCAACATCTGGGGCGTGATTGAAAACGAGATGGCAGACGCCAGAAAGATTGACCGTGGCGCGTTCAACCAATACGTGGATAGCATACTGCTGGTGCAGCCAGCCGACACTCTGATTAAGCGCCATTTGGTGGACGCGAAAATCTATCGCCCCGAATTTGAGAACCGTCTTCGCAAACTCACCAACGTGAAGGAGACCGACGATCTGAACTTCGTGTCGCCACAAATGCTTGCCACCAACTACGACGCTGGCGAAAATAAAGACGGCGTGATTGCAGTGGTGTATGCTTGCGGTGAAATCGACGGCGGCACACCAGGCGAAGGCATCGACAGCGAACAACTGGTGGACTGCATCGGCAAACTCCAGCGCAACGATGATGTGAAGGCACTGGTGCTGCGTGTGAACTCGCCCGGCGGCAGCGCGTTTGGCTCCGAGCAAATTTGGCACGCCCTCGAAAACTTCAAAAAGGCGGGTAAGACGTTCGCCGTGTCGATGGGCGACTATGCGGCTTCGGGCGGCTACTACATCTCGTGTGGCGCCGACCGTATATTTGCCGACAGCACCACCATCACGGGCAGCATAGGCATATTTGGCGTGATACCTTGCGCACAGGATTTGGTGGAAAACAAAATTGGCGTGAATGTGGAAGTGGTGAAAACCAACGAAAACGCCGACCTCTTGGCGATGGGTGTGCTCTCGAAACGACTCACACCAGCCCAACGCCAGTCGATTCAAAACAGCGTGAACGAAGGTTACGAACTGTTTACCAAACGCTGTGCCGACGGCAGAAAAGTGAAGCAGGATTCAATTAAGGCAATAGGTGGCGGACGCGTATGGGACGGCATCTCTGCTAAAAAGATAGGTTTAATCGACCAATTTGGCTCGCTTGCCGATGCCATAGAGTGGACAGCAAAGAAAGCGGGGCTCAACACCGGCTACTACAGCGTGGAATGTTATCCTACAATGGAGGAAAACATGATGGCGATGCTCGGAAAGTATATGCAAATGCGCACCACAGAGAAGATGAAGCGCGACATGGGCATGTTCTACGCCTACTACGAGAGCATTCAGGCTATTCTGCACCGCGACCACATTTTGTGTCTGCTCCCCGAAACCGAACTGAAATAATCTCATTTTATCTCAATCTGAAATTGAAGGAATTTTTAACTAAAATATTAAACAAAGAGCAGCGCAAGACCGCAGTTGAGCTGATCCTCACTCCATTCTCGTGGCTTTACGGGGCTGGGGTTTGGCTGCGCAACGCTGCCTTCAACATGGGCATACTCAAGCAGGAGTCGTTTGATGTGCCGGTAGTGTCGGTGGGCAATATCACGGTGGGCGGCACTGGCAAAACGCCACATGTGGAATACATCGTGGAGGAACTGTGCCAGAAATACCACATCGGTGTGCTCAGCCGTGGCTACAAGCGCGAAACTCACGGCTTTATCATGGCGCGTGAAACGCTTGGACCAAAGGATCTGGGCGACGAGCCGTATCAAATTTACCATAAGTTCTTGGGCATGATTACGCTGGCTGTGTGTGAAGACCGCAGAAAGGGTATTCACGAAATGCTGAAACTCGACCCCGACATCAATTTGATTTTGCTCGACGACGCTTTCCAGCACCGCTATGTGAAGCCAAAGGTAAACATCGTGCTGGTGGACTACAACCGACCACCACACAACGACCGCCTCTTGCCTTTGGGCACGCTCCGTGAACCATTCCGCTATATTTTGAAGGCGGATATCGTGATAGTGACCAAGTGCCCTTACGACATTTCGCCACTGGATATGAAGTTGAGCAGTAAGAACTTGGACCTTTATCCATCGCAAAAACTCTATTTCTCGCGCATCGAATACGCTTATCCCAAGCCCGTGTTCCCCATTTCGCAGGTGCTGCTCGAAAACCTGTCGTTCCTCGGACCGAACGACCTGATTTTGGGACTTACCGGCATTGCCAACCAACGCCCATTCGTGAAGTATCTGCGTAGCTTCAATGCGCAGGTGAAGGTGATTCATTACGACGACCACCACGACTACACTCGTGAGGATTTTAAATACATTATAAAGATTTTCAACGAGTTGCAAGGTGCGCAGAAATTCATTGTCACCACCGAGAAAGACGCGGTGCGCATTCTCAACAATCCATATTTCCCGATTGAAATGCGCTCATACATCTACTTCATCCCTATCAGGGTGACGGTGAATGTGAACGAAGACGAGTTTATACACGTGCTTGAGGCGAAAATCAACGCCCCTACTGAAGAATAATATTTTTTACAACAAATGACGGTGCAGCACACACTTTACCGACATGTGGCACTGGCGTGATATATCCCAAATTATTTATTTTGAAACTAAACCAACAATATTATGGAACAAGAAAAAAACTGGTTAGAACTGATTAGCGAAACCGCAGCTTATATTACAGAAAAAGTGGGCGAAATGCCTAAAACAGCAATTATCCTGGGCACTGGCTTGGGAGAACTTGTGAAGCATATCGACATTAAGGTGGCAATCCCTTATTCGGAAATTCCTAACTTCCCTGTGTCAACAGTTGAGGGCCACAGTGGCCGCTTGATTTTTGGTAACCTCGGTAGCAAGTACATCATGGCTATGCAAGGCCGTTTCCACTTCTATGAGGGCTACAGCATGAAGGAAGCCACTTTTCCAGTGCGTGTAATGAACAAGTTGGGCGTGAAGACACTTTTCGTGTCGAATGCAGCAGGCGGTATGAACCCAGAGTTCCGCATCGGCGACTTGATGATTATCAACGACCATATCAACCTCTTCCCAGAGCATCCATTGCGTGGCAAAAACTATAATGAACTTGGCCCACGTTTCCCAAGCATGGACGAGCCTTACAGCCATCGCCTCATTAAGAAGGCAAAAGAGATTGCGGCAGAGAAGAATATTCGCCTGATGGAAGGTGTGTATGTGGGCACACAAGGTCCTACATTCGAAACCCCAGCCGAATACCGCTACTTCTCACGCATCGGTGGTGATGCAGTGGGCATGAGCACCGTGCCAGAAGTGATTGTGGCGCGCCACATGGGCATGGAGGTGTTTGGCATGTCGGTAATCACCGACCTCGGCGGCGAAGGCATCGAAGTGGTGAAGGTAAGCCACGAAGAAGTGCAAATCGCAGCAGCCAAGGCCGAGCCAATCATGTCGATGGTAATGGAAGAAATCATCAACCAATTCGAAGAGTTATAATCGACTGCCTCACACAGATCTCACAGATTTCACGGAATAATGATTTGATGTTTTTCCGTTGAATCCGTTGAATCTGTGTGAACAAAATAACCTCTGTGAGATCTGTGGGATCTGTGAGAGGACGAAGCAGAAAAATCTGTGAGATTTGTGTGAGGCGTAACAACACTAAAATGAACGAAACTGAAATTTCTACCCTTGGTGAGTTTGGACTGATTGAGCAACTCACCAAGGATGTTCAAATCAAAAATTCAACTACGCAAATGGGCGTGGGCGACGACTGCGCGGTGCTCGACTATAGCACCGACTGCAACTTGCGCGCACTCGTCACCACCGATGTGCTGCTCGAAGGCATTCACTTCGACTTGACCTACACGCCACTTCGCCACTTGGGCTACAAGGCGGCTGTGGTCAACTTCAGCGATGTGTATGCCATGAACGGCCAACCAAAGCAAATCACCGTGTCGCTCGGCATCTCGAAGCGTTTCACCGTTGAGCATATCAACGAACTCTACGCAGGCATTCGCTTGGCTTGTGAGCAATATGGCGTAGATATTGTGGGTGGCGACACCTCGGCATCGGTCACAGGATTGATTATCTCCATCACCTGTATTGGCGAGGGCGAAGAGGGCAAGATTGTGTATCGTGGCGGTGCAAGAGACACCGACCTCGTGTGCGTGAGTGGCGACCTCGGTGCAGCCTACATGGGACTCCAACTGCTGGAGCGCGAGCGTGAGGCTGGCGCAGGCGAGAAGGACTTCCAACCCGACTTCTCCGGTCGTGAATACATTCTCGAACGCCAACTCAAGCCTGAGGCTCGACGCGATGTGATTGCCGAATTCAAGGAACTCGGCATCCAGCCTACTGCCATGATGGACGTGAGCGACGGCCTGTCGAGCGAATTGCTCCACATCTGCAAGGATAGCAATGTGGGCTGCCGCATCTATGAGGACCGTATTCCTATCGACTATCAAACCGCAGTGATGGCAGAGGAACTGAATATGAACCTCGTGACAGCGGCTATGAATGGCGGCGAGGATTACGAATTGCTTTTCACCGTTCCGCTCACCGACCACGAGAAGGTGCAGAAGATGAAGTCAGCCAAACTGATTGGTCGCATCACCAAGCCCGAACTTGGTGCATTTATGGTCACTCGCGACGATGCAGAAATAGCCATTCGCGCGCAGGGCTGGAACGCTTTCACCTCAAAAGAGGAAACGGAATAACTCAATGGGGAATATCCCCAACAGCACCATAGCGTGGGAGCGTGACTTCGGCATGTTTCCCATGTTTGTGAAAATATGTGCATGTTTCCACGCTATGATGTGTTTTTTTCTGGCACTCCATATATTCAAGAAATTTAGACTTTTAGAATTTACAGGTTTCCGAGAGGAAATGCTTATCTACTCAAATATAAAAACAATATGTATCGTTTTCCGCTACAAACATTTCAAGACACGCCAACTCCATTTTACTACTACGATTTGAAGTTGCTCAACAAGACGCTCGACGAAATCAACCGTCAAATCAAGGGCCACCCTTTCAAAGTGCATTATGCCGTGAAGGCAAACGGCAACAAGACCATTCTTGAAGAAATCGCGAAAAAGGGCTTTGGCGTTGACCTCGTGAGTGGTGGCGAAATCAGTGCGGCGCTCGCTGCTGGCTTTGCCGCTAATGGCATGGTATATTCTGGCGTGGGAAAAACCGACCCAGAAATCAACCTTGGCTTGGACAACGACATCTACAGTTTCAATGTGGAGTCGGTGCCTGAACTGGAAGTAATCAACGAGTTGGCTGGCAAAAAAGGAAAAGTTGCCAACATCTCAATCCGTGTGAACCCCGACATCGATGCCCACACCCACCGCTACATCACCACAGGCACGGCGGAAGACAAGTTTGGCATCAACATTGAAATGCTCTCCACCGCTGTGAACAAAGCGCTCTCGCTGCCCAATATCCACTTGCGTGGCTTGCACTTCCATGTGGGCTCGCAAATAACCGACATGAAGCCTTTCAGTATGCTTTGCGACAGCGTGAATGGTTTGCTCGACTATTTCGACCGTCACGACATTCATTTTGAAATGATTAATGTGGGTGGCGGACTTGGCATCGACTATGTGAAGCCCGATGTGAACGCTATTCCCGATTTTGAGCATTTCTTCAACACTTTCAAGCACAAACTCAAACTCCGCAAAGGTCAGGAACTTCACTTCGAACTCGGACGCTCCATCGTGGCACAATGTGGCTCGCTGATTGCCCGCGTGGTGTTTGTGAAAGAAAACCGCAACAAGAAATTTGTGATTCTCGATGCCGGCATGACCGACCTGATTCGTCCTGCGCTTTACGAGGCGCACCATGTGATTCAAAACATCTCGTCACGCGACACCGCCAGCGATGTGTATGATGTGGTAGGGCCGATTTGTGAATCAAGCGACGTGTTTGCCCACGACGAGAAATTGCCAGTGTCGAAGCGAGGCGACATCTTCGCCATTCGCTCGGCAGGTGCCTACGGCGAAACCATGGCGTCGCGCTACAACATGCGCCAGCTCCCAAAATCCTACTTCCAACGCTAATTTACGGCACACGCCCAGCAGTCATTGCGCATTTCCACTGCATTTCCACCCGAAAAATTAGGCGAAATTGGCGAAAATTTTGGTGGGGAACAAAAAAGTTATTAACTTTGCAGTCGCAAAAGTATCGGGCACTCCCCGTAACTGCGCTAAAGAACGTTCTTGTGCATCAAGCCAAGAAGAATCTGGTTCGGTAGCTCAGCTGAATAGAGCAACAGCCTTCTAAGCTGTGGGTCCTGGGTTTGAGTCCCAGCCGAATCACCAATCCTCCAAAGGTGAGAAAATCCAAAAGATTTTCCCACCTTATTTTTTTCCCGAATTGACATACAGGAACATCTTGTATATCAAACCATTCTGGCTCAGTGGAAAACTACTGGGGGCAATGATTATGCATTGTTGCCGAATAGTGAATGGGACCAAAGACAAAAACCTAAAAAACAGCCTTGGAGCAACGTGGAATGCTTCGCATTTGGCGGT
>OQWM01003279.1_pt1 | contig 10830 bp, 8 predicted proteins | sample 1691531 | NCBI WGS metagenome assembly OQWM01 (sample SAMN03418257, study PRJEB22391) | human gut metagenome | biome: human-gut; feature: organic feature; material: feces | host: Homo sapiens | place: Tanzania | collected 2013-01 | reverse complement strand
TAATGCGTGTGCTTTTCGTCAGCGACGATAACATCAAGACGTACACCACGGCTGTCGTAGAAAACATCAATAGTCTTTTCGATTTCCGGATAAGAAATCTCTGCAATCGGTGCTTGCAGTACTTCTTCAAGCAAGTGCTTGCAGATGCGCTGATTACGCATAACCTTTTTGAAAAGAAAATCATGACCGATAGTCAGGTCATCAAATTTTGGCGATAACATTGCCATAGAGTTTTCCTCCTTTAATTATAATATCTGATTCCACAAAATACAACTATAAGCCAAAAAAACAAAAAAGCAGTACACATAGCGCTCGGAAAACCGAGCACCATAGGTACTGCTAAAAGCTAAAGTTAAATCAATAGCTTAATACTAACGACGTAAGTCGAGAGGACCTGCTTATATGGTTGTAAATGTTGAATCGTTGTAGTAATTATACCGTAAAAACAGCATATAGTCAAGAGAAAATTCTGATAATAATAAACTGCTTGTTATTTGCAAATATTAGCTGGATATCAAGCATTTAAATCCTCCATGAGCTCAGACACAGAACTGAACTTACGGCTGAGTTTTTTGCCTTCTTCAACGTTTTGAATAGCTTCTAAGGCCTTCTTATTAGCCTTATTTAAAGACAGCTTAAAGGGCAGCGCTTGCTTACGAACCATAGCTTTAGCAAAAATGTTGATAGCTGTAGAAGTGGTTAAGCCAAGTTCTTTACAGAGAGCATCAAGCTCTTCTTTTAAATCCTTATCCATACGAATATTAAGATTAACAGTAGAGGTAGACATAATATCACTCCTTTCTTTGTGTATTGTAATGCTTATGCTTTACAAAGTCAATAAATAGGATGTTTTTGCGTATAAGCCAAGCGAAGCGACTGGGGGTTTGCACATTCTCCCTTGACAAATCCCTTTTCTTTTTATATACTAAAGTGTAAGCTAGGAAGAAGAGGAGTAGCCTGCAAGCTTAGCGAGCCGCGAGGGTGTAAGGCGGCAATGGCAGGTGAAGGCACTTTGGAGCTGTAAATACATATTGATTGAGGCGGGCTGCGAGAGCAGTCAAGCAGGGTGGAACCGCGGAGTTCGTATTTTGAGCATCTTCGTCCCTGTAACACTTATGTTACAGAGGCGCAGGTGCTTTTTGTTTTTACTTCGTCCCTCGTAACAAATATAGGAGGCAGAACATGGATTTTCAAACAATTATTTTGAAGCTGCAAAAATTCTGGGCTGAACAGAAATGCATCATGGCACAGCCCTACGACATCGAAAAGGGCGCCGGCACCATGAACCCGTCCACTTTTTTGCGCGTATTAGGACCTGAGGATTGGCGCGTTTGCTACGTTGAGCCTTCCCGTCGTCCGGCAGACGGCCGTTATGGCGACAACCCGAACCGTCTGTTCCAGCATCATCAGTTCCAGGTTATCGTTAAACCGTCCCCGGAAAACATTCAGGAGCTGTACCTGCAAAGTTTGGCTGAGCTGGGCATTCATCAGGAGGAGCATGATATCCGCTTTGTTGAGGATAACTGGGAATCTCCGACTCTGGGCGCTTGGGGCCTGGGCTGGGAGGTTTGGCTGGATGGTATGGAAATCACCCAGTTCACTTATTTCCAACAGGTTGGCAGCATCGACGTTAAGCCGGTAACTGTAGAAATCACGTACGGCCTGGAGCGTCTGGCTATGTATATCCAGGGCGTTGAGAATGTATTCGATATTAAATGGGTTGGCGACATCACCTATGGTGACGTTTTCCACACTAATGAGGTTGAGCAGTCCTACTACAACTTCCAGGTTGCAGACACTGCACTGCTTTTCGACCTGTTCGACAAATATGAAGCTGAAGCAAAACGCGTTATCGAGCTTGGCTATATCCGCCCTGCTTACGATTACGTGCTGAAATGCTCTCATACCTTTAACCTGCTGGATTCCCGCGGCGCTATCAGCGTTAGCGAGCGTACCGCTTATATCGGCCGTGTACGCGCTATGGCTCGTCTGTGCGCGAAGGCTTATGTTGCACAACGTGAAGAAATGGGCTTCCCGCTGCTGAAGAAAGGGGAGAATAAATAATGGAAAAATTACTTTTTGAAATTGGCACTGAAGAAATCCCTGCGAAGTTTATGCCTAATATTCTGGCTCAACTGAAAGAGCTGGCTGAAAAGAAAATGACCGAGCTGCGTATTCCGTTCGAGTCTGTAAAAACCTATGGCACTCCGCGCCGCATGACCTTTATTGCTAGCGGTGTGGCAGAGGCTCAGGAGGACAGCACTGTTGAGGCTAAAGGTCCTTCTGCTAAAATCGCTTTTGTCAACGGCGATATTCACGGCGAACCGTCCAAGGCTGCACAAGGCTTTGCTCGTGGCCAGGGCGTGGACGTGAAGGAGCTTGTTGTTCGCGATAACTATGTTTATGCAATCAAGCATCTGGCTGGACAGCCGGTTAAAGAGCTGCTGCCGGGCCTGCTGATGGATATTCTCACTAGCCTGAACTTCCCGAAAAACATGCGTTGGGCTGACCATGACTTTAAATTTGTTCGCCCGATTCGCTGGCTGGTTGCTCTGTTTGGCGAAGAGGTTATTCCGGTAGAAATCACCGGCGTAAAATCCGGCAAATTCAGCCGCGGTCACCGCTTCCTGCGTCGCAGTGCTGTTGATGCTGCTATGGAGCATGAATCCTTCATTGATGCAGCTAAGGCTGTACTGGGCAATGCAGCTGCGAAGGCTAAAAATGCTGTGGCTTCTGCTGCTCTGGGCACCTATGGCGCTGTAGAGATTCCGAATGCAGATGCTTATGAAAAGACTTTATATGATAACTTTGTTATGGTTGACCAGGACGCTCGCCGTGAGCTGATCCGTCAGCAGGTTACTGATATGGGCATTGCTGAAGGCGGCCATGCAGAAATCAATGAGGACCTGCTGGAAGAGGTTAACTATCTTGTTGAATGGCCGACTGCTCTGTGCGGAAATTTTGAGGATAAGTTCCTGGCTCTGCCGAAGGAATGCATTATTACGCCGATGCGTGAGCATCAGCGTTACTTCCCGGTTCTGGCTGAGGACGGCTCTCTGCTGAACAAATTCATCACCGTGCGTAATGGCGGCAAGGAGCATCTGGATATCGTTGCTCATGGTAATGAGCGCGTACTGCGTGCTCGTCTGAGTGATGCTGAGTTCTTCTTTGATGAAGACAGAAAGCAATCTCTGGCTGACCGTCTGGAGAAGCTGAAAACTGTTTCCTTCCAGGAAGGTCTGGGCAACATGAACGACAAGAGCAACCGTCTGGTTCAGGCTGCTGATATGCTGGCTATGGCAATCAACGCTAAGGTTGACAAAGAAAAGCTGGAACGCGCTGCTCTGCTGTGCAAATGCGACCTCGTAACCGGCATGGTTATCGAGTTCACCGAGCTGCAAGGCGTTATGGGCCGTGAATATGCTAAGCTGGACGGCGAGGCTCCGGAGGTTGCTCTGGGTATTTACGAGCATTATCTGCCGCGCTTCGCCGGTGATGAGCTGCCGCAGACCGATATTGGCCGTCTGGTTGGCATTGCTGACAAGCTGGATAACATCTGCGCAACCTTCAGCCGTGGTCTGGCTCCGACCGGCTCTCAGGACCCGTATGCGCTGCGCCGTCAGGCTCTGGGCATTATCAACATCCTGCTGGACGCAAACTACCATTTGTCCATGTACAAGGTTATCGCTGGCAGCCTCTATCTGCTGAACATTCCGGCAGAGGAGACCAAGAAGCTTGTTCCGCAAATTGCTGAGTTCCTGAAGCAGCGTCTGCGTAACCTGATGATTGACCAAGGCATCCGCTATGACGTTGTGGACGCTGTTATGGCAGAGGAGCGCAATGACGACTTTGCTGACCTGGTAGCTCGTGCGCAGGCTCTGAACAGCTTTGTTGCTGCTGAAGAGGCTCCGGCGCTGATTCAGGCTGCAACCCGTGTTGCTAACCTGTGCAAGAAGATTGAAGAGGAAACTGCAATCAATCCGCAGCTCTTCGTTGCTCCGGCTGAAGGCGAGCTGCATGATGCAGCAGTTGCCAGCAGCAAGGAGGTTCTCGCAGCAACTGTGAAATATGATTATGCAGCAGTGCTGGCAGAGGCAACTAAGCTCGTTGCACCGATTAACAAGTTCTTCGAGGACGTTATGGTTATGGATGAGGATGTTCGCGTGAAGAACAACCGTCTGGCTCTGCTGTCCGCAGTTAAGGACATCACCCATGCCGTAGGCGACCTGAGCGCTATCGTGCAATAATTTCTTTATAAATAGCAGGCGATTTTCCCGCTTGTGTAATATGTGGCGTTAAAAGCAGCATGACTTCGGTCGTGCTGCTTTTTTGCTGCGGAAGATGTTGATTTTAAAACTATACTCTCTTGGGATAATTTGCTATAATTAGAATATGCACAGTAATTTTGAAACAAAAATAGCGTAAAGAAAGAGGGTGTGCTGATGGAAGATATGTTTTATATAAATAAATTTGATTCATATAAAGAAGATAATCGTAGAGAAGTTAAAAAAGCTAATAATGGTTTACCTGCTTCATTATGGGAATCTTATTCAGCCTTTGCAAATTGCTATGGTGGAGTAATTATTCTTGGCGTTGCTGAAAAATCAGATGGTTCATGGTATACGACTGGCTTAAGAGCTAAAGATAAGGAAAAATTGCTGAAAGCTTTTTGGGATACAGTTAATAACCATAAAAAGGTAAATATTAATCTGCTAGCGGATACTGATGTTAATACCTACATAATTAATGATGATATTATAATTGTTATTGAGGTGCCGATGGCTAAAAGGGAGCAGCGTCCTATATACATAAATGATAATCTTTTTGGCGGGACATACAGACGTAATTACGAAGGTGATTATCGTTGTACTCCATTGCAGGTAAAAACTATGTTGAGGGACCAGACTGAAATTTCTACTGATATGCAGGTTTTGGATGATGCTTTAATAGAGGATTTAAATTACGAAACTATTCATGGATATAGGAATAGACATATTTCTTACAAACCTGGGCATCCTTTTGAAAGATTAGATGATGCATCTTATTTGCGTAGAATTGGTGCTGCTGCAATTTCGAAAGAGGATAAAAGGCTTCATCCGACAGCGGCTGGTATGCTTATGTTTGGTAATGAATATGATATCATTCGATATTTCCCTGAATATTTTTTAGATTATCAGGAAAAATTAGAGCCGAATATACGATGGACAGATCGTTTGCAATCAAGCTCAGGAGAGTGGTCTGGTAATTTATGTGATTTTTATTTTCGTGTTTATAATAAAATTATTAAGGTATTAAAAACTCCGTTTGCTATGGAGGGCGGTAATCGTATTGATGATACTCCTGTGCATAAGGCTGTAAGAGAGGCTGTGGCAAATTGTATTATTCATGCTGATTATCATGGCACGGGTGGTATAGTTATCAAGAGCTTTGTGGATAAGCTTATTTTTGCTAATCCTGGATATATAAGGATTGGCAAGCATCAAATGAAAATGGGTGGGGATTCTGATCCACGAAATAAGGTTTTAATGAAAATGTTTAATTTAATTAATATAGGAGAGCGTTCTGGTAGCGGCGTGCCTAGTATTTTTAATGCTTGGGAAGATAATGGTTGGAAGGAACCAGCTATTGAAGAGAGCTTTGCTCCAGATAGAACTGCTTTATGCTTGGAGTTTGTGAAAAAGCAAGCAGAAAAAGCAAGCGGAAAAAACAAGCGGAAAGAAGCAAGCGGTAAAAAGCAAGCGGAAAAAACCTTGTTGCATAAGCAGCACATTAGAGAGTTGCTGTGTAATAAAGGTGTTGCAAACATAACAGATATTGCTCTAGCTATTGGCTTAAGTACAGCAAGGGCTAGAGCAATAATAGCCGTTATGGATGATGTTTTAAAGCAAGGGCAAGGTCGTAGTACGGTTTATGTGCTAACGAAAGTTGGGCGATGAACTAAGCCGTAGGCGACCTGAGCGCTATCGTGCAATAATTTCTTTATAAATAGCAGGCGATTTTCCCGCTTGTGTAATATGTGGCGTTAAAAGCAGCATGACTTCGGTCGTGCTGCTTTTTTTGCTACGGCTTTTGAACAGCTCGCCGAGCAGCGGAATGTCACCGAGGAAGGGCACGCGGCGCAGGCTTTCCTGCTGCTCGTCGCTGATGAGGCCGCCGATGATGAGCGTTTCGCCGCTGTACATGCGTACGTTGGTGTCGGCTGTGCGGCTGGTGATGCGGTAGTTTTTAAGCTCGCTGACGAGCGAGGGCGTACTGACCTCGGTATGCACCTTGGCGGTGACCATCCTTCCGTCCGTGCTGATAATAGGGCAGTAGGCGAGCTTGATACCGGCGTCGAGGTATTCCGTCGCCGTATAGGTGCCGTTGCTGTCATGCTTTTCGGTCTGCACAGGAATGTGGTCACCGATGAAGATGCTCGCCTCGCGTCCGGGAATAGTGATGATGCGCGGTGTGGCGAGAATTTTGGCTTTGCCGCTGGTGATTAAGGCATTTAATGTAGCATGGAAGCGGAAGGCGTAGCCGTGCCAAAATTTAAAGTTGCCGCCGTAGCTGTCACTGTTGTCCTTATTACCGCTGTTCTTGCTGCTGTCTGAACGCTCACTGCGCTGGGGAATCGTATTCCACTCCCAGTTTACGCCGAGGTCCTTGCTGTTTTCGCGGCTGACGGCGATAATTTTCGCTTCAAGCGTGACCTGCTGCGTGGCGCTGTCAAGCTGCTTGAGCAGAGCCTGCAGCTGGGCGTGGGCGGCAGGCGTGCCGCAGAAGATGATGCTGTTGGTGACAGCGTCCTGCGCCAGCTTGCCTGGATAGAGGGCGTTGAGCGTTTCGTAGACGTCCTTCGCTTGCGCGTAGCTGAGAGCGTAGGTAGCGAACGCTTCCGCTGGCATAAGCGGAAGTGCAGGCGCAGCAGCGGACGGAGCGGCTGCTGTTAGTGATTGCGTTTGGCTGGCAGCGGTCAGGTGGCTGCTGTCGAAGGGGTTGGTAAGTGTTGCGGCGCAGGTGCTGTTGTTTAGACACAGCAGGAGCGCACAGATAATTTGCGGAAAAGCTTTCATAGAAAGACTCCTTTCATTTTTTGCTCTTATTGTACACGATGCCTAGGTAAAATTCAAGAGAAAATTGTAAAAATAAAGAAAATTTTAAATTGCGACTTGATTTTCTCGCGCAAGCTGTGTAGAATGAATGAAGAAGCTCAAAATTTTTTTGATGAGGTGATTTATATGCAAGCTTTGAATAACAACAAGCTGGCGTGGAGCCTGGTAGAGCAGGCTGTAGCCGCCGGCGCGAGTGATTTGCATCTTGAGCCTATGCGTGATGTTGTGCGCGTGCGCATACGCGTCGACGGTTTGCTGCGTGAGCTGGTGCGTCTGCCGCTGGCAGCGCACAGCACGCTCGTGACGCAGCTGAAGGTGGCAGCGAATATGGATATCGCAGAAAAGCGTGTGCCGCAGGACGGACGCATAGCGCTGGAGCTGGATGGGCGCAGTGTTGACCTGCGCTTATCGACGCTGCCGACGACCTTAGGCGAGAAGATAGCAATCCGTCTTTTGGCGCAGCAGGAGCTTTTGCAGCTGGAGGAGCTGGGCTTTACGCAGGCGAATCTTGCCGGCTACCGCCGCCTTTTTACGCAGCCGAACGGCTTAATCCTGCTTACCGGCCCGACTGGCAGCGGCAAGACGTCGACGCTTTATGCGACGCTGGCTGAGCTGGATGCGGCGACGCGTAATATTATTACGCTGGAGGATCCTGTGGAATATAGTCTGCCGGGGATTAACCAGGTGGCGGTGAACCGTCGCAGCGGCATGACCTTCGCCAAAGGCCTGCGTGCGATTGTGCGTCAGGATCCCGATGTGATTATGCTGGGCGAGATTCGTGACGAGGAAACGGCAGGCATTGCGGTGCAGGCAGCGCTGACTGGTCATCTGGTGCTGTCCACGCTGCATACGAACAGCGCGGCAGGAGCGGTGTACCGCCTTTTGGATATGGGGATTGCGCCCTATCTTTTGGCGGCGGCGCTGCGCGGCGTTGTCGCACAGCGTCTAGTGCGGCGGCTATGTCCTGACTGCCGCAGACAAAGGACAGCGACAGCGGCGGAGCGCAGCTTTCTTGGCGCCGCTACAGTTTGGGAGCAGCAGGGCTGTGAGCAGTGCCAGGCAGCAGGCTATCGCGGACGCGTGGCGGTGCAGGAGGTGCTGCCCTTGACGACGAGCTTGCAGCAGCTTGTTTTGCAGCGTGCGACGGTAACGGAGCTGGCGCAGGCGGCCCATTCTGAGGGAGTACGCAGTCTGGAGGAGGATGCAGCGGCGAAGGCGCTGGACGGACTGACGACGGTGCAGGAGCTGTGGCGCGTGGGCATTACAGGAGGGCAAGATGCTGTTTGATTTATTGAAAAAGGCACGAGCTTTAAACGCCAGCGATGTGCATCTGGCCGTAGGTCTGGCGCCGCGCGTGCGTGTGCAGGGAGCCTTACGGGAGCAGGCGGCGCCGCCTGTGACGCAGCAGCTTCTGGAGCAGGAGCTGCGCGGACTGATGCCGGAGAGCGATTGGCAGACGTTGGCGCGGACGGGAGAGGTGGACGCGGCGTTCAGCGATAACGACGGTGAGCGCTATCGGCTGAATGCCTATCTGCAGGGCGGTCAATATGCCCTGGCTATTCGCCTGCTGGCGAGCAGCATTCCGTCCTGCGCAGAGCTGGGGCTGCCGCCGAGCGTGCAGCAGCTGGCGGAGCTGGAGCAGGGACTGGTGCTCAGCGTCGGACCGACGGGCAGCGGCAAGTCAACCACGCTGGCCTCCATCTTACAGCGCATTAATATGAGCCGCGCCGTGCATATCGTGACGCTTGAGGATCCGGTGGAATACGTCTATCCGCAAGGACAGGCGCTTATCAGCCAGCGTGAAATCGGGCGCGACACGGCAGGCTTCGCCAGCGGTCTGCGGAGTGCGCTGCGGCAGGATCCTGATGTTATCCTCGTGGGCGAGCTGCGCGACAGCGAATCCATAGCAATGGCGCTCAGTGCCGCAGAAACCGGCCATCTTGTTTTTGCCACGCTGCATACGCAGGATGCCGCAGGCAGCATCAACCGCATTCTGGACGCTCTGCCGGAGCGGCAGGCACAGGTGCGCACGCAGCTGGCGGAATGCTTGCAGGCAATCGTCTGCCAGCGCCTGCTGCCAAGAGCGGATGGGCGAGGACGTGTGGCGGCCTTTGAGGTGCTGGTGGCGACGGAGGCGCTGCGCAATCTTATCCGTGAGGGACGCACGCATCAGCTGGAGTCGTATATCCAGACAGGCAAGCGCTTCGGCATGGTGACGCTGACCGAGTCTGTCAGTGAGCTCCGGCGCCAAGGTATAATAAAATAGCTTACGAGCACGGCAATGCTTTTCTTGTTGCTGTGCTCGTGTTATAATTTATATTATAAGAAGCAAAAGAACGTAAAGGTCAGGTGAAGAAATTATGAAAATTAAACCTCCTGTAAAACAGGGTGACAATATTGTAATGGAAATCAGCGGCTTAGGCAGCAGCGGTGAGGGCGTCGGCAAGTACGAAGGCTTTACCGTCTTTGTTAAGGGCGCGTTGCCGGAGGAAGAGGTGCGCGTCAAGGTTACGCTCGTGAAGAAAAGCTATGCTATAGGTGCGCTGCAGGAAGTCGTTAAGCCTTCTGCCGAACGCGTCGAGCCTGCGTGCCCCGTGTATAAGGAGTGCGGCGGCTGTCAGCTGCAGCATTTGAGCTATAAGGGACAGCTGGAGTGCAAGCGTGAGCAGGTGCAGGCAGCGCTGGGCCGTATTGGTCATCTTGATATCGAGGTTATGCCTGTGCTGGGCGCCAATGATCCGTGGAATTATCGCAATAAGATGCAGTTCCCGGCAGCTATGAATGCTGAGGGCGAGCTGCAGATCGGCTGCTATGCGACAGCTACGCACAGCGTTATTGATACCGATGCCTGCATGATTTCCAAAGAAGCGAATAATGCGATTATGAAAACAGTGCGCACGTGGATGAAGCATTATAACATCAGCGCCTATGATGAAAAAACAGGCAAGGGTCTCGTGCGTCATATTATGGGACGCGTGGGCGTGCATAGCGGCGAGGTTATGGCGGTAATCATTACCTCTGGCTATGACATACCGCACCGTGGTGTACTCATCGAATGGCTGAAGCGCTATGTTCCGGGACTTGTGAGCGTTGTGCAGAATATCAACAAGAAACAGACGAACGTGGTCATGGGCAGCAAGACGCGCGTGCTTTATGGCGCGGAGGCGATTAAGGACAGCCTGGGCACCTTGAGCTTTAATATTTCTGCGCAGGCGTTCTTCCAGGTGAATAGCGAGCAGGCCGAAAAGCTGTATAACAAGGCGCTGGAATTTGCGGCGCTGAGCGGCAGGGAAACTGTCGTGGACGTTTATTGCGGCACAGGTACGATTTCCTTGTATCTTGCGCGTCATGCAAAGCAGGTTTATGGCATTGAAATCGTGGCGCCTGCTATCGAGAATGCGAAGAAGAATGCGGAAGAGAACAAGTGCAGCAATGCAGAATTTATCTGCGGTGATGCAGCGGTTGAGCTGCCGAAGCTGCTGGCTGGCGGCGTGCGTCCGGACGTTGTGGTTGTAGATCCGCCGCGTGCCGGCTGCGAGCAGAAGGTGCTGGCAGCGATTGCGGAGGTGCAGCCTGAGCGCGTTGTGTATGTGTCCTGCAATCCGGCATCGTTGGCGCGTGATTTGGCGTTTATGAATGAGCACGGGTATAAGGCGCTGGTGGCGCAGCCTGTGGATATGTTCCCGATGACGAGCCATGTTGAGTGCGTCACCCTGCTCACTAGGAGCTGAGCGAC
>OQWM01003277.1_pt1 | contig 10831 bp, 7 predicted proteins | sample 1691531 | NCBI WGS metagenome assembly OQWM01 (sample SAMN03418257, study PRJEB22391) | human gut metagenome | biome: human-gut; feature: organic feature; material: feces | host: Homo sapiens | place: Tanzania | collected 2013-01 | reverse complement strand
TCTGATTCATCCAAAAATCTTGACTCGAAAAAGTGAATCACTTCTGATTCACTCTCATGGATATTCGCGCCCATTGATACAGTAAAGACGAAATAATCTCCGTATAAAGAAGAAATCTAGCGAAGTCCAATTCAATGTAATAAATATAAAGCCACAATATAGCACACCGACTGGGCGCAATCTCGCTGGGTGTGCTTTTTATATTACAAGGTGGGTGGCAATAATGCACAAAAATTATAATCCGATTTACAGCAAAATTTCAAAAACAGGCAGAATATGCCTCTGAGAATACAGTTCGTGCCGCTTTTGTTGTGAAAGTTCTATGAAAAAGATATGATAACGACAGAAAAAGAAAGGAGAAACCACCATGAAAAAGAAAGCAATCGGTTCTGTGCTGGCAGCTGCGGCACTCAGCGTCTCGCTATTGGCGGGCTGCGGGACATCCACTGCTGCGCAGACATCTGCAACACCAGCACCCGCGCAGTCTGCAGCAAGCGCAGGTGTGGATTACCAATGGGATTTTGTCAAAAAGTCGGATGGCATCGATGATCTCAAAGCAGAGTGCGACCAGAAAGGCACGGTCGTCCAGATGGACTACGAGACACCGCTGTATATCTCGGATCCCAATACCATTGTTACCAAGACGATGTATGTTTACCTGCCCTATAACTATGATGCCGAAAAGCCGTACAACATCCTCTACCTGATGCACGGCGGCGGTGAGTCTGCGGAGTATTGGCTGGCGGGGGAACGCTGGGGTCCTACGACCTGCAATGTGTTGGACAACATGATTAAGAACGGCATCTGTGACCCGTTCATTGTAGTTACTCCTACGTTCTATCCGCCGGAGGGCGATTACAATAACGCCGAGGGTGCAGAAGATTTGACCTATGTATTCGCCGATGAACTGCGCAACAACGTTATTCCCACGGTCGAAAGTCAGTATCTGACCTACGCCAATAAAGATATGAGTGAGGAAAGCCTCGTTTCTACCCGCGACCACCGTGCTTTTGCCGGTTTCTCGATGGGTTCTATGACGAGCATCCATTCCGCGATGATGAAAAACCTTGACCTGTTCGGTTGGATCGGCTCTTACTCCGGCGCCAAAACCGAGGTCAGCGACTTCACCGAGGCACTGAACAGCGATGCTTATAAGGATTTGAAAATCAACTTCTGGTACAACGGCAACGGAAAAGGCGATATTGCCCACGACGAGCATGACGAGTTCTGCCACGGTGCAGTGGAGGCTATGCCGGATCGCCTGACGGATGGTGAGAACTTTGCGTGGATAGACCTGCGCGATGGTACTCACAGCTACGCAAGCTGGCTGGTAGACCTGTACAACTGTATGCTGGTGTTCTTTAAATAAGGAGATACCCCGATGAAAAAACAAATTGCATTAGCTATGTCCGGTGTGTGCCTGACGGCTGCCTTAGTGGGCTGCGGGGCAAGCGCTCCGGCATCCTCTGACGCTCCTGCTGCAACAGCAGCCCCTGCGTCCAGCGATTACAAGTGGGATTTTGCCAAGAAAAATGGCTCCATCGACGATCTCAAACAGCCCTGTGATGAGCAAGGCACGGTCGTAGAACTGGAATACGACACGCCCGCCTACGCCGTCAACGACTTGCTGGGATTGGATGAGACCCTGCACAAGAAAGTTGAGGTCTACCTGCCCTACGGTTACGACGAAACCAAGCAGTACAATATTCTGTATCTGCTCCACGGCACCGAGGGCGAGACAGACGGCCCGATGGAGGAATTCTGGCTCAAGCAGTGGGGTGATACTACGCTGCCTGTGCTGGACAACATGATTAAGCAGGGACTGTGTGAACCGCTGATTGTCGTTACGCCGACCTATTACTCCCGCGTCGAGGAGCATCCGTTGGGTGATGCAGAGGCAGAAGCTCTTGCAGAGAAGCTGAACGACCCCTACATCGGCAAAGAAGGCGGCGATGGTGAGCGTGAGCAGAACATCTGGCCGGAATACTTCGGGCAGGAACTGCGCAACAACATCATTCCCGCTGTGGAGAGCCAGTATCTGACCTATGCGAACAAGGATGTCAGTGAGGAAAACCTCATTGCAACCCGCGACCATCGTGGATTTGCCGGTCTTTCCCGTGGCGCTATGACGGTGGCACGCTCCGGCCTTACCCAGAACACGGACATCATCTCTTGGTTCGGTTCTTACTCCGGCGTATGGGCAGACTTTGATCGTTTCAAAAATGCGATGGAGAACGAATTCAAAGACTATAACGTCAACTTCTGGTACAACGGCAACGGTAAGGGTGATTTTGCGCTGGAAAACCATGAGGAATTCCGTGACAAGACGTTGGACGAATTAAGTGACAAGTTTACCGATGGTGAGAACTACGCTTTTGTGACACTGCGTGACGGCGGGCATATGTACCTCAGCTGGATCGTGGATCTGTATAATTCTCTGCTTGTATTCTTTAAGTAAGGAGGAAGGGTTAAGTGGCAAAACAAAAGAAAGAAAAGAAAGTCAAGGGTGGCGCGGCTTCTAAAGCGCTGACCGCGGGCGGTGCGGTTGCGCTGGCGCTGGCCATCGGTGTTACCGGTGCCGGCAACTTCTTCTCCGGCGTGCTGGACTCCTACGCCGGCATGGGCGAAGCCAAAGTCGTGCAGAAGCCCGGCTCCGAAAACTGGGATACAACGTATTACGCAACGGACTATTCAAGTGCCGAGGAAATCGACAAGGCAGCCAAGGCAACTACAAAAGCCATTGCAGGCGAGGGCATCACGCTGCTCAAGAACAACGATAACACATTGCCCCTGCGAACCAAGGCTACCGGCGGTACCGACCAGAAAATCTCCGTTTTCGGTCGTCGCAGCGTGGATACGGTCTGGGGCGGCACAGGCTCCGGTTCCGGCGATGCCGGTCAGTGTACCCCTATCTCCGAGGCACTGACGAACGCAGGCTATACGCTGAACGATACCCTAACCAAACTCTACACCGACAATCTGGATAAAGTGGAAGTCGCATCCAACACGATGGATAAGCTCTATGCCATGACCTACTATATCGGTGAGTTTCCCCAGAGCTACTATAATGCCTCTGTCACAGGCAGTTATGCCAACTACCATGATGCAGCTGTTGTGGTGCTGGGCCGTCAGGGCGGTGAGGGTATGGACTTCACCACGGATTTGAAAGGCACTATCAGCAGCGGAAAGACCGCGATGGACGGTAACGCGGCCGAAACGAAAAACTATGCCGACGGCCAGCACCAGCTGGAACTGAGTCAGGAAGAGCGAGAACTGCTGAACCACGTTAAAGAAAACTTTGACAAGGTTATCGTCGTCATCAACAGCTCCAATGTTATGGAAATGGGCGACCTGCAGAATGACCCCGATATAGATGCCATTCTTTGGATGGCCTATCCCGGCTCCCGCGGCACGGAGGCTTTGGCCGAGATTATGAACGGCACCATCACCCCCAGCGGTCATACAGTGGACACATGGCCTGCTGATTTGACGCAGGATCCCACGTTCCCTAATACGACGGTCAGCACCTACAGTAACATTAGCGGTGCCAACGGCTACGACGAGTCCTATATGGTCGAGTACGAGGAGGGCATCTACGTCGGCTACCGTTACTATGAGACGGCTGCCGCAGACGGTGCCATTGACTATGATACCGCAGTGGTTTACCCCTTTGGTTACGGCTTGAGCTACGCCAGCTTTGCGCAGGAAATCACCGGCGTGACCGAGGAAAACGGAAAAATCAATGTCAGCGTCAAGGTGACGAACACCCAGCCTGCCGATGGCTTCTCCGGTAAGGATGTGGTGCAGGTTTACTACCATGCACCCTATGACGGTACGACTGAAAAAGCCGAGGTCGTGCTGGCCGCTTACGATAAGACTGACCTGCTGGCCCCCGGTGAGAGTCAGGAGATGACCTTGACTTTCGACCGGCAGGATATGGCCAGCTACGATTATAAGAACGAGGGCTGCTATGTGCTGGATGCCGGTACTTACACCCTATCCCTGCGCAAAAACAGTCATGAACTGTATGGCGACAACTGCACCTACGACTACACCGTTGCAGAACGGGAGGTCTATGGGCAGGATAATCCCCGCCAGCGCGAAATTGAAGCACAGACCGGTGAGTTGGTCAATCTGAGCGCCGAGGCCAAGGAGGCAAAAGTTGTAGAGGCTGCCACCAACCGCTTCGGCGAACAGAATGAACACTTTGTTGAATATACCGACCCCGCTGCAAACAACGGCGCAGCAGCCAACATGACCCGTGCGGATTTCGGCTCCTCCTTCCCGAAAGCACCCACGGCGCAAGATCTGACTGCATCCGACGAGGTCGTCAAGAATCTGGGCACCTACACGCCGGACTACTATTCTGCCGACGATGCTATGCCCACCACCGGTGCCAAAAATGAAATGGTCGCTGTCGCGCTTCGCGGCCGCACCTATGATGACCCCGCGTGGGATGACCTGCTGGATCAGCTGAGCGTCAAGGATATGACCTCTTTGATTTACGCAGGCAACCAGGGCACGATGCCGTTGACTTCCATCGGTCTGCCCAAGTCTACCGCCACCGATGGCCCTGCAGGCTTGAAGCAGTACGGCGGTTTGGGCCTGGGTGTGAGCGGCAACTTCAACTGCTGCGGCACGCTGGTCGCTGCCACTTGGAACACCGACCTTGCCGAACAGTACGGCACGATGGTCGGCAACGAGGCCGTGCAGGCTGAGGTGGATGGCTGGTATGCCCCCGGCTGCGACCTGCATCGCACCGCGTTCGGCGGACGCAATTTTGAGTATTACTCCGAGGATCCTCTCATCAGCGGCAAGACCTGCGCCGCCACGGTGCAGGGGGCCAGCAACAAGGGTCTAACCTGTATGTTCAAGCACTTTGCGCTGAACGATGTGGAGACCCACCGCACCGATAACGGCCCCTGTGTCTGGGCCAACGAGCAGGCCATGCGTGAGCTGTACCTCAAGGCATTTGAAATCGCCATTGAGGAGCCTGTCATGGAGCTGAAATATCTGGATGCTGATGGCAACACCCAGACCAAGACCATGCGCGGCACCCTCGGTGTTATGAGCAGCTTCAACCGCATCGGCAGTGTTTGGACCGGCGGCTGCGAAGCGCTGATGACTGGTGTGCTTCGCGATGAATGGGGCTTCCTTGGCACTGTCGTCACCGACTACAACGGCTCTCAGTTCATGAATGTGGAGGAGGGCGTTACCGCCGGTAATGACCTGATGCTTGCCAACGAGTCCACCCTGCCCACTCGTTTTACCGATACCAAGAATGCCAGCACGGTCAAGGCAATGCGTCAGGCGGTAAAAAATATCGTCTACACGCACGTCAACAGCAACACGGTCAACGGCCTGTCCGACGGTACTACCGTGGAGTATGGCATTGCCCCGTGGCGTATCCTGATGTATTGTGTCACCGGTGTGCTGGCTCTGCTGGGCATCGCTCTCATCGTACTGGGCCGCAAAAAAGCACCCAAGGCAGTCGTTAAAGTGGAGGTCGCTGAGGTTAAAGTCGATTCCGCAGCATCCACGGAAGACAAATGATTCAAAACAACGGTAGATAGTGCATCTCGCACCTACAAATACAAACATTTTCTTAGGAGGAAAACATCATGTCTATCGCAAAGAAACTTATGAGCATCGTTATGGTTCTGGCTCTGGCCGTCGGTGTGACGGCCTGCGGCGGCAGCGCAAAGAGCGCCGGCGGCAGTGTCGAGGTTTACAGCTACGCTGAGGACTTCGTTGAGGCCGGTTACGAGGGCGACTGCATCAACACCAACGCCTACACGCTGATTCTGTCCGGCGACAACTACACCCTGCAGAAGGCTTTCTATGTCAACCAGATTTCCGGTGTTATCGTTGCCAACACCACCGCCCAGTACACTGGCACCTGCACCGTTTCGGAGGCTGACGGCGTCAAGACCGTTACTCTGAATGCCCCCACCGAAGCGTTCTGCAACCTGAACGGCGGTGTCAGCACCTCTGCTGAGGATCCTGACCTGCTCTCCGATTTCGAGTGGAGCACCATCACCTGCGACACCGCTACCAAGACGCTGACGCTGGGCTGATAAAAAAGAATTGACTCGGCAGGGCGGTCGGCACAACAGGACGGTTGAGCCGACCGCTTTTTTGGATTATAATGTAGGCAGAACGAAACAACGGAGAGGATGTCTGGAAATGCCTTCATGGTTTAATCCCCATCTTTGCAGAGTTATGCTGCTTTACGCAACAGAGCTGGCTGTGACTGGAACGCTGTTCTGCCGACACTTGCCCCAAAGGGACGTCTTTGTACCGCATGCACTGCTTTGCGCAGCCGGAGCGTTGGGATACATTTTTCTGGCACCGCTGCAGTATACATCGTATTTTATCCACATTCCGCTTGTAGTGCTCGCCTTTTTGTATATTGGAAGCTGTTACGACATTGACCTTACCACAGGTTTGTTTCTGGGAATTTCGGTTTACACAGTGCAGTGCATCGAAAGCTCGGTCAACTCCCTGTTGGTTATGATTGACCCGGATAAGCTGAATCACTTCGGCGAAAGCATTACAGTTTCACTGGCGGGATACGGGGTAATGTTATTTTCGTACTTATTGACCTTACTATTTGTGTACCTGGTCTTTATTCGCCGTATGCCGGATGTTGATTTGCATGATGCGGCCCGCTGGCCGGTCATTATGCTTTGTATCGTTGTTCTGGTCATGAACCACTTCTGGGCTTTTGGCATTCAGATGGCGGGCGAAGATTATACCAAAACCAGCTATGCAGCAATGGACTACCTTTGGAGCATCATCTGCTGCAATCTTTGCTTGTGCATCCAATTTGGCATATTCAACTCTACACGCAAGGATCGGGAATTGGAAATTACCCGCACCTTGATGTCACAGCGGGAGCAACAGTTCAAAACAACCCGCAGTATGGTCATTGCCATCAATAAAAAGTGCCATCAGTTAAAAGCCCGACTGGGCAGTCTTGCACAGGAACTCGACAATCGGCAGGAAATCGACGAAGCAATGGAACTGGTGGACAGCTTTGATGCCGCGTTCCATACCGGCAATGAGGTTCTGGACATTCTGTTTACTGAAAAGAACTATTACTGCCTGCAATCCGAAATCACTTTTGTCTGCATGATCGATGGTGAAAAACTGAACTTTATGCAGGATGCCGACCTGTATGTGCTGTTCGGCAATATCATTGATAACTCTGTCAATGCAGTTCGCAAAATGAAAGACTTGGCGAAGCGGACGATTTATGTAAATGTCCACGCCGAAAATCAACTGTTGCTGGTACAAGTGGAAAACCCCTGCGAGGACAGGCAATCCCCTGCCAACAGTGCGACACACGGGTTTGGTATGCGCAGTATCCGAATGGTGACGGAAAAGTACGGAGGCAGTGCCAATGCGCGTACCGCCGACGGTAATTTTTATCTGAATCTTGTTTTTCCGCTGTCGTAAAAGGAGGATGCCGGAATGCTTCGCATTGCTGTTGTGGATGATGAAAAGGTTATGCTGGACCGATTAGAGGAATACCTGACCCAATACGGGCATCTGCATGAGGTACAGTTTGAAATTCGGAAGTTTCATTTTCCGGAACTGTTTCTGGCTGACTATAAGCCTGTCTATGACATGGTGCTGATGGACATTGATATGCCGGGCATGAACGGTTTGGAAACGGCCCGCCGTATGCGCACGCTGGATGAAAACGTGATTCTGCTTTTTGTCACAAATCTTGCGCAGTATGCCCTGCATGGGTATGAGGTGGATGCCACGGATTTTGTGGTTAAACCCCTTTCTTACAGCAAGTTTGAGTATAAGATGACCCGCGCTATCAAACATCTGCCCCACAAGGAACGCCCTTATCTGCTGCTGAAAACGGAGCAGGGAACGGCCTCTGTGGGCATTGACAGCGTGAAATATGTGGAAGTGCAGGGACACAATATCTTCTACCACACCACGCAGGAAACCTACCGCATCCGCGGCAGTTTGAAGCAAACGATGGAAGAACTGAACGATCCGCAGTTCTTTCTCTGCAATAAGTGCTACTTAGTCAATTTGGCCTATGTGACGGCGGTAAACGGAAATTCTGTCATCGCGGACGGCGAAACGATCGAGGTAAGCCGCCCGAAGAAAAAAGCCCTAATGGACGCACTGGCGGCCTACCATAACCGAAAATGATTATGGAGATGTAGTATGCCAATCGGCAAAATTATAGAAACATTGACACTTGAACAAAAGTGTGCATTGCTCTCCGGCGGGGACACGTTTAAGACCCGTTCGGTGGCAGGGATACCGCAGATGTGGCTGTCGGATGGCCCCCACGGTGTCCGCAAACAGGCAGGTGCAAGCGACCATCTGGGGTTGAACCCCAGTGAACCGGCCACTTGCTTCCCTACGGCGGCAACGGTGGCCAACAGCTGGGATCCGGCCTTGGGTGAAGAAATCGGAAAAGCCCTCGGTGAAGAAGCTGCGGCGCAGGGCGTAGGGGTGCTATTAGGACCGGGACTGAATATCAAACGCAATCCGCTGTGCGGACGTAACTTTGAGTATTTCTCCGAGGATCCCTACCTTGCAGGCAAGATGGCCGCGGGGTATGTGCGGGGAATTCAGACAAATGGCATTTCAGCCTGCCCCAAGCATTTCGCGGTCAACAATCAAGAGACCCGCCGCATGGCAGCGGATTCCATTGTGGATGAACGCACTCTGCGGGAAATTTATCTGACGGGTTTTGAAATCGTAGTCAAAGAGGCACACCCCAAGACGATTATGACCTCTTATAACCTTGTCAACGGAGAATATGCCAATGAAAACCGCTACCTGTTGGATACCGTCTTGAAGAAGGACTGGGATTACGACGGAATGTTGGTTACAGACTGGGGCGGCAGCAACGACCATGCCCTTGGCGTTCAGAGGGGGTCTACGCTGGAAATGCCCGCGCCGGGCTGTGACAGTGTGCGTGAACTGCTGGCGGCGGTGAAGTCGGGCAAAATTACCGAGGCTGACATCAACGCCCGTATGGAGGAACTGCTGAACCTCATCTATACAACGAAGTCCGCGCTGGACGCAGCCCCGAAAGAATTTGACGAAGCTGCTCACCACGCACTGGCGCGCCGCGCAGCGGCAGAAAGCCTTGTCCTGCTGAAAAATGAAAATGACCTGCTGCCCCTGCAGCCCGGCACAAAAGTGGCGGTGGTTGGTGACTTTGCCGAGACACCGCGCTACCAGGGGGCAGGCTCCAGCGTTGTAAACTGCACGCAGTTGGATACATTTTTGGAAAAGATACAGGAATCCGGGCTGGATGTCATCGGCTATGCTAAGGGCTTTGATCGCAATGGCGAGCAGGACGAAATGCTGAAAGTCAATGCAGGTATTCTGGCGAAAAAGGCGGATGTAGTGCTTCTCTGTCTGGGGCTTGATGAAATCCAAGAGAGTGAGGGCCTTGACCGAACCACGATGGATTTAGCAGCTAATCAGCAGGAATTGCTGCATTTTCTGCACAGCGCAAACCCGAATATCGCGATGGTGTTCCATGCAGGAAGCTCTGTCACTATGCCGTGGCTGGGCGACTGCGAGGCACTGCTCTATGCAGCCCTATGCGGTCAGGCGGGTGCAGGCGCTGTCTGCGATGCGCTGACCGGCAAAGTCAACCCCTGCGGCAAACTGGCTGAGACTTGGGCACTCCGCTATGAGGACGTACCCAGCGCCGCCAACTTTGCAGGGGCGGATAAGACCGTCGAATACCGTGAGGGTCCCTTTGTGGGCTACCGCTATTTTGAGACGGCTGAAAAGCCAGTGCAGTTCCCATTTGGATACGGTCTGTCCTACACGACTTTTGCCTACTCTGACTTGACGGCAGATGCCAACGGTGTGACACTGACCGTGACGAACACAGGGAGTGTGGCGGGCAGTGAAATCGTGCAGCTATACATTGGCAAGCCGGACAGCAAGATCATCCGACCTGCAAAAGAATTGAAGGGCTTTGTCAAAGTGCATCTGGCACCCGGAGAAAAGAAATCTGTTACGATTCTGTTCGATGATAAGGCGTTTCGCTACTGGAATACCGAGACTTCCCGCTGGGAAACAGAACCCGGTCGATATGAAATCATGGTGGGCGCAAGTGTCGCCGATATTCGTCTGCGTGCCGCAGTGGTAATAGCGGGAACGCAAGCTCCGCTGCCGGAGCAGAACCCTGCGCTGGACTGCTACCGCAAGGCGGATGTGCTGCATGTCTCCGATGAAACATTTGCGACGCTGCTTGGACATCCTATTCCGTCGAAAAAGCCAAAAATTGACCGTAATCTGACCTTTGGCGAAATGTATCGCGGTCGCAGCCCGCTGGGCTGGCTGATTTGCGCGGTGCTGACGCTGCTGCTGAAGCAAAGTATTGCGAGAGGCAAGCCGGAACTGAATATTTTGTTTATCTACAACATGCCCCTGCGCGCACTTGCCAAGATGACCAACGGTATGGTCAGCATGGGCATGGTGGATGGCCTTGTCATGGAGTTGCAAGGCTTCTGGATCATTGGCCTTGTGCGGGTGATTTTTGAGTTTGTCAAGAATTTGATTCTGAATGCACAGATGGAAAAACGTCTGCGTGGCGCATAACGGAGGTGCGGTATGCAATTCTGGAAAAACTTCGCGGCCAAGCACCCCGCCGCTGCCAAGTGGGTGCGTGAGGGCGGTCTGTTCGTCATCGTCTCCAACCTCATCACGGTGTTCAAGTACCTGCTGCTGCAATTCCTGCCCAAGGCCTTTGCAAGCCTGCCGGTGGTGGATTTCGGCTGGCCGGGCATTGATATCACCCTGTTCGGCGAGACCTTCAAGTGGA
>OQWM01003272.1_pt1 | contig 10848 bp, 7 predicted proteins | sample 1691531 | NCBI WGS metagenome assembly OQWM01 (sample SAMN03418257, study PRJEB22391) | human gut metagenome | biome: human-gut; feature: organic feature; material: feces | host: Homo sapiens | place: Tanzania | collected 2013-01 | reverse complement strand
GTGACGCTGCTTGAAAAGATAGGCAGTATAAGCGTGCATTTGTCGCCGGATGAGATTGCCGCGATGACGCGTAAGATAGACAACATAAACTCCCTTATTGGCGCACAGACCGGTGATAACATGCTTCCGTCAGATGCTGCTGGTACATATGAGCTGAACGCGGTTCAGACGCTTGCGTATATGCGCATCCGCCCGTCAGACGACAATACGGATTTTGCGCGTGCGTCGCGGTCGCAGGTCGTTCTTGCGGCGCTGCTTGAAAAAGTCAAGGGCATGAATGTTGCGCAGCTTGCGTCGCTTGCCGGTGCGGTTTCGGAAAATGTTGATACAGATATCTCCGTTGCCGATATGATCATCCCGAAGGAAAAGTACAATCTTCTCTGGATTACGGAATTTCCTTTCTTTGACTGGGACGAGGACCTCGGCACTTTTGTGGCGATGCATCATCCGTTCACCGCGCCTATGGACGAGTGTATCCCGTATCTTGAAACCGATAAAGCAAATGTCAGAGCAAAGGCTTACGATCTTGTTCTCAACGGAATTGAGCTTTCATCAGGTTCCATTCGTATAACTGACCCTGAGCTTCAAAGCAGAATTTTTGACCTGCTCGGCCTTTCAAAAGAAGAGGCTTATCAGAAATTCGGCTATCTTTTGGATGCTTTCAAATTCGGCCCTCCGCCGCACGGTGGAATGGGTATCGGACTTGACCGCCTTTGTATGCAGATGCTACGCTGTGAAACTCTCCGTGACGTTGTCGCTTATCCTAGGATAAAGGACGCAACCGAGCCGATGACTTCGTGTCCGAGTGCGGTTGACAGCGACCAACTTGCGGAGCTTGGCATAAAAGTGGATATTCCGCAGGAATAAAATCATTACAGAAAATATTTACGGCAGGCGACTTTGGTTCACCTGCCGTGTTTTTACGAGGATAATTATTGAACCTCTACTCATACACTGAAAAGCCCCTTGCCGCAGTAGCGGCAAGGGGCTTAAAGTTACTTATGTAAGTAATATGAAGAAATTATTCACCCTTCATTTCAAGAAGCTTAAGAGTTCCGTTGTAAGCAGCCTCTGAAATCTTGATTGAGTCGAAGATAGCAGCTTCGATGTCGTCCGGTGTAGCACCGAGCATCTTTGCATAGTAATTATCGATGAAGATGTCAAGGTCCATTACGTCAGCAACTGAGAACGGAGACATACCCGGCTCAATACCGTTGTCCTTGTAATGCTTGTACATCTTGATAACGCCGAACTTCATAGCGATAGGAGGAACAGAGATGATTGTTCTGTCAGCACCCATGCCGCGAGCGTTGTAAACGATCTTCATGAAAGGCTTCCACTTCATGTTGTACATTGCAATCGGGAATGCGTTGAAGCCTTTAGCGTCAGTTCTTGTAGCTGAACCGCAGATAACCTCACCAACCTGACGGCATGTAAGCATTGCTGTACCGCCTGCAGGATACATTGTGAACGGCCACTTGTCCATCATCTTGATCTGCTCGATAAGGATAACCCAAACCGGCTTACGACCCGGCTGTGTGCCGAAGATGTACGGAAGCTCAAGTACGTCTACTGTGAAGTCATCTGTGCATGAATCCTCACAGAATTTCTCCTGAGCAAGACGTGAACGGAAGTACGGGTTCTTCTTTCTGAGATCTGTTCTCTCAGGATGCTGCTTTGAAAGATAAGCAAAGTAAGAACCGAGAACTGTAGCGTGCTTTACGCCAACCCTTTTACAAATGGGGAAGATTCTCTCAAGGGGAGCAATGTTATACTTGTGATAATACTCCTCAACAGGATGAGGGAATTCAACACGCTCGTCAACGCCTGCTGCGAAAACGAAAGCGTCTGCGCCCTTGAGCCACTCTTCGAGCTCAGCGTCGCTTGCCTTGTTGATATCCTTGAAGATGATTTCCATCTCCTCGGGGATTGGTGCTCCTTCCGGAAGAGGAGGAAGAGCAACTGTTGAAACCTGATGTCCCTTAGCGATCATCTGCTTAGCAGCTTCGCAACCAAGAAGTCCGGTTCCGCCGATCATACAGATTTTCATTGAAATACAACTCCTTAATTATACAAAATAATATCTGCATATATTTTTGTCTTTTAAACAACACAAACATTTTATACACTTTTATACATAAAGTCAATGAGGAATGTTGAAAATTTACGGTTGTAAACGGTCATTGCTACGCTGATGATTAAGATTGTTTTTTTAAAGTATTGAACAGAAAAAAATTATATGTTAAAATGTACATAGTCTTTGCAAAGGCGTAGACAATTTTTGTGCAATTTTGCCACATATGAGGAGGACTTTTTGTGAAAACCTATCACTCAAACAACATTCGGAACATTGCGGTTGCCGGCCACGCAGGACGCGGAAAAACCACTCTTTGTGAGGCTATGCTCTATGTGGCCGGGGCAACAGACAGACTCGGTAAGGTTTCTGACGGTACAACCGTTATGGACTTTGACCCTGAGGAGAAGAAGCGCGGAACTACTTTACAGAGTGCTGTGGCAAGTCTCGAGTGGAAAGACGTAAAGATAAATCTTATAGACACTCCGGGTCTTTTTGACTTCGCCGGAGGACTCGCAGAGGGTGCAAGAGCTGCGGGTTGTATGCTTATCGTAACGGACGCCGAGAAAGCAAAGTATGACGTCGGCGCGGAAAAGGCATTTGCTGCCGCAGAGGCACGCAGCCTTTCAAAGATATTTGTTATCAACAAGACAGACGCTGAAAACGCAAACTTCGGAAATCTTTTTGAGGAATTACAGGAGATTCACGGAAACAAACTCTGTCCGGTTGTTGTTCCGTTTATTGAGGACAGCAAAATAAAGTATATAGTAAACTTTGCTCAGAACAAAGCTTATGAATATAAAGACGGCAAGGCAACTTTAGTTGACATGCCGCACAGCGAAAAGCTCGACAAGATGAGAGATATGTTCAACGAATCGGTTGCCACGGCAAGCGATGAGCTTATGGAAAAGTACTTTGCCGGTGAGCCTTTCACAGAGGTTGAAGCACTTACTGCTCTTCTTGAGGGTGTAACGGAGGGTACGCTCTATCCTGTATATGCCTGTTCGGGCGCAACTCTTGAGGGCGTTGACCTTCTTCTCGACGGCCTTGTAAATCTCGGACCGTCCGCTACATCTAAGGCCGGTGAGATGGCAATTGATTCAAACGGAGATGAGGTACAGCTTCCGTGTGATGAAAACGGACCTCTTGCAGCCATTTGCTTCAAGACGGTTGCCGACCCGTTTGTAGGTAAGCTCTCATATGTTAAAGTTATCTCAGGTAAGATAACCGCAGATACGCCTGCTTACTGTGCGAGAACAGGCGAGACCGAGCGAATGGGTAAGATAGTTCTTCCGCACGGAGGAAAGCAGGAGGATGCAAAGGAGATAATCGCCGGAGATATCGGTATTATAACAAAGCTTGCCGGTATAAAGACAGGCGACACCATAACGAGTGCAAAGAATCCTCTTGAGCTCAAAGGACTTAACCTTCCGAAGCCGTGCATGCAGATGGCTGTAAAGGCAGTTAAGAAGGGTGACGAGGAGAAGATTGCCCAGGGTCTTTTGAAGCTTATGGAGGAAGATCCGACAATCACATTCGGTACTAACAAGGAAACTAAGGAGCAGATTCTTACAGGTCTCGGGGAGCAGCATATCGACGTTATCGTTGCAAAGCTCAAGGCAAAATTCGGAGTTGACGTAAAGCTTGCTCCTCCGAAGGTTGCATACCGTGAGGCTATAAAGAAAAAGGTTGAGGTACAGGGACGTTATAAGAAGCAGTCCGGCGGTCACGGACAGTTTGGTGACGTATGGATTCGTTTTGAGCCCTGCGACAGCGAGGGACTTGAATTCTGTGAAGAGGTATTCGGCGGCTCTGTTCCGAAGAATTTCTTCCCGGCAGTTGAAAAGGGTCTTCAGGATTCTATCACGAAGGGTGTTCTTGCAGGATATCCGATGGTAGGTCTTAAGGCGACTCTTTATGACGGATCATACCACCCGGTTGACTCATCCGAGATGTCCTTCAAGACGGCGGCTTCCCTTGCGTATAAGGACGGTATCCCGAAGGCAAATCCGGTACTTCTCGAGCCTATCGGAACTCTTACGGCAGAGCTTCCGGATGAAAACATGGGCGACATCATGGGTGACATCACTAAGAGACGCGGACGTGTTCTCGGCATGGAGCCTATAGAGGGCAAGAAGGGTATGCAGAAGCTTGTTGCAGAGGTACCCTTGGCTGAAATCGCAGACTTCCCGACAGTTCTTCGCTCGGTAACAAGAGGTAAGGGCTCTTTTGAGGTTGAGTTTGCACGCTATGAGGAAACTCCTGAGGCAGTAGCCGCAAAGGTTATCGAGGCAAGCAAGGCGGAGACAGAATAAAAAAAAGAACAAAACGATTTGATTTTTGTGGTCGGCGGCATATCGAATATGTTGCCGGCCTTTTTGAAGTTTTAAGGGCTTTTAGTTAATGCCGGTTAGTGATACTGCTTATTATGTCTTTTTTAAAGCTTTTTGCGATGGTTTTTATGAAACGAAGCCGCTATTCAAGTTGACAAAATGCCGTCTAAATGCTAGTATTTTGTGATTGAAAAGACAAATATTATTATAAAATGTTTATTATAATAGGAGACTGTTATTTCAGACAAAAAATGATTGTTTTGAGTAAATAAAATATTTGTCATAATTAAAGAATTATTAAAAAGTCTTTTTAAATCATTTTTTTAAAGTATTGAAAAAGAATTATAAAAGCAATTTAAATTGAACAAGGAAGAAAAAAATTGGATATGCTTCTGGATGTACTGGTTGATGCCGGAAAGGATACGCTTAAAATAATACCGTTTCTTTTCCTCACATATCTTCTTATGGAGGTTATAGAGCACAAGACCGGCGAAAAGGCAAAAAATTTAATAAAGAAAAGCGGCAGATTCGGGCCGTTCTTCGGTGCGGTTATGGGAGTTGTGCCGCAATGCGGCTTTTCGGCTGCGGCGTCCGGTCTTTATGCCGGCAGAATAATAACGGTAGGGACGCTTATGGCCGTATACCTCTCCACCTCGGATGAGATGCTTCCTATTTTTCTGTCGGAACAGGTTCCGGCACCTGTCATTTTTAAGGTTCTCGGCTTAAAGGCTGCGATAGGTATGCTTGCGGGCTTTATGCTTGACTTCGGTGTAAGGTTTTTTTATAAAAACAAGCCGCACAGCAAGGAAATTGAGATAGGTCATCTTTGTGAGCATGATAATTGCCACTGTGATGGTCACAATGCCGCCCAATTCTTCGGATACGCCCATGCCGATGGCCGTGGTGATAGACTTCGGCAGGAAGGTAACGTATTCCTCATGCGACAGATGAAACAGCGCGGCAATGACAAAAATGCCGCCCATGCTGGCAACAACGCCGGAACACACGCCGAGCAAAATGGCTGTGGCATGCTGCTTGAGCAGCTCCAGCTGACGATACAGCGGAATTGCCAAACACACAGTTGCCGGTGTCAACAGATAGCTGATGTATTTTGCACCCTCATAATAGGTGTCGTACTGTACATGGAATCCAAGAAGCAGAGCAATCACAACAATGACTGCGATGAGCAGCGGATTACAAATCGGAAGTTTCCATTTTCTTTTGCACCACTGACCAAAGAGATAGGCCGCAATGGTCAGTACCGCTCCAAAATAGGTACATTGCAAAAACAGATTATTCATGCTTTCCCTTCTTTCGACGAATCAAAACCTGTGTCACTCTGCCGGTCACAGCAATGACCAATACCGTGACAACGACCAGCATAACAACCGACGGAAGCAGCAGCGCTTTCATGGTTCCCCAGCTGTCCATCAGTCCCACTGCCGCCGGAACAAACAAAATCGGCATAATTTCAATGAGAAAGTCACCGACGTCCTGTACATCTTCCAATCTCAACAATCCGCTGACCAGTCCGACCAGCATGATGACCATGCCGTAAATGCTCGCCGGAATCGGCAGCGGAAGCAGTGCTTTGAGCACTTCGCCTGCAAAGGTGATTGCAAGAATCAACCCAAATTGCCGTAATATTTTCATAAGATACGCCTCCACAATATCTTATCCTACTACTATCATCAGAAAACGTCAATGTTTTTTATTGCACACATTCTCTGCAATATATACAAAAAAATCGGAGCAACTGCCTAAACAATTGCTCCGATCTGGTGCCGCTGACCGGGCTTGAACCGGTACGCTGTAAACCAGCGAGGGATTTTAAGTCCCTTGCGTCTGCCAATTCCGCCACAGCGGCAAATCAGCTTATATAGTATAACAAACTTTACCGGACATTGTCAAGCCCTTCACCATTTGCAAACGCGCAAAAATCGGCTGCCCAGCGCCGTCAGCACGATTTCTCCCGCATACAGGCGAATGCTGCGCTCTTTGTACTGCGGATGCTGCTGCACAATTTGCTGTTTTGTGCGCTCAATAACCTGCTCAAACAGCAAATAAATGTCCTCATAGATGTTATTGGCGACATCTGCCGGCGCTTTGCTCTCTGTCTGCATGCGCACGGCAATCAGGTTCATGCGCTGCAAATTATCCAGCGCTGCCTGTACGTGCTCGTAATCTCCATCCTGCGGCATAATCATCGTCATATGTGAAACGAGCGGGATTTCTGTACCGTGCTCGGCTTCTTTTCGTCCAGCAAATGTCTTGTCGCGCGTCATGCGGCTGAGGCAGCAATCCAGTACCGCGATGCGCTGTTCCCGCAGCTGATCCAACAGCACACGGTCTATTTCATCCAATTCCACAGCCATAGACGCAAACGCCGGATGCACCGGCTGTCCGCTGCGCGCCGCTTCCAGCAGGCTGTTCAGACTCGCCTGATGCGCTTCCTGCGCCCACGGCGTGTTCATCCATTCTTTTAACATAAAATCAACCTCTTTCTGAGAAAAAATCCCGTTTCTCCCTGTCAGCAGAGAGAAACGGGACATCATTGTTCCAAGCAAGAAAAATTGTTTGATTATTCCTGAATGCCTTCGATGTGCGGAATGGTTGCAAAGCCCTTTTCCAAGTCGGCATCGGTCGGAATATAGTCGTTCATGGTCTTTTCGTTGTATGCCTTGTATGCAGCCAGATCGAAATATCCGGTACCGGTCAGGTTGAACAGAATGGTCTTTTCCTCACCGGATTCCTTGCACTTGAGTGCTTCATCAATGGCAACGCGAATTGCATGAGAGGACTCCGGTGCCGGCAGAATGCCTTCAACCTTTGCGAACATCTCTGCCGCCTCAAAGACGGAAGTCTGCTCAACAGCGCGCGCTTCATCCAGATAGCCGTCATGATACAGCTGAGACAGAATCGGGCTCATGCCGTGGTAGCGCAGACCACCTGCATGGTTTGCGGACGGGATGAAGCCGCAGCCCAGTGTGTACATCTTTGCCAGCGGGGTTACCATGCCGGTGTCGCAGAAGTCGTATGCGAACTTGCCGCGGGTCAGTGTCGGGCAGGATGCCGGTTCTACGGCGATGAAGTGCGGGTTTGCCTTGCCGGTCAGCTTGTCACCCATGAACGGGGACATGATGCCGCCCAGATTCGAGCCGCCGCCTGCGCAGCCGATGACGATGTCCGGATATTCGCCGACCTTCTCCAAGGCAGCCTTTGCTTCCAGACCAATGACACTCTGATGCAGCAGAACCTGATTGAGCACGCTGCCCAGCACATAGCGATAGCCCTCGTGCGTGGTTGCATATTCTACTGCTTCGGAAATTGCCGTGCCCAGAGAGCCGGTGCTGCCCGGGAAACGCTCGTTAATCTCACGGCCTACCTTTGTGGTCATGGACGGAGACGGGATAATATCTGCACCATAGGTGTGAATGACTTCCTTGCGGTACGGCTTCTGCTCATACGAGCACTTTACCATGTAAACCTTGCAGTCCAAGTCAAAATACTGGCAAGCCATTGCCAGCGCAGTTCCCCACTGACCTGCACCGGTCTCCGTCGTCACACCCTTGAGACCCTGTGCCTTGGCATAATATGCCTGTGCAATGGAGGAATTGAGCTTGTGGCTGCCGCTCGTGTTGCCGCCCTCAAATTTGTAATAAATCTTTGCCGGCGTATCCAGTGCTTTTTCCAGATAGTATGCACGCATCAGCGGAGACGGACGGAACATCCGATAGTGCTCACGCACTTCTTCCGGAATGTCAATATAGCGATCGGTCTCGTTGAGTTCCTGCTTTGCCAGCTCGGTGCAGAACACCGGCTCCAGATCTGCCAGCTGTACCGGCTTGTGTGTTGCCGGATTGAGCATCGGGCGATGCTGTGTTTTCATATCCGCACGAACATTGTACCACTGCTTCGGGATCTCATCTTCGCCGAGATAAATTTTATATGGAATCTTTGCCATAACTACTGTCTCCCAATCTTCAAATCTTCGTATCGCTGCAGCAACTGCAGCGTCAAACTACTTTAAATTATACGGGGCTTATCTGGCAATGTCAAGACCATAAAAAATCCGGCAGGCGTTTCGCCTGCCGGAACATCGTATTCGATAAGATTGTACGAACTTACTGTGCGGTATTGCGGGACGGATCACGCAGAACAACGTCATGTGCGCCGCCTTCAACCAGCGAGGTTGCGGAAACCAGCGTAATCTTCGCCTTCTGCTGCAGCTCCGGAATGCTCATGGCACCGCAGTTGCACATCGTGGAGCGAACCTTTGCCAGCGTCATGCCAACATTGTCCTTCAGTGCGCCTGCATACGGAACATAGGAGTCAACGCCTTCCTCAAACGACAGCTTCTTGTCGCCGCCCATGTCGTAACGCTGCCAGTTTCTTGCACGAGCAGAGCCTTCGCCCCAGTACTCCTTCATGTAAGAGCCGCCGACAACAACACGGTTCGTCGGGGATTCGTCAAAGCGGGAGAAGTAGCGGCCGAGCATCAGGAAGTCTGCGCCCATAGCCAGTGCCAGCGTCATGTGGTAGTCGTATACCAAACCGCCGTCCGAACAAATCGGGATATAAATACCGGTCTGCTCAAAGTACTCGTCACGCGCCTGAACCACGTCGATCAGAGCGGTAGCCTGACCGCGGCCAATGCCCTTCTGCTCACGCGTGATGCAGATAGAACCGCCGCCGATGCCGACCTTTACGAAGTCAGCGCCGCACTTTGCCAGATACAGGAAGCCTTCCTTGTCAACAACGTTGCCCATGCCGACCTTTACGGTGTCACCGTAGTTCTCGCGAATCCAGTCAATGGTCAGCTTCTGCCACTCGGAGAAGCCTTCGGAGGAGTCGATACACAGAACATCTGCACCAGCCTCAATCAGTGCCGGAACACGCTGTGCATAATCGCGGGTGTTGATGCCGGCGCCTACCATGTAGCGCTTGTGTGCATCCAGCAGCTCCAGCGTGTTTTCCTTATGGGAGTCATAGTCCTTGCGGAATACCATGTAAACGAGGTTCTGGTTCTCGTCGATAATCGGCAGCGCATTGAGCTTGTGATCCCAGATGATGTTGTTTGCTTCCTTGAGGGAAGTATCCTTCGGTGCAGTAATCAGTTTCTCGAACGGAGTCATAAATTCTTCCACGCGCAGGGACGGTTCCATGCGGCTGACGCGGTAATCTCTGCCGGTTACGATGCCGAGCAGCTTGCCGTTCGGGGTGCCGTCTGCGGTAACAGCCATGGTGGAATGGCCGGTAGCTTCCTTCAGTGCCAGTACGTCACCGAGGGTCTGATCCGGCTTGATGTTGGAATCGCTGACAACAAAGCCAGCCTTGTAGCTCTTGACGCGGGCAACCATCGCAGCCTCAGACTCAATGCTCTGAGAGCCATAGATGAAGGACATGCCGCCCTCGCGTGCCAGAGCGATTGCCATGGTGTCGTTGGATACCGCCTGCATGATAGCGGAAACCATCGGGATATTGATGGAGATCGGACACTCCTCAACACCCTTGCGATACTTTACAATCGGGGTTTTCAGGTCTACGTTCGCCGGAATGCACTTACTGGAAGAATATCCCGGTACCAGCAGGTATTCGCTGAAGGTATGGGACGGTTCAGAAAAATAATATGCCATGATAGTTCGACTCCCTTCACGTTCTTCAATCTGAAATTTACTGTAATTGCTTATAATTATACTCGCATCTAAAAACAAAGTAAATCCCCCAACTGTCGAAATTTCTCCCAAAAATTGCGTAGCTCATGTTCATTTTCATGTGAGAAAAGAGGAAACCCGCCGGCATGCGCCGACGGGTTTGTATCCTGCAAACAAGATTTACTTTTGTGTTACTGCGCGCAGGAAAGCCTGTGTGCGTTCCATCTTCGGATGGTCGAAGATTTCCTCCGGTGTGCCCTCCTCGGTGATGTAGCCATCCGACATGAAAATCACGCGGTCAGCCACCTCGCGGGCGAAGCCCATCTCGTGGGTTACGACAACCATCGTCATGCCCTGCTTTGCCAGCTCCTTCATGGTATCGAGTACTTCTCCTACCATTTCCGGATCCAGCGCGGAGGTCGGCTCGTCGAACAAAATCGCCTTCGGGTCCATCATGAGCGAGCGGACAATTGCCACACGCTGCTTCTGACCGCCGGAAAGCTGTGCCGGATAATTTTCTGCCTTTTCTTCCAGCCCGACGCGCTTGAGCAGCTCTACTGCCTTTTTCTTGGCATCTGCCTCGCTCATCAGCTTCTGCTTGACCGGTGCCAGCGTCAGGTTGTCCATGACATTCAAATGATTAAACAGATTGAAGTGCTGGAACACCATGCCCAGCTTCTGGCGAATCTTGTTGATGTCGGTGCCCTTATCCAAAATATCCGTGCCGTCAAAAATAATCTGACCGCCGGTCGGCTCTTCCAGACGGTTCAAGCAGCGCAAAAACGTA
>OQWM01003269.1_pt1 | contig 10858 bp, 11 predicted proteins | sample 1691531 | NCBI WGS metagenome assembly OQWM01 (sample SAMN03418257, study PRJEB22391) | human gut metagenome | biome: human-gut; feature: organic feature; material: feces | host: Homo sapiens | place: Tanzania | collected 2013-01 | reverse complement strand
GTCATGCGCTGCGACGCCCCCCTCCAGGGCGTCTTCCTGCGCAGCTACCTCCGCCCGCTGCCAGCCACGGGACCGGCCCAGCGCATCGACATCAGCAGCCTGGCCGACGGCGTCTATTGGGTCTATGCCCACAACAAGCGGACAAAGAAAATGGTGCGCGTCGGCAGTTTCGAGATCGACCGCCAGCAGGTGGGTTTCGTGCGGTAGCACCGCCCTTCCTTCCTCATCAACAAACAGGCGACACACCCGGGGGTGCGTCGCCTGTTTGTTGATGATTAGGCCGCCTGCTAAGAGGCGCCTGCTGGGCGTAGGGTTTCTACCAAGAGGAGTCGCCAGCTGTGTTTTCCTTCTTAGAAGACGAGGTCGAGCTTGATCCGTAGGAAGGATTCTTGCCCGATCCCGATCCGTAGCTCTCGCTGCCACCCGGAGTGGGATTCTTCGAGGGAGTGGACGGACGGTAGGGCTCGTCGTAGTCGTAGTGGTACTGTCTGCCACTCTTCTTCTTTTGGGAAGGTTTCTCGTGCTTTGGAGCCTTCTTCTTCGGAGCCGGATAGGCGGCTGCTGAGTCGCTGGCCGCGCTGGTCTTGCCTGTAGCAGCCGGAGCTGCCGGGGCTTGCTGCTGCTTGGCGGCTGGAGTCTGCTGCTCGACGACGGCAGAATCGACCACTGCGGAGTCGGGTTCTGATGTGGCCGGGGCAGCATCCTGGCCCGAAGGCATGAAGTACTTGGCGCCGAAGAAGCCGATGACGGCAAAGAGCAATACCAGGAGGATCCATTTCCACTTCGAGCTCTTCTTCTCCTCCACTTCGGCCGAGGGGTCATCCTGAACGATCTCGGTCTCGTCGTCCGCCGCGGAGGGGGTGTCCGTCGTGGAAGGATTGTCGGAGGCTGCGGGAGAATCGTCGGAGGCTGCTGAAGGACTGTCGGAGGAAGCATCTCCCGTCTCGCCGTTGGCAGCGGGGTCGTCGCTCACCTTGTCTTGGTCCGACTTGGGCAGCACAATTGTAACGTCGTCGCCCTCCTCGCCCTTGGCTGGGTCGGCAGGCTTGTTCTCTGCCTTCTGGTTGAGGACGCTGCGTATATCGGCTACCGACTGCGGGCGCTTGCGACGGTCGGTGGCCATCAGCCAAAGGACCATCCGGCGCAGCCGGTCGCTGACGCTGTCGGGCATGGCGAGGGCCTCGTGCTTGTCGTCGGTCATGTCGTCGTCGATATCCGAGGGCAACGGCGGCTTCTGGTCTGTCAGGAGGAAGTAGAGCGTGGCGCCGAGGGCGTAGAAGTCGGTCCAGGGACCAAACTTGTCGAGGGCCTGCTCCATCTGCTCGCGTGGTGCGTAGCCATTGGTGTAGCTGACGGCCGTGGAGGTCGTTGCCCCGCTGCCCGCCTTCATCTGCTTGCTTGCACCGAAGTCGATGAGCTTCACCCCACCCTGCTGGTCCATCATCAGGTTGGCAGGCTTGAGGTCGAGGTGGAAGAGGCCGTGACTGTGGACCACCTCCAGCGCGTTGAGCACCTGGTCGAAGACCTGCCAGACGGTAGCCTCGTCGAGCGAATGGCCGACCTTCTTGAGATAGTCGCGGAGGTTCTCGCCATCGACGAAGTCCATGACATAGTAGGCCGTGCCGTTCTCCTCGAAGAGGTCGTGGACACAGACGATATGAGGACTGGAGAGTTTGCGCAGGCGCACGGCCTCCTTCTTGAACTTGTCGCGCTGGGCCTCGAAGGTGGCAGCGTTCTCCTGGTTGCTGACGCTGATAGTGGTCGTATTTTCGTCGCGCTCCGTCACGCCCTTGAGGAAGAACTCCTTGATGGCGTAGCGCTCACCAAACTGGATGTTGGTGGCGACGTAAGTATTGCCAAAACCGCCCGATGCCAAGTAGCCATCGACGCGGTAGGTGCCGTGCAGGATCGTGCCTACACGCAGCATATTGGATTGGTTGATCGTATCGCTCATTTTCTTTTTCTTTGTCTCCGCCCGGAGGATCTACTCTCCTTGGGCGGATCGATTGGTCATGATGCGGGGTGGTGAATGGAAAGTGTGGGAAAGATTCGTCAGACGGCAATGCCTTCCGCCGGTTTGCTCTTCTGCTTCTGGCCACCCTGCGGCGCTCCCTTCAGTTTTTCGCGGGCTGCGTCGATGGGGTCTTCGGCTTTCCTCTGCCTCATGCTGGGAGGAGGAAGCGTCTTGGCTCCCTTGCTGCTTTCGAGCGTGCTGCCCGCTTTGTCGGCCTTTCCGTCCTTCTTCGGGTCGGCCTTGCCGGAAGTAGGATTCTTCTGTGGTTCGGCGGGGCTGGCCTTTTGCGGCGCAGTCTCGCGGCGCACGGTCGTCTCGCTCTTGCTACTACTGCTGCTGGCGGGCTGATCGACCCTCACCTCGCGGGCCACCGTCTCGCGTGCGGGGTCTGCGGACTGTCGCGAGGGACTGTCGCCGATCTTCTCCGTATGGGGCACGAGGGGCGCGGCGGCCTTCTCCTCCTTCGGCGTGAGGAAGAAGTAGGCGCAGGCCAGGGCCACGAAGGCAGCGGCGGCACCCAGCACGAGCTTGCCCTTGCCGCCCCTCGGAGCCTGGGGCTGTGGGCGGAGGGGCTGGTCCACCCTGGGAGTCTCCTCGACGACGCTCACCTCCTCGACGTCGCTCGCCACCTCCTCGGCCTCGAAGACGGGACGGATGTTGAGCGCGTTGTCCTTGGAGGTCTGCTCGTCGTCCAGCAGCGACTCGTCGCCCTCGCCTGAGGAGACGCTCGCTATGCCGACGAAGTAGGCCGAGTGGTTGTCCTTGTTGCCCTTCGTGGCCTCGATGAGCTGCTGGCGCTTCGCCTCGTCGGAGTCCTGGGAGGAGAACAACTGGCAGAGCGCATCGTTGTCCATCTGCTCCAACATGCCGTCGCTGCAGATGTAGAGGTAGTCGCCGGGCCTGAGGTCGGTGATGTGGACTATCGACGGCTTGCAGCGGTTGTCCTTGCCGGGCTGCATGGCGCGGGTAATGATGTTCTTCTGGGGCGACGTGGCCATCTCCTCGTAGCTGATCTCGCCAGCCTGGTAGAGGTCATAGACAAGGGAGTGGTCCTTGCTCTGGTAGAGGAGTTTCTTGGCCGAGGGGCGCACGTGGTAGATGCGACTGTCGCCGATGTGCATCGTGGTCAGTCCGCCACGATGGAAGAGGAGGAGGCAAAGGGTGGTTCCCATCTTCTTGGCAGCTTCGTCGTCGGCCTGGTCGAGGGCCTGGTAGGCCGCCTCCAGCGCCTCGCCGATCACCTGGTCGGAGACGATCTCCTCGGGGTTGACGTGGTCGCGCAGATACTGGGCAAGGTTTTGGCTGACGATGCGGCTTGCCACCTCGCCATGTTCGTGGCCTCCCATGCCGTCGCAGAGGATGAAGAAGAAGTCCTGGTCGGTAGCCTGTCCCTGCAAGGGCCAAATGCTGTCCTCTTGGTTATCTCGCTGCCCGAGCTCATAGATGGCCTGGGGCTGTCTGATTGCTATTTTCATGTGAAATCGTTGAGGGGGGATTATCTTTCTTGATAGACTACGGTGGTCTTGCCCATGACGATGCGGTCGCCGTTGGAGAGGACGATGGCCTCGTCGTGGGGCAGTTCTACGCCGTTGATGGAGGTGATATTCTTGTTGCGGTCGTTGCTGATGACGGCCTTGAGCTTGCCATTGGGCAGGACGGAGACCGTGATCTGCAAGTGGTGGCGACTCATGTAGGGGTCGGAGACGGGCAACTGGAGCGTGGCCTGCGAAGTCTGTGCCTTGCGGCCCACGGTGTTGGCACCCTGACGGAGCACATACTGCTGGCCGGCCAGGACGAGGCAAGCCGTGGCCGCGCCCTGCTGGCGGCCCTGTCCGAGGATGGTCCGCTCGCTGTCCTGGCGGCCTCCCAGCAGGGTCTCGCCGTCGTTCTGTGGCGCCATGCGCTGCTGGGCGGGCCCGGGTATGATGGTCTCCACCTCCAGGGGCTGCTGCGGCTGAAAGCGCACCCGCAGCGGCGCTTTGCACTGCGGGCACGTGATCAGTTTGACAGCCTCATTCTTCGAGTTCTTCACTTCGAGGATGATGCCACAATTGGAGCATTTTACGCGCTTTACTTCCATAGCCGTTTATTTAGATATATTGCATGTCAGTACCAGCGTCGTCCATGCCGTCCACGCCGTCCACGCCGAGGTTGGGATCGTCGTAGCCCATCGCGGGATCCTCGGAGTAGGAAGCCTGCTGGAGGTTGGGATCCATCATGCCCTCGTCGTTGGCCGTATTGATATCCTCAGAGTAGGAAGCCTGCTGGAGGTAGGGATCCTCCTGCGCGCCGTCGTAGCCGTCGGTTGTGCCGTCGGGCTCGGCGCCCTCATAGGCCGTCTGCATGTAGCCCTCGGTGTGGTCGGGCTGGTGCTCCGTCTGCGGGGTGACGTCGCCCGTCTCTTCCTCGGACATGCTCTGTGCGAGCTCGCCACGCGTCATGGTGGTGCCGTCGCGGAAGATCAGTACGTCCTGGTCGTCGAGCTGATTGTTGTCGTTGACGTCGATGACGGCCACGTCGGGCTGGTTGTCGCCGTCGAGGTCGAGGACGACGGCCTGGTGGCCCTGGACTTGGGTCTGGCCGACGATGTGTACGTCTTCCGTCTCCTGGATGAAGGGCTCCTGATGGCTTGCGGGGGTGGCGGAGGAGGCGGTGCGCACATGGCCGCCATCCTCGGCGGTACGGCCCGAATGGCCATCCTCGGGCTCCTTGACGGTCTCGCGCTCATAGACTACCTCGCGGTGGACCTCCACGTCGGTCTGATGGACGGCCGTGTGGGCGGTGGGCTGATAACTGTGGGGGTGGACGTTGGACATGGCGGTCTGGGTGAAGGCGGCCTTGTCCTCGGCTGACATGGCGTTCCACTCGTCGGCGGTGTAGGTGCCATAGACGCCACCGTGCCACTCAAAGACGCCACCGGGGCCCACCTGGGCGCGGGCCGACTGGAAGGCCTCGGCAAAGGTCATGTCGTCCTCCACTGTCGCCACGGCGCTGCCAGCAGCCTGGGGGGAAGCCGTAGCGGGATCGGCGGCGTCGGCCTGGGTCTCGCCAGCCATCGCGTTGACGGCATAGAGCGCACCGGCACCGAGCAGAATGCCGGAGGTGCCACCGATGGCCACCTTCTTCCATGTGGCGCTTTGCTTCTCAGAGGTCTCTTCTGCCACAGGAGCAGTCTGCTCGTTCTGCGGATTCTCTACCTGGGTGTTCTTGCCCATCAACTGGGTGTCGTCGCTTGTCATCATAATCGTATGAATTAATGGTTGTTTATTTCTGTTTACGTTGCAAATTTCGGATTTTGTTGGCACATGGACAAATTATTCGCTTGTTTTTACACAAAAGGTGGGTTTTGGGGTACGAAATGCGAAAAAAGGGAGCGAAGAGATGTGAAAATGGTGAATTTAGGGAGGGTAAAGACGATTTTGACCTAAAAAAACGGTATAAAAGAATGTAAAACTCAGTATTTTTTTGTAACTTTGCCCTGTCGAATGCGAAGAACATTGGCTTATGGACACGGCCCCATCCTCTTTCGGCACACACCAAATCATTCGTGGCACAATGCTGGAAGCGGCGCGAAAACCGACGAGCCAGCCAAGCCAAACGGCGGGCAACACACTTCCCCACACCACCCTGCCGCACACAGAATTCCTTCCAAGAGAGTGCCCACAAGCGGGGAACTGCGGACACGACTATAGACGAATCAGCATGATGGAGTACATCTATTTCAACTCACGCGACGAGCTGCTCAGGCTCCGCATCACCGAAATCGCCTACTTTGAGAGCGATGGCAACTACTGCAACGTGGTCACGGCCAACAAACTGCGCAGTCCGATCGGCATGAACCTCACCAACCTCGAACATGCCCTCGACAAGCAGCTGGGCAACGAGGCCACTACCTTCATCCGTATCGGCAAGCGATTTATCGTCAACAAGCGCTATATCTGCAAGGTGAACATTCCCAAGCAGCGGCTGGTCATCACCGACTACGACCGCTTCACCTTCCAGCTACCCATCTCGCGCGATGCGCTCAAGCAACTCAAGGCGCTCATCACACTATCTACTGAAAAGAAATAAAAAGCCATGCAAATCATCATCGGACGCGACGCCAAGACCTCGCAACTGAATGTCATCATCGGACAGCAGACGCTGCGCCTGGGTGCGCCGGGCAGCGTGCCGCAGACCGTCTCGCGCCAACACTGCCGCATCACCGTGGCGGAGAACGGCACCTATGTCGTGGAAAATCTCAAGGCGGCCAACATCACCTATATAAATAATGTAGGCGTGGAGAAAAAGTCCATGCGGCGGGAAGACTCCCTGGCGCTGGGCACGGACCGCTACCAGGTCGATACGAAGGCGGTCTTCGCGGCCATCGACAAGGTGGCACCGAAGACGGCAGACATCCGCCCGCTGTCGAAGGTGTGGGAGGACCACGAGGAGTATATCATCAACCAAAAGATCAAAAGTGCACGGTTTGTAGCCATCGCGTCGAGTATGGGTCTTTTTACCCTCGGCGCCATGGTCTATACCTTTGTGTTTGGAGGCGACGGGATCATCAGAAACTCCTTGTACTGCATAGCCGCCGTGTTCGTCCTCCTCATCTTCATCAAGCGCTGGAGAGACGCCTCGCGCGTGCCCATCGAGCAGAAGAAGATCAACGACAAGTTTCGCCACGACTACTCCTGCCCCAACTGCAGCCATAGCTTCTCCATGAACTACGAGGAACTGCAGAAGTACGACAATTGTCCGTTCTGCAAAGCCAAATTCATCAAATAGCGCAGCCGGGCCTGCGCCATGCGTGCTTGGTGGGCTTTTCGTCTTCCTATAATCTGCGTGGCGCGGCTTATATCTGCGCGGGGCCTTCCTAAATCTACATGGCGCGTGCCTAAATCTATACGGCGTGTGCCTATTGCGTGCCTATATTCGTGGCGCGTGCCTATATGTGATCAAAGGTTGTTCAGCAGTCGTTGGACCTTGGCGGCGTCGATGCGCCCTGGCGTCTGTTCCATCTCCTCGCCCAGGCAGTAGCCAGCGAGGCGCGGATGGTGGAAGTCGGGTAGCGGCGATCTCTCGGCCTCCTTCTGTCCTATACGGAGGAGGAAGGGCACGGGGGCTTCCCAGTCCGTCAACCACTCCAGAGCGGCCTCTACGGGGTCGAGGAGCAGGTAGTCGGCATGGCCCGCATAGTCGGCGGCGCGCAGCAGGTCTTCGCGTCGCTCGATGCGCAAGGTCTTGACGATCTGCAGTCCGTGGCGGATGTCGGGATCGACCGTGCGCCGCAGGTTGTCTATGAGCACGGTCGATTCCTCGCCTTCGAGGCGCACGAGGTCGAGGTGGAAGTTGTAGATGCTGGTGACGATGGTTTGGGGCATCTCGTCGCGGAAGACACCCATCAACCGCGACCCGGGAGCCAGGCCGGCGCACTCCAGCAGCGGACTGTCGGGCAGCATACCGGAGAGAGAAGCCAGTTGGCGCACCCTCCGCGGACTGTCGGCCACGAAGTCGAGACCGATCCAGTCGATGCCCAGACGTGAGATTTCCTTGATGTTGTCGGCCTCAGAAAAGCCGTCGATAGCGATGATCATATCTGTCATTTGTGAGATTTGGCCACAAAGTTACATATTTACCATGAAAAAAGTCGTGTCGGCACATAATAATAACACCTTTGTTTCGTTTAAATCATAGAAACTATCAAAAAAAGCTGCCTATGACCATCTTTACATCAGAAGAAAACAAGCCCACGGAGTTTACGCTCCGTCTGATCCGCCAAATGGCCTACACGTACCGCGTGGCCCGCATCGATGGTCGCGCTATCCCCTTCACGCTCAACTGATGGCGCAAGTAGCCGTCAGCTGGGCTATCCATGAAAATGTCTAACCTCATCACGGTGGCAAAAAATAAACCTGTCACCGTGATATTTCATCATCAAAATGTCTGTATTAATATCCCCCTCACTCCTTTCCGCTGATTTCCTCAACCTCCAGCGCGAGGCCGAAATGATCAATGTCAGCGAGGCCGATTGGCTCCACATCGACGTGATGGACGGCATCTTCGTGCCCAACATCTCGTTTGGATTTCCCGTGCTCAACGCCGTGGCCAAGGTGCTCAAGAAGCCGCTTGATGTCCACTACATGATCGAGCATCCGGAGAACTACATCCGTCAGACTGCCGACAGCGGCGTCATGCTCATGACGGTCCACTACGAGGCCGTCAGACACCTCCACAGAACGGTGCAGGAGATCCATGCCGCCGGAATGAAGGCTGGCGTGGCCCTCAATCCCTCGACGCCCGTCAGCGTGCTTGAAGACATCATCAACGATGTGGACCTGGTGCTCCTGATGAGCGTGAATCCCGGCTTCGGCGGACAGAAGTTTATCGAGAACACCATCGGCAAGGTGGGACGCCTTCGCGAGCTGATTGCCCAGTCGGGCAGTCAGGCGCTCATAGAGATCGATGGTGGCGTGCAGGGCGAGACGGCTCCGCGACTGGTTGAGGCTGGTTCCGACGTGCTGGTCAGCGGAAGCTACGTCTTCAAGTCGGCCGACCCCATCAAGACCATCCACGACCTCAAGGTGCTCTGATCGGCTAAGTAGCCTCCCACCCCGCTACGATCTGATTCGCCAGCAATACTCGCCAGCAATAAACATAACGCCGCTCCCTGCGCCTCGAAAGAGAGGTAGTGGGGAGCGGCGATGTGTATTTGAATGGGCGCGGCTACGCCTATTCTCCTATAAAATCGACTACACTATTTTCTCAATAATAACGGCTCTCAATAAGAGAAAGGCTACGCCATCTGCAGCGTGAGTTGGTGCTCGCGCGTCATGCGGCGAAGATTGAGGATGGCATAGCGCATCCGTCCGAGGGCCGTGTTGATGCTGACCCCCGTAGCCTCGGCTATCTCCTTGAATGACATCTGCTGGTAGAAGCGCATGAACACCACTTCGCGCTGAGAGGCAGGCAGATGGCTCATCATCCGCCTCACGTCCTCCATGACCTGGTTGTTGACCAACTCTCCCTCGCGCGAACTCTCCAGAAGCGTGGAGCCCACGTTGGAGAGGTCGTTCTCCTTCGGCGCATCGACAATGTTCTGTGCGCGCTGCTGGCGATACCAGTCCATGATCACGTTGTGGGCAATGCGCATCAGCCAGGCACTAAACTTGCCGTTGGCGATGTACTTGCCCTGTTGCAGACGGGAGACTACCTTGAAGAAGGTCTCTTGGAACATATCGTTCGCCATCTCGCGGTCGCGGACGACAAACAATATATAGGTAAACAACTTCTCTTGATTGCGGCTAAGCAAAAGATCGAAAGCCTTGTTGTCACCATCTACATACATAATGGCCAACTCTTCGTCGGTCATCAAGTTCAGATTCTCCATGATCCAATTTTATTTGTTATGAAGTAATGCTGCTTCGATAGGCTTCGTTCTTTTGTTTAAACTGATTTATATTTCCGATTGCAAATTTAACGATATTCATCGACCCAACCAAATTTTTTCCCTAAAAAATATGAGAAAAGAAGAAAAACATACAAACCAAAACGAAGTTGCCGATGGCAATTCTTGACGCAAGCTTGCGCGGCCTTCTTCTATTTATTTCTCGGATTTCAATATTTTGATTAACTTTTCTGTTGAAACTTAAATACTTGTAGCATTTAGATGTTTCTGCGAGAGAAAAAGCAGAAAGATGTTTACCGATGTTTCCTTGCAAACTTCGGACCATTCTCCCTGTGTCAGCACAGGTCTCATCCCAGGACGTAGGCGATCATGCACCAGAGCTGGCGCGTGAGGATGTAGATCGGCAGCAGCCAAAGTCCGTCGGCATGGTCGGTGAGGATGTGGAAGATGCTGCCCGACTTCTTGCCGTCGGCCCCGATGATGGCGTAGGTCAGCGAGGCCGTGATGACCGTGAGGCAGCCGACGGCGAAGATGCTTGCCGAGAAGCTGCTTGGATAGAGGCTGCCGCTGACGTTGAGCAAGATGGCGTGGGAGGGCACGGTCAGCAGGATCAGAACTGCCGCCACGAGGACCACTTCGAAGAGCACGCTTCTCAGTGCGAGCCGCTCGCGGTAGGCCATCGTCGGCCACGACCTCAGTCGGCGGATGGCTCCTGGCAGATGGCTGCCACGGAGCGCGGAGACGGCGCAGAGGCCCAGCAGCAGCCAGACGAGCAGCGGCGAGAGGAGATTGTCCGTGAAATGGCCGAAGAGCCAGCGCACCCCCTCCTCGGAGAGCAGCGGCCGCAGCGGCCAGTCGGGTCTGACGGCCTTGATCAGCCACGAGAGAAAGAGGACGAGGCCGTGGGCCGTCACGAGCAGGAAGACGGCGAGGCCATAGATAGCTTTCGCCCTGCTATGGCGTTCGGCAGAAGGCGTCTCACTCATCGGGATAGAGGTTGTCGATGTCGAGGATGCGGAGTTCGAGGGCGCGGACCACGAGGCGCGTGGCGTTGATTCCGCTTCCGCGGCCACCCTCGGGGAAGAGTTTCTGCACGAGTTCGTTCTGTCGCTTCTCCAGGCTCTTCACGCCGAAGGGCATTCCGCGGAGCTGCGCTATCTGGTCCTTCGTATAGCCGAGGGCGAGGTGGCGCAGGAAGCGCTCGTCATACTCGTCGATCTCGTAGCCCACGAGGGCCTCTTGGTGCGCCAGTTGCTTGCCCACGCTCTCTTTGAAGCGGTCCACGATGCGCTTCAGTATCGGCTGGTTGAAGACGAGCCGCTTGCCCCCCATGACGCTCATCACGTCGTCGTGGGTGAGCAGTTCGCCACTCTTGAGCGAGATGCCGTCGGCCCCTGCGTCGAGCGCATCGACCCATAGTTTCTCGTTGAGCACCTCTCCCGTGAAGATCAGCA
>OQWM01003264.1_pt1 | contig 10867 bp, 7 predicted proteins | sample 1691531 | NCBI WGS metagenome assembly OQWM01 (sample SAMN03418257, study PRJEB22391) | human gut metagenome | biome: human-gut; feature: organic feature; material: feces | host: Homo sapiens | place: Tanzania | collected 2013-01 | reverse complement strand
TCATCGGCAAAATCACCCCTCCAGGCATGCAAAACCTGGGCTGAAGCACGGAAAATTTGCCGTTTTTTCTCTCGAAAACGACAAAAGACATACATCAGCCCATCGTTCCAATACTTTTCTCTCTCCTGGAATCGCACGCAAGTGGAGCCGAATTCATGCGTCCCGACCAAAAATGGAAGGAAATGTGCGGCATGATGGGCAATCTGGCGGCAGATAGGCGGCGCAGGAAAGGGCCAACTGTCAGGACTACTGGAGGAGCCCATTTGCCGCGACTTCCGCCAGCACGACGAGGAGGAGCGCACGAAGGGGGGCGCACGCACCCGGTACCTCAACATGCCCAAGGTGGAGAGGACCGACCGCATGTGCAGCGGCTACTGCAAGAGTGTTCTCCTACAAGCCACTCCTGGGTGGCGGCTACCGCAAGACCGCCAAGTGGTTCACTTCACGCGAAGTAAGGCTCATCGTGAATCACCTGGGCGAACCGCCAGGAAGCCCAGGCTGCTAAATAACGTATGGAATCATACGGAATCGTATGGGAACGTACGGAAACGTATGGTAACGTATGGAAACATGCGAAATCGAATGGAAACGTACGGAAACGTACTGAATCGTATGGAATCGTACTGAATCGTATGATTGCCGCGTACGCTTATCGTACCTTTGTCGTATGATTGGAAAGCGCACAGAAAATCACTTTCCCAGTAGGGGAAAAATATTTTTCTAACTGGAAAACAATTTTGAATTATGAATTATGAATTTTGAATTATGAACGGAACGAATTATGAATTTTGAATTATGAATTTTGAGTTGAGTTGAACTGAACTGAATTGAATTAAGAATTGGGCTGCGGGGAATTTGTGAACGCGGTACTGGGGAATTAGGAATGTGTTGAATGTTGAATCGGGAATTTGGGGGCGGGAACGGCTTCCACAGGACCAGAAAAGAGACAGAAAGGAGGAACAGGAAATGAAGACAGGAATGAGATTGGACGACGGCATGAGGGACTTCCTCAGGTATCTGGCGGTAGCCCTTTGCTCGGCCATCGGGACGTACCATCACCACATCCCCACAACCTCAAGATAGAAATCACTTTTCTGATGACGGCCATTGGAAACCTCTATTTGCAAAAGACCTATAATCGAACAATTACAAGACAAGCCGCAAAAGAATGGCCGTTCTAATGAATGATTTGAGACTAACGGTGAAAAGAAAGCATTCCCGCCAGCACGGCGGCTGACGGGAATGAGTTATATGTTCTAAATCAAGAACTCAGGAAGGGAACGAGACCTTAATCACGAACCGGACGGATAGGCATACCATAGTAACGGTAGCACGCGTCACGTGGGTACACCGCTATGGTGTTATCTTCATTTATAATCAAAGTGATGTAATCAGCATCATAGCCGGCGCGGTTCGACGTGTTGGCAATCCAGAACCGAACATGGGTGGATGAGCCGTACCATTTCCCATCATGCCTGTAACCAGTAGTCCTGAAGAAGATGTAATTGCCGTTCTTCTTGGACACGAACGATATGCCCCGATGGCCTTCCACTTCGGACACCACCATAGTGCAGTTATCATACAACTCGAAGAATTCGGCTCTGGTGGGTGTGTGCCATTTGCTGCCGAGCCGTACTGTGGCGGCATCATCAAATGGCAAGAGCATCGTCAGTCCATCGTCCTTATTATATCTCTTGAAATTGCCATACTTGTCGTCATTCAGCAGATAGTTTTCCTTGGTGTAGTAAAGGGAGTCGGCCTTTGGCAATGTCTCACCCCAAGAATAACAGTCACCATGACCGCCTAGTCTATCGGCACCGAGATTCCATTTGGCCCACATCTTTCTGCTTGGCAGACCGAGGTCAACATATTCCATCTGTTCCACAGGAGCGTTGCCTGAGCCTATCACGCCCTTCAGCAACTCTATCTTCTCGCCTATCTCGGCCATGGCGGCAGTCTCGCTCATGGTGCCGTCCTTCACAGCCTTCACCAGATTGGCCATCTGTTCCTTGAGCTGGTCGATGCTCTCGCCGAAGCCCGACATGGCCTGGATGGCGGCTGAGATATTGTCGAGCCTGTCTTCCACAACCTTCACTATACCATCCATCCAAGTCACCTGACGCTCCAGTTCTGTAAGGATGCCGGGGGTGTCTGTGGTACCGTTCAGGATATCCTTGATGGCCTGCAGGCGCTCGCTCACGTCGAGACTGCTGATGGCAGTTGTGATGGCGTCCAGCTTGTCCTCATACTTGGGCATGTTGTTCACAGCGGTGTTGAGGAGAGTGATTCTCTCGTCCAGGGACTTGGTCTGGTCCTTGACGGCTGCCTCTATAAGTTCCAGCTTCTTCGTCAGGGCTATGGACTGCTCCTTCATGGTAGCCTCTATGGCAGTCAGCTTGGCATCGAGCGTAGTGTTCTGGCTGTCGAGCACACCCTTCACGAGGTCCATCTTGGCCTCTATGCCTATGGTCTGCTCCTTGATGGCAGCCTCTATGGCAGCCAGCTTGGTGTCGAGCGTGGTGTTCTGGCTTTCGAGAACTTGCTTTATGAGGTCCAGCTTGCCTTCCGCCGTGATGGTCTGTGCCTTGATGGCAGCCTCTATGGCAGCCAGCTTGGAGTCGAGCGTACTCCCGGTGGAGAGTATCACCTCGGTTATGGCCTGCAGTTTGGTCTGCTGGTCGGCATCCATCTGGTCGATGGCAGCCGTGAGCTGCTGAATGGCCTGCTCGTTCTTGAGCGCCCCCTGGTTGATGGCCTCCACCACCTTGGTGAAGTCGTTTATTACCGTCACCTTTATCTCATAGTCTATCTCGGGAGCATTCTCCTGGCATGATGTGAAGAGCCCCGCTGTTGCCAGCAGCATGCCGCCGGCCAACAAGATTGATTTGAACATTTTCATAACTGTATGTTTTATTGTTTCTTTATTCCTTATAGTTACTTCTTCACCTGTATGGTGACTCTGCGTCCCTCGAATGTAGCCTTGCCGTTACGGGCACCGATGGCAGTCTGCGGATGCAGGTCGGAGGGTGCGAACCCTTCCTTCAGCAGCACCTTCACCACACGCTTCAGCCTTCGCTCCGACAGGGCTTGGTTGTACTCGGGAGTACCGGGTGTGCTGGCCTCGGCCAGGATGGAGAGCTTCTGCCCCTTCATGCTGCGGGCGAATGAGCGCAGGCGCTCGGTCTCCTCGCGGCTCATGCTTGAGCTGTTGTGGGCAAACTGCACGTAATGCCCGGTAGCCGCGGCCACAGCCGACTTGCTCTTCTGGCAATCATCCAGCCGGCGCTTCAGGTTGTCGTTCTCCTGCTCGGCCTTCTTGCGCAGTTTGGCATCATGGTCGGCAAGTACCTTCATGGCTTTTGCCTCCTCCAGCAGATTGCTGATGCGGCCGTTGAGTGCCAACAGCTCGTCGGTATAATGGTCTTGCAGCTTGCGTGCACGGCTCGGAACGAAGTTGTAGCGTACGGTAGCCATCGCGTAGGTGTACCTCTTGGGTGCCACCTGCTTGCGGTTGATCAGCCAGTCTATCTCGCCCTTCAGTCCCAGGGTGAAGCGTCGGCTCACGTCTGCCTCGAGATGCAGGGTGGCAGGTATGTACAGCTTGTTGAACTCCTCATCGCGATTGGAAGCCACCAGCCTGCCCGTAATGGTCAGATCCGAGCCATTATTGACTACGGCATCGGTCCGTATGGGCATGTCGGTTCCGTTCTGCGTCAGGGTGTTGCTCATCCACATGCCGTACTCGTTGCCGCGTGCGAAGGTGCCGCCTACGCCTGTTCCCAACCAGATGTTGAGCCATTGTGCCTTGCGGTTGGGCCAGAGCTCCATGAAGTTGAACTGCACTCCGAGCTTCACGTTGTGCGTGTTCATCAGATAGTTGCCATATGCCTTGGCAGGAACCGCCCTGGCATTCAGCTCATCGAAGCGCTGTTCGCGGCGATAGCGTGACCAGATGTAGTCGGTACCCACGCGCACCCACGGACGTATGGTGAAATCGATTCCCCCGCCCACGGCAGGCGCCAGCTTGTAGCTCCTCTTGGCATCCCGGTTGTTATACCACACGCCATGGGTCCACGACAGACCGCCCTGAGCGTAGATGCTCCATGTGCAGGTGCGCAGCTCCTTGTTGGTATCGCGCGGCGGGTCGGCTAAGCCTTCGCCCGACGATTGCGCCTGTACGCCCGTCGTGAAGAGCGAAGCCAGCAACAGGCCGAGCCCTATTCTTGTCCACCTTCCGCCAGACAGCGGAATGAGTGGTTTGGTTCGTATTGTGTTCATACTTTATCTGTTTATGTTGTTTCCGCTCCCGCCAGCACCGAGGCCGGCGGGAACTTCCTATACATAATTCATACAGCCAGGCTCTCTCTGCCTATCTATTCACCTTGATGTCGCATACGGGACGCACAGCCGAACCGCTATAGCGGAAGAAACCTTGAACCTTGGGCCGGGTAATTTCCACTCCGCCGTCACCTGTCTTCTTAACCGCGACAGGCCAATTAATTGCTCCGGTTACGGTATAATAGTTATAATCTACATGTATCGTGGAGGTCTTGTAATAAGTATAGCTCATCAACAGGTCCGAACCGGAACCGGCGGAACCGTCGTTATAGTAACCGGTAGAAGGCAGGACTATCTCATTGCCGTTCTTACCTTTCACCTTCCATCCAGCGACAACTGTTTCCTCGAGAATCATATTGGTTATAGGCTCCCAGGTGCAATTGTCCAGCAGTTCCTGCCAATCCTCATCGCTGGGCAAGCGATACCATTTGCCGAGCTTCTGTGTGGCGACGTCATCTTCGCTTTCGAGCATGTCGAGCTTGTCCATAGCGTTATACTTCGAGTAATGGACTGGGTCATCATTAAAGAATCTGTAGTTTCCTCTTGTGAATTTAGTCTTGGGCTCTAGTTCACCCCAGGCATAATAGTCACCCCCGTCGCCTACTGCCTTTCCTCCGAGATTCCACTTGCTCCAGAGCAGACCGCTGGGCAAGCCAAGGTCAACAACATCATAAGGCATCGGCACGGAATCGTCTGTAGTGCCGCTGCCTGACCCTCCGCCAGTCTCGCCCTTCAGATCATCTATCTTCTTGCCTATCTCTGCCCAGGCATCCTCTACGCTTGAGGTACCGTCATTCACGGCTTTTATCAGGTCGAGAATCTCCTGCTTGATACCATCTATCTTGCCTCCGTAATCCGACATGGCCAGTATGGCGGCCTCTATGGCTTTCAGTCTGCTGTTCTTGCCGTCATCTGCGGTTATCTTCTTATAGAGGTTCTCCAGGTAGAGGCTCTGCTCGAGGGACTGGTCCTTGAACTTGGTCATGACTTCCTCGATGGCCTTGAGCTGCTCGTCGGGATTGATGGCGTTGATGGCTGTGATGATGGCATCGAACTTCTCCGTATAGTCAGGAATGTTGGTGAAGGCGGCTGTCAGGAGTTCCATCTTCTCCTCGAACGTGGTCTTCTGGTCCTTCATGGCTGTCTCGATGAGCGCCAGCTTCTTGCCCATCTCGATTGACTGCTCCTTCATGGTGGTCTCTATGGCCCCCAGCTTGACTTCAAGTGTGTTGTTCACATCAGACAGGATGCCCTGCACAAGCTCCATCTTCTTGCCCACGGCTATGGTCTGAGCCTTGATGGCAGCCTCTATGGCTCCCAACTTGGTCTCCATCGTGGTGTTCTGGCTCTTGAGAACTTGCTCTATGAGGGCCAGTTTGCCATCTATGGCTATGGTCTGAGCCTTGATGGCAGCCTCTATGACGGCCAACTTGGCATCCAGTGTGTTTTTCTCAGATGTGATGGCATCCAGGATGGCCTGCAGCTTGGTCTGCTGGTCGGTATTCATCTTGTTGATGGCCCCCACAAGCTGGACTATAGCCTGTTCGTTCTTCAGCGACCCCTTGTTGATGGCTTCCACCACCTCGGTGAAGTCGTTGATGACCGTCACTTCCATCTTATACTTCAGCTTGACACCGTCCTCCTGACAAGAACTGAAGAATGCTGACATGGCCAGCAGCATCGCGCCGGCTAACAGGATTGATCTAAATGTTTTCATATTCGTAATGTTTTTAAGTTTATACTCTTGGTGTCTCATTATCGCTTGACGGTAATGGTGACCCTGCGTCCCTCTGCTGTTGCCTTGCCGTTGCGGGCACCTATGGCAGTCTGCGGATGCAGGTCGGCTGCGGCAAACCCTTCCTCCAGCAGGATGCTCACCACACGCTTCAGGCGGCGCTCCGAGATGGCCTGGTTGTACTCGGGAGTGCCTGGTGTGCTTGCCTCGGCCAGGATGGCGAGCTTCTGCCCCTTCATGCTTCGGGCAAACGAGCGCAGGCGTATCATCTCCTCTTGGCTCAAGTAAGAGCTGTTGTGGGCAAACTGCACATAATGCTCAGGGGCTTTGGCCACAGTCTGACTGCTCTTCTGGCAGTCATCCAACTGGTGCTGCAGGGTGCTGTTCTCCTGCTCGGCCTGCTGGCGAAGTGCAGCCTCACGCTCGGCACGTGCCTTTTCAGCATCGGTCTGCTGGCGCAGGCTGTTGGCGCGGGCGTTGAGCTTTTCCCACTCGTCGATATAGTAGTTGCGCAGCTTGCGTGCTTTGCTCGGCACGAAATTGTAGCGCACGGTGGCCATCGCGTAGGTGTAACTCTCGGGAGCCACCCTCTTGTGGTTGATGAGCCAGTCCATCTCGCCCTTCAGTCCCAGGGTGAACTGGCGGCTCACGTCGGCCTCCAGGTGAAGAATGGCGGGGATGTAGAGCTTGTTGAACTTCTCGTGACGGTTGGTAGAGAGCACATTACCCGTGATGGTAACCTCGGTATCATTACTGACGTTGATGTTACCCAGTATGGGTGTGGTGGTTCCGTCCTGGGTGAGGGTGTTGCCCACCCACATGCCGTACTCGTTGCCGCGTGCAAAGGTGCCGCCTACGCCCGTTCCCACCCAGATGTTGAGCCATTGGGCCTTGCGGTTGGGCCAGAACTCCATGAAGTTGAACTGGGCACCTATCTTCACGTTGTGCGTGTTCATCAGGTAGTTACCGTAGGTCTTGGCAGGCGACACCTGATTGTCAAGCTCCGAGAATCTCTGCTCGCGGCGATAGCGTGACCAGATGTAGTCAGTACCCACGCGCACCCACGGACGTATGGTGAAGTCGATGCCTCCACCCACGGCAGGTGCCAGCTTGTAGCTTCTCTTGGCATCCTGACTCTCGTACCACACACCATTGGCCCACGACAGTCCGCCCTGCGCATAGATGCTCCATGTGCAGTTACGCAGTTCCTTGTTGGTGTTGCGTAGCGGTTCGGCCACTCCGTCATCCGTTTGCGCCTGGGCGCCTACGGTAGCGAGCATTGTAAGCAATACGCCGAGCCCAACTCTTGCCCACCTGCCACATAGCAATGGGATGAGCGGTTTTGTTCGTCTTGTATCCATACTTGTCTCCGTTTTATTTAGTTATGTATCATTCTTCTTGAAGAGCCCCTTCAGCCATTGCAGGAATGTGCGCCTGCGCGGCCTTGCTTCTGGGGGCGGCTTGCAGCTGTGGGGACACTTCCCCGCACCCACGCCACGACGCTCTATCTCCACGTTTATCATCTCGCGGATGACATCGAGCAACTCCGTGCGCTCCTGCATGATCTGCTGCGCCTCATCGCTCTTACGCTGTTTCTTATTATGATGAGTATGTTCTTCGTGGTGACTCATAGCCCTTCGTTTTTGAGGTATCGACTGTAGTGCAGTATCCTGCGATTCTGCTGACGCTGCAAATGTAGGCACTTATTGGCCTGCTCCCTTGTGGTTATCAGACAGGAATGTGTGTCCATCGGACTTTCTGCACTTCTTTTTTCTGTTCTAATCGGACACCAAAAGAGTATAGTGAATTGATTATCAGAGCGAAACAGCAAACACAAGCCAACAGCCTGCATTTTCACACGAAATAACATTCTTTTAGAAAAACGGGCAGATTGTGTGGCGGTTTCAATATCATTCACTATCTTTGCCTTATCATTTCTAATTCATACGAGCCATGAAGCCTACGCACAACCTATATTTTCGCTACGCCACCACGTTGTGGTTCCTCATCTCTTGCCTGCTGCTGGCTTCCTGTGTGCAGAAGCCGGTGAAGGTATCCGAAGCCGAGCGAAAAGCACAGGACAGTATCGTCTCCTCTGTTTCCAGACTGGACTCGCTGGTCGCTCTACAGAAGCGCATGGAGCATGAGGGCAACCTGCTGGGCAGCATCGTGGCATATAGGGAGTTGGGCAAAAGGGTGCGCGATGACAGCCAGTTCGATGATGCCTTGCGTTTCCACAGCGAAGGGCTCACCCAGGCCGAAGCCTTGGGCGACACGCTGGAGGTGGTGCAGGCGCTCAACAACATCGGCACCGACTACCGACGCATGGGCGTGCTCGACCTGGCGCAGGACTATCACTACCGCGCATGGACGATATGCAGGGAATACAGCGACACATCCTATACGGCAAGGAAGAGCCGTGTGGTGTCGCTCAACGGCTTGGGCAACATCTATCTCACGCTGGGCAATTACGAGCGGGCCGATAGTGCGCTACGGCTGGCACTCGAGGGCGAAAGGGAGCTCAACAGCCCGCTGGGACAGGCCATCAACTATGCCAACCTCGGTTCTATCTTCCGCCATCGGGGGATGAACGACTCGGCATGGGCGTATTTCCGCAAGTCGATGGAGCTGAACCAGCGCGTCAACAGCACACTCGGCATATCGCTCTGCCACACCTATTTCGGTTCCATGTACGAGCAGGCGCACCAGTATGACAAGGCCAAAGCGGAATACGAGAAGGCTTACCGGCTGATGGAGGCGTCGGACGACAAATGGCACTCCCTGAACACGCTTATCGCTCTGGCCGGCATAGACATGGCTACAGGCGATGACGGCAAGGCGCTGGCCCGTCTGGAGCAGGCCAAAAGGGTGGCCGATGAAATCAAGTCGCACGAGCATCTGGCCGAAATCTACACCTTATATTATAAGATATACAAGCGCGAGGGCAAATACAGCGCCGCGCTGGCGGCACACGAGACGGCACAAGCCATGCGCGACAGCGTGGTGGATATGGAGAAGATGAACCGCATACAGAATGCAGGACTCTTCGTAGAGCGCAACCATCAGGCCAAGGCGATGAACGAGGTGCATCTCACCCTGGGTCGTGAGCGCTCGGCACGCTTCATCACCAGCATCATCTTCATCGTGGTGGTGCTGATACTGATAGGTGCTCTCGTCATATTCTTCTTCATGCAGCGCATCCACCGGCGCAACCATCTGGCTCTGAAGGCGCTCTCCAGGATGCGCGAGAACTTCTTCACCAACATCACCCACGAATTCCGCACTCCGCTCACAGTCATTCTCGGCCTGAGCCAGGAACTGCAGAAAGACTCCCAGGAGCAGGTGAGGCAACGTGCTGCAACCATCGAGAGGCAAGGCCAAGGACTGCTGACGCTCATCAACCAGCTGCTCGACATCTCGAAGATAAAGTCGCAGGTGGGCAATCTGGAATGGCGCAACGGCAGCATCACCACCTATGTGTCGATGATGGTGGATACGTACCGCGAATATGCGCGAAGCAGAAACATCGACCTGCAACTGTATGTGAAGGAGCCCGTGACGATGGACTTCGTGCCCGACTACGTCCATAAGGTGTTTGGCAATCTGCTCTCCAACGCCTTCAAGTTCACGCCCGAATACGGCAAGGTCAACGTTTCGCTGTGGCGCGCAGGGGACATCTTGCACGTGGAAGTGAGCGACACAGGCGAAGGGATGGACGAAGAGACGGTCGCCAATGCCTTCAATCCTTTCTATCAAGGCGAGTCGGACTCGAAGAACATAGGCACTGGCGTGGGTCTGGCCATAGTGAAGCAGGTGGTGGATGCCGTGCATGGACAGATAAGCATAGAGAGTGAGGTGGGCCAGGGAACCACCTTCCACATCGAGGTGCCTGTCACCAATGTGTGTGAGAACCGCCTGGCCGAGGCCAAGGCAGCCGGCACCATCGTACAGCCCACAGCCGAGCAGGAACTCAACGACAGCGACGGAACCGAAGACCAGTGCACCATACTGGTCATCGAAGACAACCGCGACATAGCCGCATATATCGGCAATCTGCTGGCCGGCCGCTACAGCGTAGCTTATGCCACCAACGGAGAGGACGGACTGCAGAAGGCCATCGACCTGGTGCCCGACCGGTGATGCCGCACACAATAGTCATTGACCTCGGCGAGTCCAAGACCATCTCCGCCATTCTTCTTGCCCGGCGTCTGAACAACAAGGACACCAAGGCAGTCGCATTCGACATGAGCGAGGACAAGGTTGAGTGGACTGAGGCCGGAGCGATGGACTTTCCGGACAGTCCGACTCCGGTGATGCGTATTCTGGTGCTGCCGGGAAAAGCCACAGGAAGATATTTCCGGCTGAAGGTGACAGGCAGCAACAACGCCCCGCACGCCAGCCTCTCGGAAGTGATGCTTTATCAGAGGCCATGACAAGCTATAATCGGACTGCGGGCGAACCGCCGTGTCCAGAGCGTCAGAAGACTTCCTAAAAATCATCAATAACCATATAATTATGCTTAAACAATTAATCATCAAAAGCATAACAGGAGGGATACTCATGTCTCTCCTGGCTTTTCCGGCTGTTCTTCGGGCGGCGGAGACATTCTCCGACAGTACCGCCCCGCAGCAGCAACAACAGAAGACCCGAACCCTATCGGGAACCGTTCTGGACGCGGTCACGAACGAACCAGTGATCGGGGCGGCTGTCCAGGTGCGCGGCCGTCAGGGCGGGGAAATCACCGACCTTGACGGAATGTTCACAATCAACGTCCCGTCAGTTGGCGGAAGGAAC
>OQWM01003263.1_pt1 | contig 10867 bp, 7 predicted proteins | sample 1691531 | NCBI WGS metagenome assembly OQWM01 (sample SAMN03418257, study PRJEB22391) | human gut metagenome | biome: human-gut; feature: organic feature; material: feces | host: Homo sapiens | place: Tanzania | collected 2013-01 | reverse complement strand
AAAAATCTGTAAACCTTTCCCATCCACTCCGCGTCACGCTTTGCGAGGTAATCGTTTACCGTGACGATGTGAACGCCCTTTCCGCCGAGCGCGTTAAGGTATGCGGGAAGGGTTGCCATAAGCGTTTTACCTTCGCCTGTTCGCGCAAAAGCGGCATCAATTCCTCTGACGTCACGGTTTCACAGGCAGGCAGCCCTGTAGATACGCGCCGTCCGCGCACCGGCACCGAGCACAGCTCGTCTCTCGGCAGCACACTGCCGATGGTCTGTTTGATTTGTTCTGCGGCAGAAATTCCAATGAGCAGGTCATGCTGCTGCTTGACATACGCTTGAATGGCATCGTCGCAGCTGTCTCCGGCGATGCGAATGGACGCAGCGCACACGACAGCGCCCAAGGAAATCACCGCCAAGTCCGTCGTCCCGCCGCCAATGTCAATGACCAATGTGCCTTTCGGGCTGTCCGGATCGACACCGGCACCGGCGGCCATCAAATACACCCGCGACACGCCCGCCTGCATTCCCGCATCTATGACCGCGCGTTCCTCCAGCTCAGACACCAAGGGCGGCACACAGACGAGCAGATTCGGACGCAGAAAGCCGCCGCATCCCGCGCGCTTTAAAAACACCTTCGCCATGGCGCCGGCAATTGAACAATCGGTAATCACGCCGCCGCGCACCGGACGCACGGCCAGCAAATCCTCTGGTGTTCTGCCCAGCATATCCCGTGCTTTTTGTCCCGCGCCGACAACACTTCCGGAACTTCTTCGCATCGCCACCACCGACGGCTCGCGCAGCACAATTCCCTTTCCCTCTCGATACAGCAAAACCGACGATGTACCCAAATCCATCGCATAATCAAACATCCTGTGTTCCTCGCTTTCTCATTCCGAACGGCTATATCAAAGTATATGCCTGTCCGGTATGCAAAGATACACAGGATGTTTATTTTTTGTTCGACAAATATTCAGGCTTTTGCCGCAGCAAGAACCCAAATTTTCTCCGGCTTTTTCTCGCGCAGCAATTGCGCGCAGTGGCTGACCGTAGCGCCGGTCGTGACAATATCATCAATCAGCAAAATGCGCTGACCGGCAAGCTCGCCAACATCTTTTCTGCGCACAAACGAGCGGGCTGCATTTTCCTGCCGCTGCGCGGCGGACAGCCGTGCTTGCTTGTGCGAGCGCAGCTTGCGTTTGAGCATCGGAACATACGGAACGCCCCACATCTCTGAGAGGTCCTTGGCAAATTCCTCGCTCTGATTGAATCCGCGCCGAAATTTGTGCCAGCCATGCATCGGCACGCAGGTAATTACATCCGGCAGCGGCATCTCATGCATCTCCCACGCCTGTGCCATCAGCTCCGCAATCGGGTACAGGCGATGCGGCTCATGCGCATATTTTATGTGCAGCAGTGCAGCGCGATAGCTGCCGCGGTATTGCGCCGCACAAACAAGATCACTGACATATTCCGGCGGATAACAGGTCAGCGTCTGCATCTCTGCCTCGATCTGCGCGCGGCATGCTTTGCACAGCCCGCGTGCCTGCTCCGGAATTGTCTGCCCGCACAAAATACAATGGGTGGGAAACAGCAGAGACATCGCTTATTCCTCCTCAAGGCTTGTCTGCGCGTCCTCCGGCACCTGCCGAATGAGCCGCGCCCGCAGGGCACTATACCGCCGATTGCGCGTGTTGGTGTGTACCATGGTTTCTGTCACATCCGCGTCCCCGACAAGCACAAGCAGCTTCTTTGCACGCGTAATCGCCGTGTACAAAATATTCCGCGTCAGCAGACGTCTGCCGATGCCCGCGGGCAGAGCGACAATGACCGCATCAAATTCACTGCCCTGCGATTTGTGCACCGTCATGGCATAGGCAAGCTCCAATTCACCGAGCATATCAAACGTATAGTGTGCGAGCTTGTCATCAAACTGCACGCAGAGATTTTCATCGCGCAGAGAAATACCGACAATTTTTCCGACATCTCCGTTAAACATGCCGGTTCCTTCTTCCTCCGGATCATGCTCTTTTTCCCACACAATGTCATAATTGTTGCGCACCTGCATGACGCGGTCTCCCAAGCGGAAAATGGTGTCTCCATATCGTTTTTCCGGCTTGCACGCATCCGGCGGATTGAGTGCGTCCTGCAGCATCCGATTGAGCTGCTGCGTGCCTGCCGCCTGTCGGCGGGACGGAGTCAGCACTTGAATCTGCTCAGGAGAAAATCCATAGTAATCCGGCAGACGCTTGCGGCACAAATCCACGACCGTCTGCATGACGTCCTCTGCGCTGTGCTTGCGCATAATGAAGAAGTCTCCATCGCGCCCGCCGCTGACCGGCATTTCTCCGCGGTTAATCGCGTGTGCATTGCGCACAATCGCGCTTTCCTGTGCCTGACGGAAAATTTCGTCCAGTTCAACCGTATGAATGCGTTCCGAACTGATACAGTCGCGCAGAAAATTACCTGGGCCGACCGGCGGCAGCTGATCCGCGTCCCCGACCAGAATCAGACGCGTCTCCGGCGGCATCGCCTCTAGCAGTGCCTGCATCAGCACAATATCTATCATGGATACCTCATCCAGAATGACAACATCACATTCCAGCGGGTTCATCTGATTGCGGGCAAAGACTGCTTTGCCCTCTCCGTTTCGATATCCGGACTCCAACAATCTATGAATGGTCTTGGCTTCGCGGTCACACAGCTCACTGAGGCGCTTGGCGGCGCGTCCTGTCGGTGCTGCGAGCACAACATCCAATCCCACGGCATCATAAAAATCCAGCATGCCGCGAACCGTTGTTGTTTTACCGGTACCCGGTCCGCCGGTCAAAATCACCAGACCATAGCGCGCCGCCCACTCAATGGCCTGCCGCTGGCGCGGCGCATAGACCACCGCACTGTTTTCCTCCAGTGTGGCGAGCAGCTCCTGCAAATTGAAATCATACTGATATTCCGTGTCAGAAAGCTCGGTCAAATAATCCGCGACAAAAACCTCCGCTTCGTGCATCGGATTCAAATACACCGCATCGCGGCGGCAAATATATTCACAAATCAATCTGCCGTTGTCCTGCAGCTCGGCGAAATTATGCTCGAGCAGCGATTGCTCCGGCAAGTAGCCGTCTTCATCCTGCAATAGCTGTGCCGCTGTGGCAAGCAGCTTTTCTTTTGGAATAAATGTATGCCCGTTGTTCAAATTGAATTGCAGCGTGTATAAAATGCCCGCTTGCACTCGTTCCTCGGCATCCCACGGCATACCCTGAGACAATGCCAGATCATCTGCCTGCTGAAAATCGACAGCAAATTCCTCGCTGCACAGCAAATAGGGATTGTCCAGCACATGATCAATGGCACTGTCCTTAAATCGCTTATACAATTGTGCGGCAAGCTGCGGCGGCAGCTGATTTTCCATCAAAAATTCCATCAGGCGGCGCATGGACGTCTGCTGACGGAATTGTTCGCCGATTTGCTCCGCCTTGCGCGCTGTGATGCCTGAAATATTGGACAGACGTTCCGGCTCATTTGCCATGACGGCAAAGGTTTCTTCTCCAAAGCGGTCTGCGATTTTTTTTGCCAATTTGGGGCCGATTCCCTTGATAATACCGGAGGACAGATAATCTGCGATGCCCTTGACTGTCGCAGGCATACGCCGTTCAAAATACTCCGTCAAAAACTGTTCGCCATACGACGCGTGGGTGGTCCAATGACCGGTGAGCATCAGCTCCTCGCCCAAGCAAATTTGCGGCATCGTGCCGACAGCCGTGACTTCTTCGCCGTCCTCTTCGACGAGCCGAATGACCGCATAGCCGTTGTCCTCGTTCTGATAGATGACGGCGTCCACGGTTCCGTTGATGCTTTGCAGTTCGTTTTCCATATGCCTTCCTCCTCTCTCGTCCTGTTTTATATGCTTTCCGTATTATAACACAACTGTTTTCCGAACGCAAAAAGTCCCGTCCGGATTTCTCCAGACGGGACAAAATGCACTTCAATAAGCGATCGAGTGTGTTCCGAAATTATTCGTAGATCTCGGTAACAACGCCGGAACCAACGGTACGGCCACCCTCACGGATAGCGAAACGCAGGCCCTTCTCGATAGCGATGGGGGTGATCAGCTCAACGCTCATAACAACGTTGTCGCCGGGCATGCACATCTCAACGCCTTCGGGCAGGGAGATGATGCCGGTAACGTCGGTGGTACGGAAGTAGAACTGAGGACGATAGTTGTTGAAGAACGGGGTATGACGGCCGCCTTCTTCCTTCTTCAGGACGTAGACGTGACCATCAAAAGTGGTGTGAGGATGAACAGAACCGGGCTTGCACAGGCACTGGCCGCGCTCGATCTGATCGCGGTCAACACCACGCAGCAGGGCGCCGATGTTGTCGCCGGCCTGAGCGAACTCCAGGCTCTTGCGGAACATTTCCAGACCGGTGATAGTGGTGGTCATCTTCTCTTCCTTGATGCCGACGATTTCCATCTGATCGCCAACGTGGGCAGTGCCACGCTCAACACGACCGGTAGCAACGGTGCCACGGCCGGAGATGGTCATAACGTCCTCAACGGGCATCAGGAAGGGCTTGTCAGCAGCGCGGTCAGGAGTGGGGATGTAGGTATCAACAGCATCCATCAGCTCCCAAATGCACTTGTACTCGGGGGCATTGGGATCGGTGCTGGTGCTCTCCAGAGCCTTCAGGGCAGAGCCACGGATGATGGGGGTGTTGTCGCCATCAAAGTCGTACTCGCTCAGCAGCTCACGGATCTCCATCTCAACCAGATCCAGCAGCTCTTCGTCGTCAACCATGTCGCACTTGTTCATGAAAACAACGATCTTGGGCACGCCAACCTGACGGGCCAGCAGGATGTGCTCGCGGGTCTGGGGCATGGGACCATCGGTAGCAGCAACGACCAGGATAGCGCCGTCCATCTGAGCAGCACCGGTGATCATGTTCTTGATGTAGTCGGCGTGACCCGGGCAGTCAACGTGAGCGTAGTGACGCTTATCGGTGTGGTACTCAACGTGAGCGGTGTTGATCGTGATGCCACGAGCCTTCTCTTCGGGAGCCTTGTCGATGCTGGAGTAATCCATAAAGTCGGCGTCGCCCTTCAGAGCCAGGGTCTTGGTGATGGCAGCGGTCAGGGTAGTCTTGCCATGGTCAACGTGACCAATGGTACCAATGTTGACGTGCTCCAAAGAGCGGTCAAATTTTTCCTTTTCAGCCATTGGAAGTGTCCTCCTTTAGTTAAAACATTTATATGTGCCTTGGATAAGGCTATCATACTAGATTTTGCGCAAAAAATCAAGTAAAACTTTTAATTAGTTCTGCTTGCTGCGCTCGGTCATGATCTTGTCGGCAACGCTCTTGGGAACCTGCTGATATTCATCAGGCTCCATGGAGTACTGGCCACGACCCTGGGTCTTGGAACGCAGGTCGGTAGCATAGCCGAACATCTCAGACAGAGGAACCAGAGCGGTAACACGAGCAGTGCCACCCTCAGACTCCTGGTTGTTGATCTGACCACGGCGGCTGTTCAGGTCGCCGATAACGTTGCCCATGTACTCATCGGGCACGATAACGTTGACCTTCATGATGGGCTCCATAATGACGGGATCGCACTTCTTCATGGCCTCCTTGAAAGCCATAGAACCGGCGATGGAGAACGCCATTTCAGAGGAGTCGACCTCATGGTAAGAACCATCCCACAGGGTGACCTTGACATCCACGACGGGGTAACCGGCGAGAACGCCGGACTTCATAGCGCCCTGGATACCATTGTCAACAGCGGGGATATATTCCTTCGGGATCGCGCCGCCAACGACACCGTTGACGAACTCGTAACCCTTGCCGGGGTTGGGCTCAACCTTGATCTTGACGTGACCGTACTGACCCTTACCACCGGACTGGCGGGCGTACTTGGTCTCCTGGTTGGCTTCCTTGCGAATGGTTTCGCGGTAAGCAACCTGGGGAGCACCGACGTTGGCCTCGACCTTGAACTCGCGGAGCAGACGGTCGACGATGATTTCCAGATGGAGCTCGCCCATGCCGGCGATGATGGTCTGACCGGTTTCCTCGTCGGTCCAGGTACGGAAAGTCGGGTCTTCTTCAGCCAGCTTGGCCAGAGCAATGCCCATCTTTTCGGAACCGGCCTTGGTCTTGGGCTCGATGGCAACGCGGATAACGGGCTCGGGGAAGTTCATCGACTCGAGGACGATGGGATGCTTCTCGTCGCACAGAGTGTCACCGGTGGTGGTGTTCTTCAGACCGACAGCAGCCGCGATATCGCCAGCGTAAACGGTTTCGATATCCTTACGGTTGTTGGCGTGCATCTGAAGGATACGGCCGATACGCTCGTTGTTATCCTTGACAGAGTTGTAAACGGTGGTGCCTGCATCCAGCGTACCGGAGTACACACGGAAGAAGCAGAGCTTACCAACGTAGGGGTCAGTCATGATCTTGAAAGCCAGAGCTGCGAAAGGCTGGTCGTCGGAAGAGATACGATCCTCTTCCTCGCCGGTCTCGGGGTTGGTGCCCTTGATGGCTTCAACGTCGGTAGGAGCCGGCATGTAGTCAACAATAGCATCCAGCAGCTTCTGGACGCCGCGGTTCTTGTAAGAGGAGCCACAGACAACAGGAACGATCTCGTTGGAGATGGTAGCCTTGCGCAGAGCAGCCTTGATTTCTTCCTTGGTCAGCTCTTCGCCGTCCAGATACTTCATCATCAGCTCTTCGTCGGTCTCGGCAACAGCCTCGACCAGCTTGTCATGGTACTCCTGAGCCTTCTCCTGCATATCCTCAGGAATCGGCTCAACGCGGACGTCATTGCCCATGTCATCATAGTAGATGTCAGCCTGCATGTCGATCAGGTCGATAATACCCTTGAAGGTATCCTCCTGACCAACGGGCAGCTGGATGGGCACACCGTTGGCGTGCAGACGATCATGGAGCATCTGAACGCAGCGGTAGAAATCGGCACCCATGGTATCCATCTTGTTGACGTAAACCATGCGGGGAACCTTGTACTCGTCAGCCTGACGCCAAACGGTCTCAGACTGCGGCTCAACACCGCCCTTAGCGGCCAGAACGGTAACAGAGCCGTCCAGAACGCGCAGGGAACGCTGAACCTCAACGGTGAAGTCAACGTGGCCCGGGGTGTCGATGATATTGATACGATGACGGTTCTTCTTGAAGAGAGCCGGATCGTGCTGGGTCTCGGTATGGCTCCAGTAGCAGGTGGTAGCAGCAGAAGTGATCGTGATGCCACGCTCCTGCTCCTGCTCCATCCAGTCCATCGTAGCAGCGCCGTCATGAACTTCACCGATCTTATGGTTAATACCGGTGTAGTACAGGATACGCTCGGTGGTGGTGGTCTTACCTGCGTCGATGTGGGCCATGATACCGATATTACGGGTCATTTGCAGAGATACATCTCTCGGCGTTGCCATGGCTTATACCTCCTCGACAGCGAATCAATAACGATAGTGGGCAAAAGCCTTGTTGGCCTCGGCCATCTTGTGGGTGTCCTCGCGCTTCTTAACAGAACCGCCGACACCGTTGGTGGCATCGATGATCTCGGCAGCCAGGCGAGCAGACATGGTCTTCTCACCGCGGGCGCGGCTGTAAGCAGTCAGCCAGCGCAGACCGAGGGTCTCGCGGCGGGCAGGGCTGACTTCCAGGGGAACCTGGTAGTTAGCGCCGCCGACACGGCGGGTCTTGCACTCGAGGTTAGGCATGATGTTTTCCATAGCCTTCTCGAACATATCGAGAGGATCGTTGCCGGTCTTCTCTTTCACGATGTCAAATGCATCGTAAACGATTTCCTGAGCAACACCTTTCTTGCCATCCAGCATGATGTAGTTGACCAGACGGGTGACAACTTTGGAATTGTAAATAGGATCGGCCAGAACTTCGCGTTTTGCGACATTACCTCTTCTGGGCATCTTTCTTCCCTCCTTCACATAGAATGATATCATCGGTACTCGAAAGTTAAGAAACTCCCGTTGTGCCACAAAAAAGGCATAGACCTATTTTATGGCGAAAAGATGTTTCCTTACTTCTTGGCACCGGCCTTGGGGCGCTTCGCACCGTATTTGCTGCGAGCCTGGTTACGGTTCGCAACACCCTGGGTGTCCAGAGTACCGCGGATGATGTGGTAACGGACACCGGGCAGATCCTTGACACGACCGCCACGGATCAGAACAACGCTGTGCTCCTGCAGGTTATGGCCGATACCGGGAATGTAAGAGGTGACCTCGATACCATTCGTGAGGCGGACACGAGCAACCTTACGCAGAGCAGAGTTAGGCTTCTTGGGGGTCATGGTACGAACTGCAGTGCAGACACCACGCTTCTGGGGGCTGCTCAAATCAGAGTACTGCTTCTTCTGAGAGTTATAAGTCTTCTGCAGAGCGGGAGCGGTGCTCTTGGTAGTCAGGACCTCACGGCCTTTGCGTACAAGCTGGTTAAAAGTAGGCATTTTGTTTCTCCTTTCTTAATGATGAACATCGGAAGCATTTTCCGACTTTTTTGCCGCACTATCCCCATGAGGGACGCGCAACAGTTATATAATACCCGCTTTGCAGCCGGATGTCAACAGTTTTTGCAAATTTTTTTGTATTTATTCCAGATTTTTTCTTTTGGGCAGTTTTCGGCAGAAAAAGTGCCTTTCCCCTCCCCTGCTGCGCTGCTTTTGCGCGCAAAAACCGCCCCGCAGGCTTTCGCCCACGGAGCGGTTTTGTTTAGCTTATCAGATCCTGACGGATGCTGCGCTTACTGTGCGGCGGCAGCCAGCTCGGCTGCGACCTCGGCGTCGCGCTCAGCCTCACGGTTCTTCAGATCCTCACGCACCTCCGGCAGACCGGTACCGGCGGGGATCAGCTTACCGATGATGACGTTCTCCTTCAGACCGGACAGCGGGTCGACCTTGCCCTTGATGGCAGCTTCAGTCAGCACGCGGGTGGTCTCCTGGAAGGATGCAGCGGACAGGAAGGAGTCGTTGGCCAGAGCAGCCTTGGTGATGCCCAGCAGCACCTGCTGGTACTCCACCAGCTTCAGGCCCTCTTCGCCTGCATCAATGCGCTTCTGCAGATCAGCATTGATGTTCTCCACCTCCAGACGGCTTGCCAGAGCACCGCCGATCAGGTTGGAGGAGCCGGAGTCGGTCACGCGCACCTTGCGGCACATCTGACGGACGATGACTTCGATATGCTTATCATTGATCTCAACGCCCTGCAGACGGTAGACCTTCTGGACCTCGTTGATTAGGTAGTTCTGCACGTCCTCCAGACCCTTGATGGCCAGAATATCCTGCGGGTACAGCACGCCCTCGCGGGTGATGATGTCGCCCTTCTCCACGCGGTCGCCGGGCATCACGCGGGAATGCTGGGTGAACGGGATGGAGTAGCTCTTGACTTCCTCTGCGCCGTTCTCATCCTTGCCGGTGACCTTGATGACCACGTTCTTCTTGGTGTCGTCCTGAGAGACCACACCAGAGATCTCGCTCATGATGGCCATGCTCTTGGGACGGCGGCTCTCGAACAGCTCCTCAACACGGGGCAGACCCTGTGTAATATCCTCGGCAGATGCGATACCGCCGGTATGGAAGGTACGCATGGTCAGCTGAGTACCGGGCTCGCCGATGGACTCTGCGGCGATAACACCGACAGACTCGCCCAGACGGACCGGCTCGCCGTTGGCCATATCGGAGCCGTAGCAGCGTGCGCAGACGCCGGTCTTTGCACGGCAGGTCAGCAGGCTGCGGATCTTCAGACGGGTGATACCGGCTGCCTCGATCTCGTTGGCATCGTACAGGTCGATCATCTTACCCTCGGGCACGATGACCTTGCCGGTGATGGGGTTGACCACATCGCCCACGGCAAAACGGCCGATCAGACGCTCACGGAAGCTCTCGATCTTCTCCTTGCCCTCGTGGATCTCAGAGACCCACAGGCCATCGGTGGTGCCGCAGTCGATCTCGCGGACAATGACGTCCTGAGAAACATCGACCATGCGGCGGGTCAGGTAACCGGAGTCGGCGGTACGCAGAGCGGTATCGGCCAGACCCTTACGAGCACCACGAGCAGAAACGAAATATTCCAGAATGTTCAGACCTTCGCGGTAGTTTGCACGAATGGGCATCTCGATGGTGTGACCGGCGGTGTTTGCCAGCAGGCCGCGCATACCGGCCAGCTGCTTGATCTGGTTCATAGAACCACGAGCACCGGAGTCTGCCATCATATAGATCTCGTTGTCCTTGGGCAGGTTGTCTGCCAGAGCCTTGGAGACCTTATCGGTGGTAGCCTGCCAGATGGCGATGGTCTTGTTGTAGCGCTCGTTATCCGAGATCAGACCACGGTTGAACAGCTTGCCGACCTTGGCGATCTCCTTATCAGCCTCGGCGATCAGCTCCTGCTTCTGGGGCGGGATCACAGCGTCGCACACAGCCACGGAGATAGCAGACAGGGTGGAATACTTGTAGCCCTGTGCCTTGATGGCATCCAGCATCTTAGCACACTTGCGGGTGCCGTTGCGGGTCATGCAGCGAGAGATGATCTCGGGCAGGGTCTTTTTGGTCACACGGAAGCTGACCTCGTACTCCAGCCAGTGCTCAGGGTCAGTACGATCCACATAGCCCAGATTCTGGGGGATGGGATTGTTGAAGATGATGCGGCCTGCGGTGGCATCCACCAGACCGGTGCGCTCCACGCCGTCAATGGTCATGGTACGGCGCACCTTGATGGGTGCGTGCAGGGTGATGACGTGCTCGGCGTAAGCCATCAGAACCTCGTTTTCATCACGGAACACCTTGCCTGCGCCCTCGTCGTTCTCGCGGACGGTGGTCAGGTAGTAGCTGCCCAGGATCATATCCTGCGTAGGCACGGTAACAG
>OQWM01003262.1_pt1 | contig 10868 bp, 8 predicted proteins | sample 1691531 | NCBI WGS metagenome assembly OQWM01 (sample SAMN03418257, study PRJEB22391) | human gut metagenome | biome: human-gut; feature: organic feature; material: feces | host: Homo sapiens | place: Tanzania | collected 2013-01 | reverse complement strand
AGGTTGAAGAAAGGGGGAAAGAAAAGAGGAAAAAAATAAAAAAGAATGAAAAATTTATCAAAAAGGGGCTTCCTTTCGTCAATGAACTGAAACTCAGAAGTTCATTCGGTTTATCAAGCAAGGATGGTAACAACAGTTATTATGGTGCACAGGCTGTCTATGCACTGAACCAACTCACTACCTATGGAGGAAAGAATTATCTTCAGATGTCACAACCGGGAAATGAGAACCTTCGCTGGGAAAAGACCTATACCTTTGATGCAGGTCTGGACTTGGAAATGTTCGATCATAGAGTGAAAATGACTCTTGATTATTATTACAAGAAGACAACAGACATGCTCTTCTCTTCAGACCTCCCTCTCTATACTGGTTATAGCAAGGAAAATCAAAATATCGCCGACATGAGCAACCAGGGTCTGGACTTCCAGCTCATCACCACTAATATCCTGAAAAAGGACTTTCAGTGGCAGACGATTCTCAACCTCTCTCGAGCTACCAATAAGATCCTGAAATTGAGCTTTGAGGGTAACCAGCTTGATCAGGCAAACAGTTCATATAAGTATTATGAAGAGGGAAAGCCTGTTGCTCAGTGGTATTTACATAGGTGGGCTGGAGTGGATCCTGCTACTGGTAACCCTTTGTGGGAATACAAGGATGGTACTATCTCTACTACTCCTCCTGCTGCAGATTACAATAATTCCCAGGCAAATAAGTTTGTATGTGGTACTGCATTGCCAGACTTCTATGGTTCCATCACCAATACATTGATGTATAAAGACTTTGAACTCGATTTCATGTTCAATTTCTCTGTGGGTAGCAAGATGATTAACAGTACTCGTGCCACTTTGCTCAATTATACGAGCGAGGATGCATACAACTTGTCTCAAGATATCATGAACATGTGGCAAATAGAGGGACAGCAAACAGATATTCCTAAGTTGAACAACAAGTCTGTGATTGGTAATTATGACTATACTACAGCCATTACCACTACTCGTTTTCTGGAGAATAACTCCTACTTGCGTCTGAAGACAATTACGTTTACCTACAATTTCCCTCAGACATTGTTGGCACGCACTAAGTTCTTCAACCAGTTAAAAGTATTTGCAACCATGACCAATGTGTTCACCCTTACAAAGTATTCCGGTGTGGATCCTGAAGTAAGTGCATTCGGTTCTTCTGCTCTGGCTGCCGGTTATGATAATATGACCATGCCTCAGTCTCGCAGTATGCAGTTTGGCGTGAGAGCAAGTTTCTAATCACATTTAACAAGCAATGAATATGAAAACAAAAATATTTCAAATCGGTGTTTTGGCAGCATCCCTCTTCTCTTTCTGCGCATGTAATCTGGACTATGCACCAGAGAATACACTCGTGGATGAAAAGGTGTACAAGACTCAGAAAACGGCAGAGGCTGCACTGCTTGGTGCATACGTGCGCTTGAATGTTTTCCTGGCTGGTGCGCCTCAAGACCAGAATAACTATGCTAATGCAGGCTATACCCTGTTGATGGGTGATATGGCTACAGACAACATGGCCATACGCTCCTCTGCCACTGGCTATTTGGCTGTAAAAACAAGCTCTTTTACTTCGTCTGAGCATGATGGACTCTTGGCTCGTATGTGGTCTTGGGGTTATAATGCCATCGATTATGCTAATAATATCATCAATAAAATCAATGAAATCAGACTCGCAAAAGAGCCACTTTTTTCTGCTATAGAGCCACTTTTACACTCCAATACAGTCGCTGTTGGCATACAATAAAGCCTCTTTTACACTCTGATAGTGGCACTATCGGACTGTAAAAGAGGCTTTATTGTTAACCGTGGGTGCTGTTTTCGCAGCAAAACACCGTGAAAACAGCAAATCAGAACTCTAGAATCAATTTTTATTTTGTAACATGTTTTTACTCTTTGTACGATATTTGCATTGGCGGATATGGAGACGTTTTTTCAGACAAGAAGACATGAAGAACATGTTTTTCATACATGAAGAAGCAAAAAAATAGCTGTGCATTAGGGTTCTGTCCCTAAAACACAGCTATTATTGTTTTGCCACACTTTGTGGCTCTTATGCCTTATTCAGACGCTGGTGCGCTGTCCGCTTAGAACGGCAGGTCGTCCACCTTGTCCTCTGCTGCGGGAGCTGCGGGCTGCGCAGGAGCAGCAGGCTGGGCGGGAGCGGCTGCGGGAGCTGCGCCGAATGCTGCACCAGGCACTACGCCGGGCTGCATGCCTACGGCTGCCGGATCAACCTGACGTACGTCGAAGGCGCGGATGTTGTTGAACCAGCGACCCTGATACTCGTGTGCGTCAATGTCGAAAGATACGGTCACTTCCTGACCGATCTGGATATTGAAACGGCTGATGCGGTCTGCACCGAATACGCCGAAGACCATCTTGCGGGGATAAGCATCGTGGGTCTCAATGACATAGTCCTGCGACTTCCACTCACCACGCTGAGACACACCGCTTCTTTCAGGCAGAACGGCTATAACTTTACCTTGTAATTCCATGTTTTTATTGTTGATTTATATGTTATTTGTATTATTGTCTGGCTTTGTTGTTTGATTTTCGTTCTCAAAACCAAACCAAATGCGAAATTAATAAAATTGTCGTGAAATAAGAAACTTTTAGATGAGTTTTTCTCTTACTCGAACTTTTTTTGCTATTTTTGTACCAAAATAATAACAACGTAAAAACCCAATAACAATGCAATTTACAGTTTCAAGTGGAGCGCTTACATCGCGCTTGCAGACTCTTCAGAGAGTTATCAGCAACAAGAACACTATAAGCATTCTGGAATGCTTCCTTTTTGAAGTGGCAGACGGTATGCTCACCATAACAGCCAGTGACAGCGAGAATGTCATGCAGATGACTGTGGAGCTGGACGAATGCTCAGGCGACGGACGCTTTGCCATCCCTAACCTCAAGGTGCTCAACGCCGTTAAGGAGTTGGCGGAGCAGCCCCTTCGTTTCTCTATTGACGAGAGCGCATATACAGTGGAGATTGACTATCAGAACGGTACGTTCAATCTTACTGCCGTAAGCGCCGAGGACTATCCCATGATTGTAGAGTCAGGCAAGGAGATGGCTGAGCTTCAGATTCCCTCACAGCTCTTCGCTGAGGATCTTTCTCGCTCGCTCTTCGCTGTGGCATCGGACGATCTACATCCCGTAATGAATGGCGTCTACTTCGACTACAATGCTGACAACCTCACGATTGTCGCTACTGACGGTCGCAAGCTCGTCCGCAACCGCGTGCTTACATTAAGCGCCGACACCCCCTCTTCATTCATCCTTCCCCAGAAGCCGGCAACTCTTCTCAAGCAGGTGCTCGCCAAGACCGATGACGACACCGTGATAAGCTATTGCGACAACAGCGCTGAGGTGGAATTCCCCGGTGGCAAGCTCTACTGCCGCCTTATCGAAGGACGTTACCCCAACTACAACTCCGTAATTCCGACCGTCAACACCAACTGCGCCACCATCGACCGCAAGTCGCTCCTCGGAGCCATCAAGCGCGTGCTGCCTTTCGCAAGCGAGAGCAGCTCGCTCGTGCGCTTCCACGTGGAGGAAGGCTCACTCCTCGTTTCGGCTGAGGACGTGGATTTCGCTACAAGTGCTAAGGAAACGCTCACCTGTGAATATACAGGCGTAAAGATGGACATCGGCTTCAACGGTTCCACCATCTACGACATGCTCAACAATCTTATCAGCGACGAGGTTATCATCAAGCTCGCCGACCCGAGTCGTGCAGGCATCCTTGAGCCGGCTGTTCAGCCCGAGGGTCAGGACATCCTCATGCTCATCATGCCAATGCTGCTCAACGACTAATAAAGATAATTAGGAATTAGGAGTTACATTATAATGAAACTGAATCTTACACGCCCCCTTATAGTTTTCGATCTTGAGACAACGGGTCTCGACCTTGTTCGTGACCGTATCATCCAGATCTCGTATATTAAGGTAATGCCGGAAGGGGAGGAGATTCGTGGCAATCTCCTCGTCAATCCCGGTCAGCCCATCCCTAAGGAAGTGACCGAGCTTACCGGCATCTCTGACGACGATGTTAAGGACGCCAAGTCGTTCAAGGAACTGGCTCCGCAGCTCAACGAGGTAATGACGGGCTGCGACTTTGCCGGATACAACTCAAACCACTTTGACGTGCCGATGCTCGCAGAGGAATTTCTGCGTGCCGGCATCAACTTCGACTTCTCGAAGTGCCGACTTATTGACGCTCAGACCATCTTCCACAAGATGGAGCGCCGCAATCTGGCTGCTGCATACAAGTTCTTCTGCGGACGCAAGATGGAGGACGACTTCACGGCTCACCGTGCTGACGAAGACACCGAAGCCACATACCGTGTGCTGATGGGTGAGCTCGACATGTATGCACCCGGCGTACAGGACGAGCCTGACCGCGTGCTGGAGAACGACATGGACTTCCTTGCCGACTTCTCCAAGCAGAACGACAACGTGGACTTCGCTGGACGCATCGTATGGCGACCGCTGCTTGGTGCCGACGGAAAGCCCCTGCTGGATGCTGACGGAAAGGAGCGCCGCTTCGAGGCGTTCAACTTCGGCAAGTATCGCGGACGCTCCGTTGCTGACGTGCTGCGCACCGATCCCGGCTATTACAGCTGGATGATGGCAGGCGACTTCACCTTCAACACCAAGCAGGTGCTCACACGCATCCGTCTGAAGGGATTCAATAAGTAAAAACAAAAGACAAAAAGACAATAACATAATAACAGTATGTTAAAAGGAAAGAAAATTGTGCTTGGCATTACAGGCTCCATTGCCGCTTACAAGGCTTGCCTCCTCATCCGTCAGCTCATAAAGCGCGGAGCGGAAGTGCAGGTGGCCATCACACCGGCAGGCAAGGAGTTTATAACGCCAATCACACTCTCCGCCCTGACCAACAAGCCCGTCATCAGCGAATTTTTCTCGCAGCGTGACGGCACGTGGAACTCACACGTCGACCTCGGTTTGTGGGCTGACGCCATGGTGGTGGCGCCTTGTACGGCAAGCACGCTCGGAAAGATGGCGCACGGCATTGCCGACAATATGCTCATCACCACATATATCTCAATGAAGGCTCCCGTATTCATTGCCCCGGCTATGGACCTCGATATGTATCGTCATCCGTCCACACAGGCCAACATGAAGACGCTCCTTTCTTACGGCAATTATATCATCGAGCCGGAGAGCGGATTCCTTGCCAGCGGTCTGGAGGGAAAGGGACGCATGGAAGAACCCGAAGTTATAGCCGACCGTCTGGACCAATTCTTCAGCGAGAACAGCCAGCCGTCGCCCATCGCCGGTAAGAAGGTGGTGATAACGGCAGGTCCTACGTACGAGAAGATTGACCCCGTGCGCTTCATCGGCAACTATTCGAGTGGCAAGATGGGGTTTGCCATCGCCGAGGAATGTCTCAGAAGAGGTGCCGACGTGACGGTGGTGGCAGGTCCGGTAAGCCTCACATGCTCAAGTGGCATTCGCCGTTTGGATGTGGAGAGCTGTCAGGAAATGTATGATGCAGCCACATCGGAGTTTGCCGATGCTGACGTAGCCATACTCGCCGCAGCCGTGGCAGACTTCCGTCCGGCTCTTGTGGCAGACCGCAAGATAAAGCGAGGAAAGGACGATATGGTCATCACGCTATGCCCGACGCACGACATTGCCGCTGCACTCGGAGCGTCGAAGAAAGCCGGTCAGACACTCGTGGCTTTCGCTCTTGAGACCAACGACGAGGAAGCCAACGCCATGCGAAAGCTGGAAAAGAAGAACGCTGACTTCGTGGTGCTCAACAGTCTGCGCAATGAGGGAACGTGCTTCCGTACAGACCAGAATCAGATAGAGATTGTGTCGAGGGACGGAAAGACATCTTACGAGAAGAAATCAAAGGCGGATACAGCCTCCGACATTGTGGACTACCTGGAGAAGGTGGTGCTCACAAAGCAGGGACAAAGCTAAAAAAACACGCCAACAAACTTAGAGTTATGACAGCAAGATTTTTCAGAACGTCCGTTTTGGCGCTGTCGCTGTTGCTGGGTGGTGCGGGCATGACAGCCCGTGCCCAGGAGCTTAACGCCAAGGTGACCATCAATCACAACCAGGTGCAGGGCACAGACGCAAGCATCTTTGACGAGCTGACGCAGACACTGACGCAGTTCGTCAACGAGCGACAGTGGACCAATCTGCAGTTTCAGCGCAACGAACGCATAAACTGCAACTTCAATATCACCGTGACCAAGTATGACAACTCCACCAATACCTTTACGTGCAAGGCTGTCATACAGGCAACGCGTCCAGTATATAACGCCTCTTACACGACGACGTTATACAACAACACCGACAACGACTTCAACTTCGAGTACGCACAGTTCGATCAGATACAGTTCAATGAGGAACAGGTGGATAACCAGCTGACCGCTCTCTTTGCGTATTACGCCTACCTTATTATAGGTATGGACCTCGATTCGTTTGCGCCGATGGGAGGGGAGGATGTGTTGCAGCGCTGCATGAATCTTGCCAATAACGCCCAGAACCTTGGTTTCCCGGGATGGAAAGCGTTCGACAACAGTCGCAACCGTTTCGCCATCATCAACGATTACCTCGACGGAGCGATGAAGCCGTTCCGCCAATTACAGTACGACTATTATCGTAACGGACTGGACGAGATGGTCACTAACGCCGAGCGCGGACGTGCCAACATAACCACGGCGCTTGAGACAGGACTGAAAAAAAGTCATGAGGACAGACCGCTGAGTCTGCTCCCGCAGATATGGACTGACTATAAGCGTGACGAACTTGCCAATATCTATAAGGGCAAAGGTACGCAGAAGGAGAAGCAGACCGTCTACGACCTGCTCTTTGCCATCAACGCAAGCCAGAATTCTGCTTGGGAGAAAATAAAGGAATAATACGGATTTTTTACACTATGCTAAAGATACTTGACATAAGAAACTTTACGCTCATCGGTCATCTGACCATGCAGTTCTATCCCGGTTTCTCCGTCATTACCGGAGAGACAGGAGCAGGAAAGAGCATCATCATCGGTGCCATCGGCCTCTTGCTTGGCAACAGGGCTGATGTCAGACAGGTGAAGCGAGGATGCGACAAGTGTGTCATTGAGGCCACCTTCGACCTGAGTGTCTATCACTCCGATGTGCTGAAAGATTTCTTTATGGACAACGACCTCGACTACGACCCGCAAGAGTGTCTTCTGCGCCGTGAGCTGAACGCAAGCGGAAAGAGTAGGGCGTTCGTCAATGACACTCCCGTTACGCTTGCCACGATGCGCGAGCTTGGCGAACAACTCATAGATGTGCACAGCCAGCACCAGAATCTTCTCCTCAGTAAGGAGGACTTCCAGCTTAATGTTGTGGACATCATGGCACGCGACAAGACTCAAGTGGCTGACTATAAGGCTTCGTATGACGAATATCGTGCTGCCATAAGACAGCTCGACGAGCTTCGTGAACAGATTAGCCGCAACCGCGATAACGAGGATTTCCTGCGCTTCCAGCAGAAGGAACTGTCCGAGGCACAGCTGCTTCCCGACGAGCAGGAGGAGCTGGAACAGAAGGCGGAGACCATGAGCCACGCCGAAGACATAAAGCGTGTGCTGCATGAGACGGACGCTTGTCTGTCGGGCGACGAGGGTGGCGTAGTAAGTCAGACACGCCAAATAGCGTCGCAACTGCACGGCATAGAGGATGTTTTCCCCGAAGCACGCAGCCTGGCGGAACGTCTGGACAACTGCTTCATTGAGATGAAAGACATCTCGCAGGATGTGGCTGCAAGGATGGACGACGTGGAGTTCGACCCCGCTTTGATGGACGAAGTGACATCCCGTCTGGACACCATCTATTCATTGCAGCAGAAATATCACGTGTCGAATAACAGCCAGCTGCTCGAAAAGCTTGCTGACATCGACGCTTTGCTCTCCAACATTGACAATGGTGACGAGGAACTGCACGCCCTTGAGGAGCGTGTGGAGGCTCTGCGTGAGGTCTGTCATAAGAAAGCTGATGTGCTCACGTCGTTGCGTCGTAAGGCTGCAGAGCTTGTGGAGGACGACATATCGAAGCTTCTTGTGCCTCTCGGCATCCCGAAGGTCCGCTTCAAGGTGGATATATCCGCAGGCGAATTGTCGGCTACTGGTGTTGACAAGGTGGTGTTCCTCTTCAGTGCCAACTCCAGCACGGAGATGAGTCCGGTGTCGCAGGTGGCATCGGGAGGTGAGATTGCCCGTGTTATGCTGTCGCTGAAGGCTATGATATCGAAAGCCATCGGACTGCCAACCATCATCTTTGACGAGATTGATACGGGTGTAAGCGGTCGTGTGGCGGAGCAGATGGCGCACATTATGCGTGATATGGGCGATGCTCACAGACAGGTGATCTGCATAACCCACTTGCCTCAGATTGCTGCAGCCGGAACCAACCACTACAAGGCGGCGAAGGCAGAGACGGCAGAAGGCACGGTGTCCACAATGACTCACCTCACACACGAGCAGCGTGTGGCTGAGATAGCGCAGATGTTGAGCGGCAGCGACGTATCGCAGGCAGCCATCGACAATGCCCGTTCGCTGCTTGAAGCATAAGCAGCACATATTTATAATGTATATATATAAATGTATATAAAGAAACAGATGAAGATCAGAACAATACTAACTACATTTTTCCTTGCCGTCACGGCTTTCACAGCTGTGGTGGCACAACCCTCGGCTGTGAAGAACTCCAGCCGTTCCGCATTCCTTCTTACAGCCTATAACGCCAATGGTGGCGTTGTGGCTACGTCATACGGAGTCTTTACGTCAGCGGACGGAGAGGCAGTCGGAGCTTGGAGCGCCCTTGCCAATGCGGCGCGTGCGGAAGTGACCGACCTTAACGGCAAGACATATCCCGTGACAAAGCTCATTGGTGCAAACGAACTCTACGATGTATGTCGCTTCAAGGTTGGTGTCAACAAGGTACAGCCTGCCGCTCTCGCCACATCACCGTTGCAGAAAGACGCAAAGGCTTGGCTTGTGCGCAGCGAAGCAAAGAAGACCATTGCCGACGAATTTGAGGTGGAGCGTGAGGAAACATTCATGGACAAGTATGCTTACTATGTGTTTGCCTACAATCCCAAGACAGGTGTGTCGGGCTGTCCGTTCGTAAACGCTGCCGGTCAGGTGGTGGGACTCTATCAGGCATCGTCGTCTTCGCTTGGCTCAAACGCCGTTGACGCACGTTTTGCTGCCCAGTTGACTGCCAATCCGATGGCGGTCAGCAACGTAATGTTTGCCAAGACGGGGCTTCGCATTCAGTTGCCCGCAGACCATAAGGACGCTCTTCTGATGGTAATGCTTGCTGCTGAGATGCGCGATACGGCCAAGTATGAGGGTTATGTAAATGACTATCTGGAGGCGTTTCCGCATGAAGTGGACGGTTATGCCACGCGTGCTATGAACAAGGTTGGACGCGGCGATTACGCTGGAGCTGACGCTGACATGAAGACGGCTTTGCGCCAAGCCACCAACAAGGCGGAGGCGCATGCCGAATACTCGCGCGTAATGTATCAGAAGATGCTTTATTCTGCCGACACACTCTTCACGGCATGGACTCTTGACAAGGCGCTTGAGGAGTCGGAGAAGGCTTACTCTATGGATCCTCAGCCCGGTTATCGTCATCGTACAGCACAGATTCTCTTCTCGAAGGGCGAGTATGACAAGGCATACGGTATGTTTAAGGAGCTTGCTTCTTCAACGATGCGCACCGGTGAGGTGTACTTTGAGGCTGCTCAATGTAAGACCCAACTCGGAGCTTCAAAGGACGAAGTGGTGGTATTGTTAGACAGTGCCGTGGCAGCTTGCAACCATCCTCTCGATGCAACAGCAGCGCCATATGTGCTGGCACGTGGACAGGTGAACGCTGAACTCGGTCAGTATAAGAAAGCCATCGCCGACTATAATGTCTACGACACGTTGATGTACGGACGTGCCAACGCTGAGTTCTATTACGCACGCTACCAGTGCGAGGTGAAGGTTCGCCAGTATCAGCAGGCTCTTAACGACATTGCCCACGCCGCCTACATCGGCGGTCAGGACACTCCATTCTACCTTGCAGAGATGGCTTCGCTCCAGCTTAGAGTGAACACCCTTGAGGATGCCGTTAAGTCATGCGACCTCTGTCTCAGTCTTTCACCCGAGAACACCGACGCCCTGATTATCAAGGGTGTGGCTCTCGTCAATTTGAAGAAGAAGGACGAAGGCATGGAGTGCTTCCGCAAGGCAAGTGAACTGGGCGACAAGCGCGGCGACGAATATAAGGAGAAGTATAAGTAAGCATTATAAAAGCTTACTACGAATTAGAAAAAGCAAAAGGGCAAGACAGTTTATCATAGCTGTCTTGCCCTTTTTTAGTATTATTCCGAATCGCTTTTCGGATTGTCTTAGATAGAGCGGAGGAACATTACCACTGCGTCACGATCGGCCTTCGAAAGGTTATAGAACTTCTTGGCTGTCGAGTAAGCGTGGCTGCGCTTGTCGTAGGCGTGCCACATGATGGCTTCCACCTCGTTGCGTGCGCGGCAGTCGTGCAAGCGCTCCACACCAGAACCGTTGACCTCTGCCAGTCCACGTCCCCAAAGAGGAGTGGTGCGGCACCATGAACCATGGATGTCGTTGATCATATAGAGCTTGTGCTGCATCATGTCTGAGTAAGGATGGATGGTCTGGTTGGCATAACGCGGCAACTTCTTGTCGGCAATCATGTTTGGTGTCCAGTAGTTGTCGGAGCCTGTCTTCCATGACGGGCGGTGGCAGGCGGTACAACCCATCTGAGTGAACAGTTCCTTGCCTCTCTGCACACGAGC